>JAEEGL017228820.1_pt1 | contig 20761 bp, 16 predicted proteins | sample 9134231 | NCBI WGS metagenome assembly JAEEGL01 (sample SAMN16246548, study PRJNA631951) | gut metagenome | biome: gut microbiome; feature: rumen; material: fiber-attached | host: Bos | place: Iran: Karaj | collected 2018-10
ACTGAAAAAACCGCGACGCTCAGATGGGGCGTTTTCGCGACGCTCATGCTCGTTGCGAACGGCTCCCTCAGCATCGTGCAGAGAGAACATCAGATCGCGTTCCCGAAGCTCTACCAGAAGGAATTCGTTGTTTACGCGATGGCTTTCGTTTTTGTTCTGACAGTGATTGCCGTTCTTATAACACGCTCGAAGCCTTCAAAGGTAACGCTTTCCTCGGGAGTTAAGTTCGCAGCGCCTGCCGGTATTATGTGTGCGCTTCTGAACATGCTCGTGCTTTATCTTTCAACGCTTGTTCCGGCGTCGCTCATGTTTCCTTTCGTTTCGGCCGGCGTGATCGTAATATCTTCAGCGACGGCAATGATAATTTTCAGAGAGAAGTTGACGAAAAACGAACTCGCAGGGCTTATTATCGGCGCGGTGAGCGTTGTCTTTCTCTGCCTGTAATATCATTCTGCGCCGGGGCTGCGTGCTTCGGCTTTTTTTCCTGAAAAAAGAGGAATCTGAGTTTTTTTTGCGTATATTATATGTAGCAATGGATTGGAGACAACATATGGATGTCAGGGATCGAATCGATCGTTACGAAAAGGAATATTTCTCCCCTTACGCCTTTTTTTCGGCGAACACGAGAGGCAGGGACAGGGAAGCGACCCCCGATTTTCTTCGCGGGGAATTCCAGCGCGACCGCGACAGGATAATACACTGCAAATCATTCCGCAGGCTTATGCACAAGACGCAGGTCTTTCTTTCTCCGGAACATGATCACTACCGCACGCGTCTTACCCATACTCTTGAGGTCTGCCAGATAGCCAGGTCGATTGCCCGTGCACTTCGTCTGAACGAAGACCTCTGCGAGGCCTCTTCGCTCGGACACGATCTTGGACACACTCCTTTCGGACACGCAGGCGAGCGGGTCCTTAGGAAATGCTATGATCCTTCTTTTGCTCATTATGAGCAGAGCATAAGGGTAGTCGAGATTCTAGAGGATCTCAATCTGACTTGGGAGGTGCGCGACGCCATAAGACACCACACTCTCGGCGGTGCTTCTACTCTCGAGGGCGACGTTCTGCGTGAAGCGGATCATATTGCTTTTATAAATCACGACATCGATGACGCGATACGCGCGGGTATTATAACTCATGATGATCTCCCGCGCGACGCCGTTGCATTCCTCGGGTGCTCTCACGGCGAACGTATCGACGCGATGGTTAGATCGATCGTCGAAAACAGCGACGGGCGGGATAAGATCCTTATGGATCCCGAAACGCGCGCAATGACAAAAAAACTGTACGATTTTCTTTTCGAGCGCGTATATATTAACTCTGCCGCAAAGACGGAGGAAAGCAAAGCCGAGGCGATGCTCGAACAGCTCTATTATCATTTCGAAAAGCATCCCGAGACGATGCCTGCCGAATATACTGCGCGGCTGGACCGCGACGGCGTCGGCAGGACGGTCTGTGATTATATCGCGTGCATGACCGACAGATACGCGACGGACACGTTCAGGCGGCTTTTCATACCGGATCCGTGGAGGGGCTGAGATGGCTCTTATTCCGCAAAACACAATTGAAGAAATAAAATACCGTTCGGACATTGTTCGCGTCATTTCGGAATATGTCGAACTCAGGCGCGCGGGGCGCAACATGAACGGGCTTTGTCCTTTTCACAGCGAAAAAACCCCGTCGTTCACCGTTTTTCCGGGGACGTCATCGTTTTACTGCTTCGGATGCGGCGCCGCAGGAGACGTCATTTCGTTCATTATGCGTATCGAAAATCTCGATTACGGCGAAGCGCTTCGTTTCCTCGCGGCAAAATGCGGTGTCGATATACCCGAAGACGGGGAAAGATCACCCGATTACATTCCGCGCGAAAGGCTGTTAGAGCTGAACAAGGACGCCGCTAGGTTTTTTGTCTCTGAGCTTAGAAAATCACCGGTCGCGAAAAGATACACCGCGGAGCGCGGGCTCTCTCCGGCGCTGATAGCTCATTTCGGAATCGGCTTCGCACCGAACGACTGGGGAGCGCTGACGAAGGCGATGAAGGCGAAGGGATATACAGAGACAGAGCTTAAACGCGCTTTTCTGGTCTCCGAAAACGGCAGGGATTTATTCCGCGGGCGTCTGATGTTCCCGATTATTGACAAAGCAGGAAATGTGGTGGCGTTCGGCGGCCGTATAATCGGTGAAGGACAGCCAAAGTATATTAACACGTCCGACACCCCTGTTTACAGCAAAAGCCGCCATCTTTTCGCTCTGAATTTCGCGCGGCTTCACTGCGCCGAGGAGATGATCCTCTGCGAGGGATATATGGATGTCGTGTCGCTTCACGGAGCGGGATTTGAGAACGCTGTCGCCACCTGCGGGACGGCAATGACAGAGGATCAGGCGCGGCTGATGAAAAAATACACGAAGCGCGTGCTGATCTCTTACGACGCCGACGAGGCGGGGCAGAGAGCCGCAGAAAAGGCATTCGCTCTGCTCAGCGAGGTGGGTCTGGATGCCAGGCTTCTCAAAGTCCGCGACGCAAAAGACCCCGACGAGTTTATAAAAAAATACGGCGCCGGGGCGTTCGACGAGCTGATAAAAAACAGCACGTCGTCAAGATTCGATTTCAAGCTTTCTTCTGTCGCGTCGAAATACGATCTGACGTCGGCCGACGGGCTGGTCGCGGCTCTTAGGGAGATGACCGAGTATATAGCCGGCCTTCCCGGGGCGGCCGAACGCGATGTGTATATGAGACAGACGGCTTCGAAAATGAATGTTTCGCTCACGAGCATACGTAACGATGTCGGCCGTCTCCTCAGGCGCAAAGCCGATGCCGGGAAAAGAGAAATAAACGAAAACGCTGTGAGAGGCACTCTGATCGCTAGGGACAGGATAAATCCCCAGAGGGCGGGAAACATCGCGGCTGCAAACGCCGAGGAAGCGATACTCGGCATACTCGCCATGTATCCCGAAAACATACCGGTCGTTACCGGCGAAGAAATCGGGCTCGCTCCCGGCGACTTCGTGACGGATTTCAACAGAAAGATTTTTTCCGAAATGCTGAAATACGGCGCCGAATTTGACCTAGGGCTTGTCGGCGGGACACTTTCACAGGATGAAATGTCTAAGCTGGTATCATACATGATAGCAAGACAGGAGCTTACCGGAAACGGAATGGACGTCATTGCAGAATGCGTCGGGCGGCTGAGGGACATAAAGGCCTCAGAATCAATGTCTGTTGAAGAGATAATCGAAAGAAAGAGGAGAAACGAAAGCAATGGATGAAGAGAAAAACGTGGCTTCCGAGCCTGAAAGAATCAATTCGGCGAATATAAAAAGACTTGTCGTCAATCTCGGCAAGCGTTCGCACCGCAGAAACGACGGACCAGTCACAAACGGAGAAGTTTACGAGATACTGCTCAAATCCGGTTTTATGTACACCGAAGAGGACGCGGAGGAGGTCAGAAAGGGCCTCGCCGCCCGCAATATAGGAGTGACCGATGAGGGTCCCGTCGTTTTCCCGGGAGATCTTCCCGAGCGCGACGCCGGTGACGGAAGTGTTTCCGAGGCCGAAATAAAGCGTCTTGCCGAAAATCTTTCCCGCCGGGCCCGCCGCGGCAACCGCGATATAAGGGATTCCGAGATACACGAGGTTCTGAACGGCAAGGAATATACATCCGACGACGTTGAAAGGATACTCGCTCTTCTTGAAAAACGGGGTGTTCGTGTCGTTTACGGTGTGCCGGACGAAAAGCCCGCTCATTCGTCATCAGACAAAAAACGTCAGCGCAAGAGCGAGACAAAGCAGGCAAAGCAGCAGAGGCAGCCCCGTCGCGAAACCGATTTCGACGATTTTGGCGACGATGACGATCTTTTCGGCGACGATTTCGACGATTTTGACGATTTTGATGATCTTGACGACGACCTCTCGGGCAAGAGGCTGAAACTCGGCCTCGGCACGGTCAACGTCGAGGCGGCGATCAAAGAGCTTTCCGAAAAAGGAACGGCCGCCGGCAAGCTTTCGAGCAAGGAGATCTCCGACGTTATAGGAGACAGTTACAGCATAAGTCAGCTCAGCGACATCTGCGACGCGCTTGAAAGTCTCGGCATCGAGATAACCGGGTACGACGAGCTCGCGCAGGACGCGATAGGCTCCGAGCCGTTTTCGGTCAAAGAAATTGAAAAGACGCTCGTCGGCGAGGGTGTCACCGTCGACGACCCCGTGAGGTTGTATCTGAAAGATATAGGTTCAATACCTCTTCTTGAAAGCGACAGGGAACTTTATCTCGCGGAGCGCATGGCGGACGGGGACAACGACGCGAAAAAACAGCTCATCGAGGCAAATCTCCGCCTCGTTGTCAGCATAGCAAAACGTTACGTCGGGAAAGGCATGTTCTTCCTAGACCTGATTCAGGAAGGCAACCTCGGACTTATGAAGGCGGTAGATAAGTTCGATTACAGAAAGGGATACAAGCTCTCGACGTATGCCACCTGGTGGATCAGACAGGCGATTACCCGCGCGATAGCGGATCAGGCCCGCACGATAAGGATTCCCGTTCATATGGTTGAAACTCTCCACAGACTCGCAAGAGCTCAGCGTCAGCTGCTTCAGGAATACGGCCGCGAGCCAACCGAAGAGGAGCTCGCAAAGGAAATGAATCTCTCAGTCGCCAAGATACGCGAGATCATGAAAGTATCTCAGGATCCTATTTCACTTGAAATGCCCGTCGGAGAGGAGGAAGACACCCATCTCGGAGATTTCATCGAGGATGAAAACACGCTCTCTCCGGACACCGCCGCCGCACAGAAGATGCTTTCCGAGCAGATGGATGAGATACTCAGCACCCTTTCTGACAGAGACCGCGCTGTCATTGAGATGAGATACGGGTTAAAGAACGGCAAACAGCGTACGCTTGAGGAAGTCGGGCAGGAGTTCGGCATAACTCGCGAGCGTATTAGGCAGATCGAGGCAAAGGCGCTCAGGCGTCTCCGCCGACAGGCCGATCAGAAAAAACTTAAGGATTATCTCGACTGAAACATATAGTTTACATTTTCGGGGTTGACAAATCGCCTTAAATGATTTACAATTATAATAAGTCATTGTGACTTATTACGGAGGACAACGATGAACAGAAAAACAGTCTGTCTGATTCTTGCCCTTGTTATGCTCGTACCGTTCATTCTTGCGGGATGTTCGGACGATGACCCAGACATAACGGGCAAAAGAAAAAAGCCGCTCACGTTCACACTTTACGGTATAACGGGAGACAGCACGACCGAGGAGGCTATCAAAGCCGTCGAGGACGAGATCAACCTTTACACCGAAGGCAAATTCAACACGCATATTATCCTCCGCCTGTATCCGGAGAGCGAATACTATTCCGTGCTGGAATCAAAGCTTACAGAAATAGAAAAGCGTCTTGCCGATGAAAAGGCGGAAGAGGAACGAAAGAAGCAGGAGGCACGCGAGCTTGCCAAACTTATAAGGGAAGGAAAAGCTACGAAAGCCCCTGAGACCGAGCCTCCGGCGACCGAGACCGAGGCCGTGACGGACGCCGAGACCTACGTAGAGCACGGCGTGGTCAAATCCGTGTTCCCCGAGGAAAAAAACACGCAGGTCGATATATTCATGGTGAGGACCGCCGGCAAGGTCCAGCAGTATTACGAACGCGGATGGATTACCTCGCTGAACGAACAGCTCGCGGGAAGTCAGAAAGTGCTCAATTCCTTCATATCGAAGCAGCGCATGGCGCTCGTCACGCTTGAGGGTACGTCCAAAGACGACGGCACAGTCGACAAAGGTTACGTATACGGCATTCCGAACAACAGCGTTGTCGAAGCCGACTATACATATCTGCTCATCAGGAAAGAAATAGCCGACAGATATTCATATTCGCAGGCCGACGTCGATACGCTCGCCGAGCTTCAGTATTTCCTGCAGGACGCCGCGAGGGATTATCCGGAATATACAACGCTTTACAACGATCCGGTAATCGGTCTCGACTACATCACGGACGAACCGAGCGTACTCGGCGGACTTATCACACAGACGACAAACGCGTTCACCCGCACCGTTCCACGCGATATTCTGACGATACCCACATACAGGACGTTTCTTCAGTACAGATACGACTGGCGCAATATCGGTTTTACCGAGCAGGGTGACTATTACAGCGCACCCGAGGACAAGGTCTTCGCCGCCGCTTTCCTGAAAGGTGATTCGAAGCTTCCGGAACAGTATGAGGAAGATTATTACGTTATCAATTATCTGAACCCGGTCGCAAGGGCGAGTGAGTATCCCGGAACGACGTTCTGCGTGAGCGCGTACGCGAGTAACGTCGACCGCTGCATGGAGATCATAGCGTCACTCGAGACGGTTCAGTCGTTCAGAGACACGTTCCAGTATGGCGTCGAGGGCGTTCATTACCGGGTTAACGAGTACACCGGTCTTGTTGATTATATCAATCACGATTATATGATGAACCCCGCCGACACGGGCAATATGTTCATAATGACGCCTAACAGCGAAATGAGTGAAAAGGTTCTGGCACTCGCCGAGAACGGCTGGGAGAAAGCAAAACTCGAGGCGCGCGACGTGATTATTTCCCCGTTCTGCATGTTTGATCTGCGGGATGTGACCGAGGACAACTACAAGACGGTCTCGCGGGCATGGGCACAGATGTATAACGAGGCGTTCGAGGCGGCCAAGAAGGCTGAGAATTTCGACGCTTCAAAGTTCACATACGACGCCAAATATCCGTACAAATATACCGCCGATATGATCAGCAGGATTGTAGAGCTCGGAAAGGAAGCTTATCAGAAGATCGACGAATTCGTTGAATATACCGACGAGGAAGGCAACAAGGTCACGATTTCGGATTACGCCAGAGAGCTGAGGACTGCACTTGAAAAAGACGAGATGTATGTTGCGTATATCGATACGGGAAACCTTGACGCGCCGTATATCCAGTACACTGAGTGGTACAAGACTTACGGTCTCACAGAAGAATACTGATTGAGTTAAACAGAAAGCGCGGGCGGCTGAATGCCGTCCGCGTTTTTGGAAAAATGAAATGAAAACCGTCGGAACTGTCTGCGAATTTAATCCTCTTCACAGGGGACATGTTATTCTCATTGAAAACATAATACGCATGTGCGGGGAGGATTCGGCTAAGGTCTGCCTCATGAGCGGAAATTTCGTTCAGCGCGGGGAGCCCGCGGTGTTCGACAAGTATTCCCGCGCAAAGGCCGCCATACTTGTCGGATTCGATCTTGTTCTTGAACTTCCGGCGCCGTGGTCTTTTTCCCCGGCCGAGCAGTTTGCGGAATGCGCCGCGGGAGTGCTAGACCGGCTCGGATGCGTTGATTCCATGGTGTTTGGAAGCGAGAGCGGCGATATCTGCGATATTTTGGGATATGCCGAAAGAGCCACCGGATTTGCCATGGATTCCATTCCGAAAACGACATCGCATCAGAAGGCATCGGAGCAGATTTTTCGTGAACGTTACGGAAGCGGGGCGTTTTACCCGAAAAAGCCGAACGACATTCTCGCCTGCGAATATGTTTCGGCGCTGGGAAAGATAGGGTCCAATATCGTTCCAATGACTTATGAGCGGCGCGGTGGCGGCTCCGCGTCGGCCGCACGGGAAGCGATAAAACGCGGTGACTACGGTTTTTTGCCAGCTCAGGCGTCGGGTTTATTTGACAGGGCGTTAAAGCCGTCATCCGACAGATACGATGCCGCGCTGCTCCATTCGTTGAGGCTTAATCCCCGTTTTCCGGACTTCGTACCGGGCCTTGTCGGCGGAGCCGGAAACAGGCTCACGTCGATGCTCGGTTCCGTCTGCACCGTCGAAGAGCTGATCAGAAAGGCGGTATGCGGCAGGTATTCCGCCGCCCGGCTGAGGCGCGGAATGCTCTGCGCGGCACTGGATGTAACCTCTTCGGATCTTAAGACGACGCCCGTCGCGATTCAGCTGCTCGCCGCGAGCCTGAAAGGCAGAGAGCTTCTCTCATCCGTAAAAAAAACAGCCGGAATCGACGTTATAACACGTCAGTCTGACCTGACCGGCGTGCCGGAACGCGCGGACGAATTCTATTCTCTTATTTGTGGCATCCCTTATTCAGAAATGATAAAAATGAAACCGTTTATCGCGACGTAAAAATGATTATTGAAATTGCAGAAAGATTTTTTGAAATATTTCCCGTAAACGTGGAAACGGTGAAATGGTACGACAGATATAAGGCTGACGTGTCGAAAGAACAGGCGGTCAGCAGCGTCCTTCTTTCGGACGAAGAGATCGCAACCGGCACCGAGCTCGCCGGAAAGAATGCCTCGCTTGCCGACGGGGAGATTGTTGCGTACAGGCAGAGGATTGCCGATGAGCTGACGAAAACCGGACGCTGTCTGCTTCACGGCGGCGCTCTCGAATACATGCCATTCGGAAGATGTATTCTTTTTATGGCGGATTCAGGCGTAGGCAAGACAACGCAGCTGATAAACTGGACAAGAGAGTTCCGAACCATGGCGCGTATCATAAACGGCGACAAGCCGGCTATGGGCATGAAGAACGGCAATCCTTATATCTTTCCGACTCCGTGGAACGGTAAGGAGGGCATCAGTTCCATGAGGGGAGCCCAGCTCGGAATGATAGTTTTTCTTGAGCAGGCGGACCGCGATGAGATAACGGAGATTCCGCACGGCGAAAAGATCCTCAGGATCTTTCTTCAGATGTTTTCGGGCGAAAAATCTAAGGAAAGCTATCTCCGGCTTGCGCCTTTTATCGAAATGCTCGACTCGGTTCCCGCGGTTAAACTGCTCAACAGGGGAACTGTGGATTCGGCCTGTCTGCTGAAACAATACGCAAACTCGGTTTTCGGACTGGAGGCGGAAAATGAAGGTTAAAACTGCGGCCGGTGTTTTCGTAATGAAGACTGCCGGCGAAACGCTCATCGTGAGCGGGGGGCAGATACCGGTTCATCCGTCGCGTGCCGCGTTGCTTGTCGACTCGCCGGTGTTTGCGGAAGGACTCGAGACCGGAATCGACGTTCCGGAGCTTTCGGAAGAAGAAAAAGAGACCGTCGAAGGGCTTCTTTAGCTCGGTTATCTCATTCGGTGTGGCTGAATTGCTGATATGAAATGCTGTGAAAACGATAAAAAACTTACCGGCTGTCTGCCGCTTTTCACTAAAACAGGCACAATTCCGGTCGAATACACGCTTAACGGGATAAAATATTTCGGCATCCCGGGAAATACTGACATAAGATCCGAGCGCAGTAAAGACGGCACAGTTGCGAGGACTGTTATAACCTGCATCCTTCCGGGCGGACTTGAACTGCGTGCAGAAAATACTGAATACAGCGATTTTCCGGTTTCGGAATGGGTCGCTTTCATTAAGAACACCTGTGCGGGACGTTCAGCCGTTATAACGGATTTCCGCATCTGTGCGTCTCTGCCCGCGGACGGAGACTTTATGTTCTGCCACGGTAACGGCGAAACCTATTCGCCGGAGGGCTACGGCTGGGAAACCGTGCCGCTTGACAGAGGTTTTGAGATCTCACCGAAGCCTGATGGCACTTCATGTCTCCTTGCTTTCCCGTATTTTCGTCTCATAGGAGAACGAAACGGATATAATATCGCAGTCGGCTGGTCGGGAACATGGAGCTTCTCCGTTGAAAAAGAGCAAAATCAGATAATAATATCGGCTTCTCAGAAACGTTTCAGGGTCAGCCTCGAACCCGGCGAGACGGTTCGCACGCCTCTTGTTGTCATTCAGGCGTTTGACGGAGACGAGAGCCGCGGACGGAACCTCTGGAGATCTTTTTATCTTGAACACTATCTCCCGCGGAGGAAAGGCAGGCCGCTCGGGCCGATGCTTGTGCTACATACACCGGGGATCTGCGGTCTCCCTGAGTTCTGCGGAACTACTGAACAGAATCAGATAAAGGGTATAAACGCCTATCTGTCAAACGGACTTAAACCCGATATCTGGTGGATTGACGCAGGCTGGTATCCATGCGGCGGTGACTGGTACGCCGGAGCAGGGAACTGGTATCCGGATCCCGCGCGCTTTCCGAAAGGCCTCGGAAGCGTCGGCGAACTTGCCGAAAGAAATGGAATTGATCTCCTGCTCTGGTTTGAGCCGGAGCGCGTTTACCGCGGCACCGAGATATGGAACGAACACAGCGATTTTCTGATTTTTAATACGGAAGAGCCGGATATCGCTTTGTATTATCTCGGAAACAAAACGGCAAGAGACTGGATAACTGACCGGGTCGACAGTCTGATAAAGTCGTCTCACGTGAAGATATACCGTCAGGATTTCAATTTCTTTCCCGCAGATTTCTGGTATCGTGGCGAAGATGCCGACAGGGAAGGAATACACGAAAATCTTCATATTCAGGGATACTACGCGTTCTGGGACGAACTGCTCCGCCGCAACCCGGGGCTGATGATTGACTCCTGTGCCGGAGGCGGCAGACGAAATGACATTGAAACAATGAAGCGTGCAGTTCCGCTGCATTATACTGATACGGGATACGGCAACCATCCGGTCAAGCAGAGACAGCATCGTCTCATGTTCGAATGGATACCGTATTTCAGGGCGCACACAAAAAGCTGGGACAATCCCGACGGAACGTACGGTGGGACGGACAGGCCGGTCGACGAGTTCGCTTATCAGAACGCTCTTACTCCCGCGCTGACATCGATGATCAGATGGGACGACACTGAAGAGCTATTTGACCTTGGAAGAAGATTTCACCCGATCTGGAGAGAATGCGCCAAGCTGATGCTCAGCGGGGATTACTATCCTCTTACAGAGACTAACGCCTCGCCACTTGACTGGTACGCTGCCGAGTTTTATGATCAGGAACGTTGCGAAGGATTTTACCAGGTGATCCGTAACATCGGCGTGACGGAAGACATTTTCACAGTTGTAACCGAACTCCCGGACGCAGACGACGAAGATATGTTTGAAATTGAGGATCCCGTAAACGGTGCAAGAGAAGAAATGTCTGCCGCAGAAATGAAAAAAGGCATCAGACTTTCAGTCCCGCCGCGAACAGGCGAGATAAGATTTTTCAGAAAAACAGCCAGACAGGAGTAGGAAATGAAATACTGCGTGAACTCTTACAGTTTCGGACATTACGGCCGCCCCGAAGAGCTCGGAATTTACGGAATGATTGAAAAGACCGCCGAAATGGGCTTTGACGGATTTGAGTTCGTTGAGAGCGAATGGATGAACGTGCCGGATTCCGAGCTGATTAATATCGGGCGCGCCTGCCGGGAGGCGGGGCTTGAGCCCGTTAATCTTTGCGTTGGCGCGGATTTTTTGAATGGTTCCGGCGGCGATTCCGATGCCGAAACAAAGCGTCTCATGAAGCTCCTCGACCGCGGTGCGTTGCTAGGCGTAAAACAGATGAGACACGACATTTCCGGCGGGCTCAGAGGAAAAAAACACGGTATCGGGTATTTCAGCGTCCTCCCTAAGCTTGCCGAATGCTGCCGCAGAGTCGCAGACTATGCCGCCTCTGTCGGTATGCGCACAATGACGGAGAATCACGGATATTTTTCTCAGGACTCTGACAGGGTAAGCGCCCTTATCGATGCCGTCGATTCCGACAGTTTCGGGGCGCTTGTCGACCTCGGTAACTTTATGTGCGCCGATGAAGAGCCGACGCTTTCGGTATCCCGTCTTGCGCCGTACGCATTTCATGTCCACGCCAAGGATTTTATTTTCAAAAAAGGCTCTGAGATCTGCCCCGGAGACGGGTGGTTCAGGACGAGGGGCGGCAACTATCTGCGAGGGACTGTCATCGGACACGGCGTCGCGGGGATCCCGCAGAGCATTGGAACTCTCAGGCGTGCCGGATATAACGGCTGGATTTCCGTTGAATTTGAAGGCATGGAGGACAATCTCGCCGGAATAAAGCTTGGGATTGAAAACCTCAGACGTTTCTGGGAGAATGCTTGATTTATGATTTCAGATGAAATCAGAAATGAACTTTTCGCGCTTCAGGACAAAAAATACCGTGATTTTCAGCTTTCGCTGATCCCCGGCAAGACCGCCGGCGAACTTATAGGTGTCAGGACTCCCGCGCTTAAGGCGATTGCGAAAAAATACTCCTCCAGGGCCGACGCCGGAGATTTCCTTTCGGATCTGCCGCACAGTTTTTTCGAGGAAGATCAGATCCATTCATTCATTATTTCAGGGACAAAAGATTTTGTAGAGTGCGTTCGGGTGACGGAGATTTTTCTTCCTTTCGTAGATAACTGGGCGACCTGCGACCAGCTCAGCCCTGCATCATTTTCAAAGCACAGTAAAGATCTTCTGCCGCACATAAGAGCCTGGCTTGCCTCAGGCAGGACGTATACCGTGAGATTTGCGATAGGAATGCTCATGCGGCACTTTCTAGATGCGGACTTCGACGCAAAATACCCGGATGCGGTTGCATCTGTCCGCTCTGGCGAGTATTACGTAAACATGATGATCGCCTGGTATTTCGCGACGGCTCTCGCAAAACAGTATGACGCCGTGCTTTCATTCATGACGGAGCGCAGACTCGACCCGTGGACGCACAACAAGGCGATTCAGAAGGCAATCGAGAGCCGGAGGATCACGCCGGAGAGAAAAGAATTTCTGCTCGGCCTTAAGATTCCGGTTCCGCGCCATTAACAGCACTCTTTACTTTTTGCTGTTCCGGTGGTATAATAACAAAAGTCAATGACCCGCTTCGGGAGGTATTGCAAGGTGCTTTCCTGCAAGGAAAATTTCAGGACAAAACTGCTGAACGGCTGGCGCGAAAACAAATTTCTGATAGCCGCTTTTTTCCTGCCGCTGCTCATTCAGTGGATGATATTCATAGCGATGGAGGTTTACCCTTTCGGGGAAAGCTCCGTTCTTGTGCTTGACCTTAATGGGCAGTACGTTTATTTTTTTGAAGAGCTCCGCAACAAGATACTCGGCGGTGGCTCCATGCTCTATACGTGGTCGCGCTCGCTGGGCGGCGAGTTCATGGGTATTTATGCCTATTATCTCGCGAGTCCGTTTTCATATCTCATCGCTCTGTTTCCGTCAAACCACATAACTGAGGGTCTCCTCGTTATCGAGCTTCTTAAAACCGGTTCGATGGGTCTGACGATGGGTTATTATCTCAACAGGACCAAAAAATCGACAAAACTCGGCGTGCTTGTCTTCTCGACCTGCTATGCTGTTTCGGCGTATGCCGTCGTGTACGGCCACAACACGATGTGGATAGACTGCGTGATACTCCTTCCGCTCGTCACTCTCGGCATCGAACAGCTAATAAAAAAACGCCGATTCGTGCTGTTTGTTGTCACACTTTCGCTCTCTCTTCTTACAAGCTTTTACATTGGCTACATGGTGTGCATATATGTCGCGCTGTATTTCTTTTATTACTATCTGGCGCACGCAGTAAAGGAAGAGAACAATTTCTGGCTGGAGAACAATCATTTCTGGCGCTCTCTTCTTCGGATTGGCTTCTATTCGGGAATAGCAATCTGCTTAGCCATGATAATCGTATATCCGGCGTATACATCGCTTCAGTTCGGTAAGAGCACATTCAGCACGACGAACTGGGCGATAAGTCAGCGCTTCGACCTTATGGATTTCTTTGTCAAGATGTTTCCGGGCTCGTACGACACGGTCAGGCCAGAGGGCCTGCCGCTGCTTTACTGCGGTGTCATAACTCTTCTTTTCGTTCCGCTGTATTTTATAAGCCGGAAATTCAGCTGGCAGGAAAGACTTATGGGCGGCGCATTCCTTGTCTTTCTGTTTTTGTGTATGAACGTCAGCGCGATCGACACCGTATGGCACGGGTTCCAGCGCCCGAACTGGCTGAATTACAGATACAGCTTCATGTTTGTTTTCCTGATGCTTGTTTTCGCGTACAAGGCGTTCACAGAGATAGACAACATCGATTTCCGATTCAGCGTGTTCCTTGGCGGAGTTCTTGTTGTCTTCCTGATGCTTGTTCAAAAGCAGGATTATGAATATATAAACGATTTTGCCTGCATCTGGCTCTCCGTCCTATGCGTTGTTGTGCTCACGGGAGCATCTTATTTTGTCAAAACCGGCAAGTTGCGCGGCAACGGCGCAGTCATAGTGCTTATTCTCACATGTCTTGAGCTCTTCGGTTCCGGACTCCTAAACATCGTCGCGCTTGACAAGGACGTCGTCATAAGCTCGCGGACGTCGTACAACAGCTTTATGGAAAAAATGTATCCAACCGTCAGCTGGATAAAGGAGTACGACACGTCAGAGTTTTACAGGATGGAGAAAAACATCCACCGCAAGACGAACGATCCCATGACGCTTGGTTTCTACGGAATTTCCAACAGCACGTCCACGCTCAACAAGTCGGTAGTCAGTCTTCTCAACAGATATGGATACGCCTCTCATTCGCACTGGTCGAAATATCTCGGAGGGACACCGGTTTCCGACGGTCTGCTCGACATCAGGTATGTGATCTCGAATAAAAAGCTCGACGACGGTGTACATGAGTTGCTTTACACCGACGAGGAGCACAATTATTATGTATATTTCAATCCGTATGCCCTCTCCCTCGCTTATGCCGTAAACGGTGAGGCGGCAGATCTAGAAATAACTGACTACAGTTCGCCGTTCGTTCTTATGAACTCGGTTCTTCGTTCAATGACCGGCGACGAAGAGCTGACGGCCTTCAACAAGCTCAATCTACTTGACACGGAAATGACGAACGTCTCGACGAGCTTCACCACAAAGCACAGAAAGTATTCCAAAAAAGACAACTCGCTGTCCGCTTCTATCGTATACACGGTCGATGTTAAAGGCGGCGTGCCTGTTTACATGTGCATCCCGACGGACTATCCCCGCGAAGCGAGTCTCAAGGTGAACGGCGTATCTAAAGGTTCGATAATGGGCAATGAAAGCGACACCGTCATCTATCTCGGCTATTATGACACCGATCAGGAAATAATAGTGACGATCGAGCTTAAGGACGACCCAATCTATATAATGACCGGCAACGACTATTTCTTCTACATGGATGTCGAAGAATGCAACAGGGCGTTTGAAGAGATCAGTCGCGGAAACATGGAAATCACGTCGTTTGCAGATACCCATATAGAGGGCTTTACTACTGTCCCGGAGGGAAGGAAGCTTCTCTTCACGTCAATACCTTACGATGAAGGCTGGCGCGTTTATATAGACGGCGAACAGGCGGAACTAGTCATGACTCACGATTCGCTTCTCGCCGTTGAGATAACGCCCGGAGAACACCGCGTGACGTTCGATTACTGTCCGAAATGCTACACTGTCGGCGGGGCGGTCTCGCTCTTCGGCGTGGCTATGCTTGTCATTCTCGCCGCCGCGGATATCGTCGCAAGAAAACGATCGAACAGAGTCTGGGCGACGAAAAACGCAGAACGGCTGGCGTTGGTCACTTTGCCGGAGCGGTCGCAAGAATCTGCCGAAACGAGCGGCGATCGGGACGATCAGGATGATGATTAACCGGTATGGATAATGTCGCCGTAAAAAGAAAAAGAAGAATAATACTGACCGTCGCCGCGACGTTCTTTTTCGCGGCGGCGGTCGTCTTCGCTTTGATTCTTTTTGACGGCGTCATAAAGCGCAGATCAGATTCTCCAGGCTCTCGGGAGGCCGGGCTGACCGTCATGTATTTCAGAGTCGGACGCGGCGACGCGGCTCTTCTTTCCTTTCCGGACGGAAGCAACATGCTGATCGATACGGGGACTTTTGATGACGGCGCGCGCCTGAGAGCATATTTTGACGTTTACGGAATAAAACATATCGACCGGCTTTGTTATAACCCATCCGCACTCTGACCATTACGGTGGCTGTGAGGAGATACTTAAAAGCGTCAGTTTCGACCGGGCTTATATTTCCGCATGCGTGGCGGATGATCCTGCGTATGAAAGAGTGCTGAATGGTCTCAAGGCAGGGAACTGTGAAACGGTTTGCGCGCAGACCGGTGATGTCATTTCGGCAGGCGGCGTGCGGATATTGTTTCTCGCACCGCTGTTTGAATATGACGACGTTAATAATATGAGTATTTCGCTTAAAAAAGTTTACGGTGAAACGTCATTTCTTTTCACCGGCGACACAGAGGCACAGGCGGAGCTTGATATGGTAAAAAGATACGACCCGGAAATCCTGAAATCCGACGTTCTCAAGCTTGGCCACCACGGCTCGGCGACATCTTCGGCGCCCGGCTTTATAAACGCTGTGAAACCACGTATCGCCGTGGCAAGCTGCGAGAGAAGCAGCTCATATGGACATCCAGCGCCGGAAGTTGTTAAGCTTCTCAAGGAAGCAGGCGCCGAAATCTTCGTCACATACGAACACGACGTCGGTCTCAAGCTCGGTTCGGACGGACAAAAATTGTATATTCTAAATTGAAACCACCGCCGCCTGAAAAAACTCAGGCGGCGGTGACTATTCAGATTATTGCTTTTCTGAGAAAATCGATACCTTCGATGAGCGTTAGATCTTTTCGGAATACCGACGAGGTTCCTGCGACAAAAATATCGGCCCCGGCGGCTCTCATTTTAGCGGCGTTTTCAAAGCTTACATTTCCGTCGACCTCGATCGGAAAATCTTCTTTGCCGAGCGAAACAAGCTTATGCCTTACCCGTGAAATCTTGTCAATGGTGTGCGGGACGAGTTTCTGCCCTGCAAAGCCGGGATTGCATGTCATAATGAGCACCCCTTCGGAGTGCCAGACGGTCTCCTCGAGCACTTCGAGAGGCGTGCCAGGGTTGAGAGCAATAAACGGTTTTGCGCCGAGCGCCTTGATCCTGTCGAGGACGAGGACGGTATGCGGCGTGCTCTCAGCATGGACTGATACTATGTCGTCGGGAAGTATCTCAAACCGTTCGATGTCGCTGAGCGGAACCTCCGTCATTAAATGAAAATCGAACGGTATGCCCGTTTTTGACCTGATCATTCGGCAGAAATCCGTCCCGAGGGCGTAATTCGGGACGAAATGTCCGTCCATAACGTCGATGTGAAGATATTCAATGCCCCTATCTTCAAATACCGATAGCGCTTTTCCGAGTGCAAAAACGTCCGTGCACATTAGCGAGGGAGATATTTTACCTGTCATTTGCCACCATCACCTTACAGAAGAATCCGTCTGAGCGATATATTTTTCTGATTGTATCGGGAAGATCATCAAGCGATATTACCTGTGTGATCAGCTGTCTAATCGGAAGTTTTTCGGATGATATTGCTTCGAGCACTTCGACCCAGTCGTCGCCATTCGCCTTGTAAACGGAGTTCCACGTACCGCGAAGCGTGAGTTTTTTTCGTAGAATCATCTGGTAATCCACTGGATTGAGAGTCACATCGCCGCCCGGATTGCCGAGCAGAACGACACGAGCCGCCGGTTTTACGAGGTTTATTATCCTGCCGAGCGCCGGACCCGCTCCGGTGCCTTCTATTGCTATGTCAAAGCCGTCCTTCACATCTTCGCGTATTGCCTTGAAACCGAGCTTTTCAGCGAACCGGAGTTTGTTATCGTCAATATCGAAGAAAGTGACAGAACCCGCGCCCTTCATCACAGCCCACATGCCGGCGCAGAGTCCGATCGGACCGGCACCGCCGATGAGAAGTTTTTCGCCTCCCGTGATGCCGAGATTTTTTACCGCCCGGAGTGCAACAGCGGCCGGCTCGCACATTGCGCCCTCCTCATATGTCACGTTTTCGGGCAGTTCGATTAAATTGAATCTTTTTACCGCAAGATATTTCTGAAATCCTCCGTCGCGGCGGGAACCGTAATAATCGTAGTTAGAGCAGAGAGCGTAGTCTCCGGCAAGACAGCTTTCACACTTAAAGCAGGGAAGGAGCGGAAATACGGCGACCCGTCTGCCCGTTATTCCGCCCATTGGATCAAACACAACACGTCCAGAAAGCTCATGACCCGGGATAGTGGGGAAATGATATGTGCCTTTTTTCATTATTCTGCCGATATCGCTCCCGCAAACGCCGCAGTATTTGACTTCGATTGTGACCTCATCCTCCGCCGGTTCCTTGACGTCTACGTTTTCTGTCCTAAGGTCGCCGACCGCATGAAGAACAGAGGCTTTGGTCTCGCCATCGGGCTGACTGTTTTCGAACGGAGGCTTGTGAAGACCTTTTTTCACGAGATAATTCAGAGCAACCGTCGGATCGTTTCCCGTGACGTTATAAGCGCCCAACGAGACCGCTCCCGCCGTGCGTTCTTCCGTGTCGGTAATGAAAAGCCACGGGTGTATCCCGCGCTCAAGCGCGAGCGCAACGTCGCTTTTAACTGTGCTGATGTCGCTTTCGTCATAAGGTATGCCGATGCCGAACATAACGTCATACGTGTCATCGGTAAAATCCGTCATCTGCCTTCCCGGGAAACCCTGAAGCTTCAAATTCGGATATTTTTCTGCGACATACCGCAGAACCGCGCCCGAAAAGCTGGCGATCACTGTGCTTTCGCACAGACCGAATTCGTTCAGCTCTTTCACGGTCTCGTCGCAGACAGCCGCGGTGTATTCCTTAATTTCGACGTTCAGCAGGAGAGGGTAATCCGCATTTGCCATAAGGCCGAGAAACTCGCGGAACGTTGGTATCCTTTCTCCGGAGAACCTCGGTGATTTAGCGATTCCCGCGTCAAGGGCTTTAAGCTCGCCGATGGAGAGCTCAGACACTTTTCCGTGCCCATCTGTCGTGCGGTCGACAGTTTCATCGTGACATATAACGAGCACACCGTCGCGTGACATCCTTACGTCAGTTTCAACGAGGTCGACGCGTCGGTCGAGCGCCTCCCTGAACGAGAGCATCGTGTTTTCGGGGAACAGTTTTTTCATTCCCCTGTGACCTACAACGTGAATATTTGAAGGCGAATCATTCCAGATTCCGCGCATAACTATACCTCCGGAAACGGACTGGTCTTAACTTGCAGAATTATACCACCGCATGTGCGGCTTGTCAACAAAACGAAACCGGCGGCGTCACGCCGCCGGATTATCACAGCCTTGAATAACCGAACGAGTTTATAAGCGCCTCGATGCGTTGTCCGCTCCGGCAGAACGGGCATTCGGTCGCCGGATACGAGGCGTAATCCGGCAGGTCTTTCGGGTTGAAGACCGAATTTACCGTATATCCCGCGCATGATTGAACAGTTGCGAAGATCGCAGCTACCCCGGCGACAATTCCATTGTAATAATTCACCGCCTCGATCGCCGATGTCGCCGTATATCCCGTGGTGACGGAAGCGGCGAGAACGAGGACGTGCTTGCCGGAGATCATAGGCGCTGTGTTTTCGCGGAAAATAAGCTGGCTTCCAGCGGTGTGCTCCGGAGTGACGACATAAACTGTCTTGTGGTTGTTTATGCTTCTGAGATTTCCGTGCACAAGCTCCTCGGCAAGACAGGTGCCTATGACCTCTGTCCCGTCGAGACAGAGAATTGTGTCGATTATCGTGCTTGAGCTGTAATAAGTCGCAAGTTCCGCTGCGACGGCCTGCGCCTCCGAAAGGCGGGATTTCTGCATGGTCACGTCAATAAAATAATTGATATGGCTGTGACCCGTGGCGAAATGCCCCTGAAATACTCTCAAGAACAGGTTTTGACGTTTTGTGCTGATTTTATATCTATTATCGAGTGACATTGTGAACTCCGTTTTTTTTTAATTATACCACATAATTACAGAAAATCAATAGCCGCGGGCCTGGTATCGACTAAAAAAATATTAAAAGTGTGTCTGTTGACTTGACCGGAGACATTTTTTGTTGTATAATACATACGGATAATGATGGACCTCGCGGCGGATAGCCGCGGAATGCGAGGAAATAAGGAAAATGAAAAAGAAAATTGCCGTTGCGGTGCTTATTGCGGTGATTGCGGTTATTCCTGCGATCATAGCTGTCGCGTCATACAGCCACGCAAGGAAAAATCCCGTCACCCGAAGTTCGGTATCGAAATTCACTGTTTCAACTCCGGACGGGAAGGAATACGAATATGACAAAACTTCCGGAGGGGAGTCAGATCTCTTCTCGTTGCTTTTTGCGATGAACGAAAACAGCACGGATGCGGCGTCCGTTTCCGGAAATCCGTCAGATTACGTATGCTATACGGCGAATTTCACGAGCTACAACAGTGAAAACACGTATCTTTACTATATTTCCGGCAATCCCGAAAACGTTTATTACCGCGACAGCAACGGAAAATATCATAAGGTTGCGTCATCAGCGGCTAGCACTTTCCTATCGACTAAGTACGCGGCGTCTCTTTTCCCGAGTTCGCAGCAACCGGTGCTAACTGTCGGCGGACAGACAGAGCTTCTGCCTGGCTCGATCGCCTGGAAATATCTGTCGCATTCCGGATCCTATCTTGATGCTGTTGTCAGAATGTCAAAAGAGATTCCGTCGATAAACGTCTCCGGAGGACTTCAGATGTCGTTTGACAACGAGCCGGATTATTTCAGTGTCATCGTAAAAAGCATCACGGGAGAGATTCTGTTTGAAGGGATCTACCGCGACGTTCCTGAGACACTTTTCGCAGACAACATCGTTTATTCCGTTACTGCGACTGCACGCTGGTATGAAATTCCCGGCTGTCAGAGCTACGGCGAAGCAAACTACGCCTTTACAGCGAACGTCCTTTCTCCCGCAGTGTTCTACATTTCGGCCGACAACTGTCTGATGGGCAACTTCATAACGATCTCCGCCAAGAACATAGTTGACCCGAACGAAATAGGATTTGTAAGCGAGCCGAAGATATACGGTCC
>JAEEGL011711261.1_pt1 | contig 20760 bp, 8 predicted proteins | sample 9134231 | NCBI WGS metagenome assembly JAEEGL01 (sample SAMN16246548, study PRJNA631951) | gut metagenome | biome: gut microbiome; feature: rumen; material: fiber-attached | host: Bos | place: Iran: Karaj | collected 2018-10
AAAATTTGATATGAAATGTGACATTTATGAAAAAGGTGGTAATGTTCATATTGAACTTGACGCTCCAGGATATACTAAAGATGAAATTAAACTTGATGTAGATGATGGAGTTCTTACAGTAAGTGGTCATAAGAATGAAGTACATGAAGATAAAGAAAGAAATTACTTCAGAAAAGAAAGATCTTATGGATCATTTAGAAGACAATTCACAATTGGAAAAATCGATGAAGAAAAAATCAATGCTCACTTTGATAACGGAGTATTAAAAATCTCTTTCCCTAAAGAAGAAAAGAAAGAATCAAAGAAACAAATTCAAATAAAATAAAAAAACAAAATAAAAAAAAGATCGTTTCAATGAAACGATTTTTTTATTAGTTATTTCCTTCTTCAGGATTAGTATTTACAACTGGTGCATCAGGAGTTGTTGAATCAGGAGTAGTAGTTGTAGGTTCAGTTGTATTTGCATTTGTGTTTGTATTTGCTTCAGTATTTGTATTAGTCTCTGTTGTGTTAGTTTGTGGAGTAGTACTATCTACTGGAGCAGTTTGTTCTTGCTGAGTTGTTTCTTGAGCTGTATTTTCAGTAGCATTAACATTATCTACTGGTGCTACTGGTTCAATACTATTTGTTATTTTAGTAATTATATGTCCACCTTCAGCATTAAATTGATAATCTGTATAGAATGTTCCATCTGTAGTTTTAAACAATACAAATGGTAAACTATCAACAGGATTTTCAGTTAATGGAGTATTAACAATAGTAAATTCTTCAACTCCATCAACAACATATTCTTGAATGTTCATTCCTTGATGATAACGAGGGTCAGCATCAAATGATATAAAATACATTCTATTATTACTTCCAAGAACATATGCATGAAGTTTATTTCCTTCTTCAGTAGACATTTCTGCTTGAACAGCCATAGGTCCAGTAATATCGTTTATTGTATAAGTAAACTCTGCTGGGTCGCCTTCACTAGCAGTAGCAATTCCTTCTTTTTTAATTGTGAATACTATTGAATTACCATCAATCTTAGCACCAACGTATCCAGAGTTAAAATTCTTATTTTGTTTAGTAAATACGAATCCACTAATTAATATGTCACTTCCAATACTGTTTTCAACTCCAGTATATTCAAGAGGAGTAATAGTATTTGAAGGTACATTTGTATTAGTATTATCAGTATTATTATTTGGTGTTGGACTTACCTTATCTTTATTTAGATAACCAGCTATTCCTAAACCAAAAAATATGATAAATAATATACTTAAAATATTTTGTACTGTCTTATTTCCCATCTTTATTCTCACCATCCTATTATAAATATTAATACAAATAGGCCTTAAAGTCAAATAAACTAAGGGTTTTTGTCATTAAAAAAAGTAAAATATACAAATTATCATTTATTTGTTATAATATATTTATAATAGGTGATGATATGAAGAATAGAAAAGGTTTTACTTTAGTTGAGTTACTAGCAGTAATTGCAATTTTAGCAATACTAGTAATTATTGCGCTTCCAAATGTAATGGGAATGTTTAATGAAGCGAAGCAAAATTCGTTTTTAACTGAACTTAAACAAATACACAGGGTTGCTGAGCAAAAATGGATTGGAGACTCAATGTTTAGTACTGGTGAAAAAGTATATGCCAGAAGTTCCAATAGCGTTTGTACAAACCAACTTGATTTAAGCGGAAGGACAGAACTTGAATACTATATTAAAATAAATCAAGCCGGAAAAATAATTGAATACTATGCTACTGACGGAACATATCAATATAAATACCAAGGAGATGGACTTGATATTAATTCAATTATTACAGTTGAACAAATAGCTAACATCAGTGAAAGCGATAAAATATCAATTACATGCAATGGGGTTACTGGAAATGCTGGTGGTGGTGGTGGAAATACAACTCCTGTTGTAGCAGATGGAATGCTTATGGAAGCTGCAAACCAAGAAACAGGAAATTATTTAAGAACAAATATAGATTTAGCAAATATTGAAAAAATAACATTTACTAATAGCCTTGGAGGTCATACAGCAAATGGAACTGACTGCTTTGATGTAAGCGTTGGTAATAATGGAGCAGTACTAGCATGGGCTACAGATACTGATTCAGATGGATTAAAAGAATTAACAATTGGTTCAAATGGCAATGTAGTTGCATCCAGTGGAAGTTGCTTATTTGCAAATATGTGGAGCCTAGAATCTATAAATGGTATGCAATACTTAGACACTTCTAATGTAACTGATATGGGTTCAATGTTTGCCATAATTCCAAATGTTAGATCTTTAGACTTAAGTCACTTAGATACTCATAATGTTACTAATATGGAGTCTATGTTTGCAGCTACAAATGTAACAACACTTGATTTAAGTCATTTTGATACCTCAAAAGTAACAGATATGAGTGGTATGTTTGCAACAGATGAAGATTTTGAGAGAAACCTAACAACAATAATTGGTATGAATCGTTGGAATACAAGGAAAGTTCAAGATATGAGTTATATGTTCTCAGAACAAGTAAATTTAGTAAATTTGGATGTTAGCGGTTTTAGAACAGAAAATGTTACTGATATGAGTGGAATGTTTAAAGAATTATATAACGTCACTTCCATTAATGTTAGTGGTTTTGATACAAGTAAAGTTACTAGTATGGAATGCATGTTTCAATCTGATAGAAATCTAGCATCATTAGATGTTCATAATTTTAATACTTCTAATGTAACCAATATGAGTGCAATGTTTGCTGATTTAAAGAAAATAACAACATTAGATGTAAGTAATTTTGATACTCACAAAGTTACTAATATGTGGGATATGTTTGGAGGTTGTGAACGTTTGCAAAGTATTTATTTAGGACGAACTTTCACCACTCCATTAGTAACCGATATGGGATTTATGTTTAATGATAATTCTTCACTTACAGCAATATTTACAAATAATGACTTTGATTTATCATTTGTTACTAATGACTACAAAATGTTTGAAGGATGCACATCTTTAGTTGGAGGTCAAGGAACAACATATAGTTCTAGTTATATAAATAAATCAAGAGCTCATATAGATAGGGGAGCATCAAATCCAGGTTATTTTTCTCCACAAGCAGGATAATAAAAAACATCACATTAGTGATGTTTTATTTTGTAACATTAAATCTAAAATAACAAATGTCTCCATCTTGCATTACATAATCTTTTCCTTCAAGTCTTGCTTTACCAGCTTCTTTTACTTTAAGTTCGCTTCCACATTCAATTAAGTCATCATAACTCATAACTTCTGCTTTTATAAATCCTTTTTGGAAATCTGTATGAATAATACCAGCGCATTCTGGTGCTTTCATACCATCTTTAAATGTCCAAGCTCTTACTTCATCCTTACCTACTGTAAAGAATGTTTTAAGCCCTAACATATGATATGTAATGTGTATTAATTGATCTAGTCCACTATTAGCAATTCCAAGGTCATTTAGAAATTCTTTTTTGCTTTCTTCATCAAGTTCAGATAACTCACTTTCAATCTTAGCACACATTAGTACAACTGATGCATTTTCAATTGAAGCTATTTCTCTTACTTCTTCTACATATTTATTTCCTTGATTTAGTAAATCATCTTCACTTACATTAGCAAGGTATATAAAAGGTTTATTTGTTATTAAATTATATGTTTTTAATAATTTGCTTTCTTTTTCATCAAAAGTTTCTAGTCTTAGCATTCTTCCACTGCTTAAGAATTCTTTTGCTTTCTTTAATACAGATACTTCAAATAATGATTCTTTATCATTAGTAGTAACTGCTTTCTTTTCTATTTTTGATAGTCTATTTTCAACTATTTCTAAATCGCTTAGAATAAGTTCATAATTAACTATTTCAATATCTCTTCTTGGTTCGATGTTTCCTTCAACATGAATAATGTCTTTATTTTCAAAGCATCTAACTACTTCTACAATAGCGTCTACTTCTCTAATATTAGCAAGGAACTTGTTTCCAAGTCCTTCACCAGTTGATGCTCCTTTTACAAGTCCTGCTATATCAATAAATTCATATTGAGTTGCGATTAGTCTTTCTGGCATATACATGTCATTTAGTGTCTCTAATCTTTTATCTGGTACAGTAACTACTCCAACATTTGGATCAATTGTCGCAAAGGGGTAATTTGCTGCTAGAATATTCTTTTTAGTAATAGCATTAAATAATGTGCTTTTTCCTACATTTGGAAGTCCAATAATCCCTGCCTTAAGCGCCATATAATACACCTGGATAAGATCCAATTCCAATTGGAATTCCCAACATATACCAACCAACTATAACAAGTACCATTATAATTGCTATATATAAACTGTAATATGACATGTATTTCATTGAAGAACTAACACTAACACTTTCTTTATCACTATATTTTTCTAAGAATGCTATATAAATTACGAAATATATAAATACTGGAGTAAATCCATTAGTAATTGAATCTCCTGCATTAAATATTACTTGAGCAAACTCAGGACTAATACTTGCATTCATTAATAGTGGCACAATAGTAGCAGAAGTAATTGTCCATTTAGTAAGTGAGTCTGGACAAAATACATTTGCTACAGCTATAACTAATATAACTAATAATATTAATGGAATACCTGTAAAATTAAGTTTTCCAACAAATCCTGTTAATGCTGCTGTTAAAACCTCACCTATTCCACTTTCACTAAATACACCAATAAATAATGATGCAAAGAATAATAGTACAAGTATACTACCAATACCATCTAGTGAGTATGCAAGAGAGTCAGTTACATCTTTACTTGTTTTAACTGTTTTAGTCATCATTCCATAACCAAATCCAATTATTGCAAATAAAACTGTAACTATAAATATAAATCCTTGATTAAACAATGACTTTGCTCCGAAAAGCATATCTATATAAATATCTGCAGATCTATCAAGTAGAGTTCCAGATAGTGGAAGTCCTGGAATAATCATATAAACAATTATTAATATATATATAATTCCAGCACCAAGTCCAACTATAAGTCCTCTTAATTCTTTATTAGTAATTACTACTTCTTCATGATCATCTTCAACTCTTGGAAGAAGTGGCATTATTTTCTTTTCAGTAACATAAGTAAATACAAATGATGTTACTATTAGTAATATAATCATTATAAATAATGAAAAGAATACACCAATAGAATAATTTGGATCTGTTACCTTAGCAGCTTTTAGAGTAAGAGTTAGCAGTGAACTATCAATTGATGATAGAAATATATTAATTCCACTTCCAAAAGCAAGTGATGCATAAGATGCTATTATTCCTCCAAGTGGGTTACGCCTACCATATTTAAATAGAAGCGCTCCAATTGGAAGCATTATAACAAATCCAATGTCTCCAAGTAACGAGAATAATAAACTTATAAATATTAATATAAATGTTAATGTATTCTTTTTTGAATTCTTAGTAAGTAATGTAAAACAAGTTTTCAAAAATCCTGTTTTTTCAAGTACTCCAATTCCAATTAATACAATAATTAATGTAGATAGTGGTTTAAAATTTACAAAGTTTTGAACAGCATGTGTAACTATAAACTTAATACCACTTAAACTAAATAAGTTCTTAACTTCAATTACATTATTAACTAGTCCACCAGTGGCTCTACTAACAGTAACATATTCTCCTTGTACATTGAATAAATGAAGTATTCCACTTAATACAATAGTAGCAATAGTTAGAATAATAAAAGCCATTATTGGACCTAATTTCTTTCTTCTTTTTAGCATTAGTATTCCTCTACTTTCTTTAGTTTTTTGTTAAACTCAACTCTATCCATCATGATACTTCTACCACACTTGATACATTTGATTTTAACATCTACACCCACTCTTGTAATTTCCCATAGATTACTTTTGCATGGGTGCTCCTTTTTCATAATAACTTTGCTTCCTATTTTATACTCTTTGTTCATATTAATCAACTTTCACTTCGATATTTAGGATTTCAAGTATTCTTTCTAAATCTTTTTCACTATTAAAAGGAATAACTATTTTCTTATTTTGAATTCTTACCTTATTTCCAATCTTATCAGTTAAAGCTTCTTCAACATAATTATAGTCTTTTGTAGGAGTTTTAACTACAGTTGGATTTTTTCTTTTATAATCAGTATTAGAAACTAAGCTTTCTAAATCTCTTACTGACATATTTTTTTCTTTAATTTGTTTTGCTAAATCAATAACAGTATCAGCATCTTCTAACTTACTTAGAACTCTTGCATGACCCATAGATATCATTCCATCTATAACGTCAGTCTTTACTGCTTCTGGTAAATTTAAAAGTCCAATCATGTTAGTTACATGACTTCTACTTTTACCGATACGAGTTGCTAGTTCTTCTTGAGAAATACCAAGTGATTTAACCAAATTAGCATAAGCTGCAGCTTCTTCCATTGGATTTAAATCTTCTCTTTGAATATTTTCAAGAAGTGCTATTTGCATCATTTCTTCATCAGAAAAATCTTTTACAATTGCTGGTATAGTTTCAAGTCCTGCAAGTCTACTTGCTTTAACTCTTCTTTCACCTGCTACTATTTCATATCCCTTGATACTCTTAGTAACAATGATTGGTTCAAGTACACCAAACTCCTTAATTGATTCTCCTAATTCTCTTAATTTATCTTCATCGAATGATCTTCTTGGTTGATATGGATTGCTTCTTAATTCAGAAAGATTAACCTGAACAATATCATCACTTGATGCATTATGTGCTATTTCATCTAATGTTTCAAGTGGATTAGAATATAATGATTCATTACTAAATAATTGCTCTAAACCTTTTCCTAAAGCCTTTCTTTTAGTCTCCATCTTCATCCCTTCCTTCTATTCCTTCATTTCTTTCAATAACTTCTTTAGCTAAATTTAAATATGCTAAAGCACCCTTACTTTTAGGTTCATATTCTATAATTGGTTTACCATGAGATGGTGCTTCTACTAATTTTACAAGTCTTGGAATAATAGTACTAAATACTTTTTCATTAAAGAATTTTCTAACATCTTCAACTACTTCAAGTCCAAGTAATGTTCTTCCATCTAACATTGTAAGAAGTACACCTTCTATTTCTAAATTTGGATTAACTCCCTTTTGTACTTTTAGTATTGTTTTTAAAAGTAAGTTAACTCCATCAAGACTATAGAATTCACATTGTATTGGTATTAATACAGAATCAGATGCGCATAGTGCATTTAATGTAAGAATACCAAGTGCCGGAGGACAATCGATTAATATATAATCATATCTATCTCTAATAGTATTTATTTGCTTTTTTAATTGCTCAGTCATAATAAAATCTCTATCTTGAGCACTTATTTGCATTAATTCTATTTCAGCACCAGCAAGGTCTATTACTGATGGTATTACACTAAGATTTTTAAAAGGTGTTTTTATGATAGCATCTTTAATATCACATGCTCCCATAATAACATCATAAATACTCTTTTTAATCTTAGCCTTTTCAACACCAAGACCAGTAGTAGTATTACTTTGTGAATCCAAATCAATTAGTAAAACTTTCTTATCTAAATGTCCTAAAGAACTAGATAAATTAATACTAGTTGTTGTCTTTCCTACTCCACCTTTTTGATTTACTAATGATATAACTTTCGCCATGATAAATACCTTCCTTACTACAAAATATTTTATCATATTATCAACTTTTTTTAAACAACAAAAAAGATATTAATTTTAATAATATCTTTTTTAATTAGTTAATATTGCACTTTCAATACCGTTGCTTGTAGTCTTTGTAACATAATAACCGCTAGGTTTATCAGATACAGTTCCATTAATTGAATAACCTGTTCCACTTGATGACTTAATAATTCCATCATAGAAATTGAATGTTACACTAGATTCATTATAAACACCATAACCATTTGATGTACTAGTGGTTTGCACTAATGGACTGCTTGTACTTACATTTGAATCTTTTGCTCCGAGTGTAATGATTGAATTTATTTCTGAATATATCGCGTCCTTTCCGCCACGTATAGTTCCACCTAATATTGTTGAATTTCCACTTATAGTCGGATTATAAAAAGCATTATATAATCCATATTCTTGGCCTGTTATTGTTCCACCATTTATTGTTGCATCTCCTTTATTAAATAATCCATATGTAGGTCCTGTTATAGTTCCACTATTTAAAATAATGTTTCCATAATTAAGAATTCCAGCAGTTGTTGTTCCAGTAATTTGTGTACTATTACCACTAATTCTCAACTCTGCACTTTCTTCATTACTTATTCCATAAGTTGAGCCGCTAATTATTCCGCCTGTTATTGTAGCAATTCCTACATTATAAATTCCATCAGTAGATCCACTTATGGTTCCGCTGTTGATTATAATTGTACCAGAATCAATTCCAAATGTTGTACCACTTATTGTTCCTCCATTTATTGTAACAGTTGCACCAGAATGAAGAACTCCGCCAGTATTTTTTATTCCGGGAGACGAACCAGTGCTTACCTTCACTTCAGCATTGGTATTTATTGTTAATGAAGAACTATCATTACGTATCGCACCACAAGGATTACTGTTGTTATTTGAAGTCTTATCAATTATTATTTTATTAGTACTTGATGTTCCATTTAGTGTTAGAGTTCCTTGATTATATATAACTTGCCTTACACCACCATTAATGGTTCCTGTTGTATTAGATGTATTATATATATCTAATGCTCCACTATTATCTATATATGTATTACTCATAGTAACTGTTTTACCATTTAAATCAAGTTTTATTCCGGTTTTAGTGCTTGCTAATGTTGCTTGAGTTGTTTCAGTTGTATCTTTTAAAACTTTAATTGTTTGATTGTTTGCTACTTCACTAAAGGCATTATTTAATTTTTCATATACAGCATTAGTTGTGGTATTTTGATAATTTGCAATAATTGCATTTGCATATAATGTTGTAGTACTATCTATTAACATATAAAGTGATAATTCTGGCGTACCACTTACTGTTCCACTTGTTGTACTCCATCCTAAACTAACAGCATCAGTATCAGGTGTTATTGTAGGTAATAATACACCACAAGTAGTATCACTACTTACCATTTGACAACTACCACTATTTGCTCCAATTGAACTAACATTAACACCTATTAAATAACTAATACTATGTTCATAAATTGTATATAATGTAGTTTCAGTACTATTAGCAGCAAGACCAGCAGTACTATATTCACTTGTAATATCAGCTGCAGTTGATAAACCAGCCCAAGCACTACTTCCAGGTCCAGTTTCACCCACATAGTTTTCTGTTCCAGTTGCACTATCAGATAATATAGTATTCATCGCAGTATTACTTATAAAGTATTCGTTTCTATATAAAGTTCTGCTTGTATATGAACTGTTATAATAATAGTTTGTTACATTTTGACTATATATAGCATAGAAGTTTGTATTTTCAGATAGGCTTAAACTACCTGTAGTCATAGAAGATGTAGCATTGCTTACACCAACATATGGACTATTATATTTTCCTACACTATTTGTTACTTCAGTTGGTATTGTTACATCACAAGATGTACTATCAGCTGCTGCTTCACAGCTTACTGTTTGAGTAGCAACTGTAACACTTCCAGCTGTAGTATTTGTATTGTAATAGAATGTTGCTGTTCTAATTATTGCTAGTGTTGCACTTTCAATACCACTAACTGTTTCATTTTTAACCACATAACCATTAGGAGTATTAGATACAGTTCCATAAATTGCATACCCCGTGCCACTAGCCGACTTAATAATACCATCATAGAAGTTAAAAGTTCCTCCATTATTATATATTCCATAGGCGTTTAACGCAGAAGTTACTTGTATATTTGGAATTGAAGTACTAACTGTTGAATCATCAATTCCAAGTGTTAATGTTTTTCCTGATAGATTGTTTATTCCTGTGTTTGGTGCGCTAATTGTTCCACCTGTTATTGTTGCTGTTCCATTATTACTTACTCCAGAATTATTTGTTCCTGTTATTATTCCTTCGCTTATTGTTAATATGCCATTATTATAAATACCAGTAGGGCCTGTTATTTGTGTACTACTTCCACTGATATTAACCTCTGAAGGATTTTGATTGTATATTCCAAAAGATGTGCCAGTTATATTTCCACCTGTTATTGTTGCTATTCCTGCTGTCTGACTATTATTAATTCCATAAGAACCAGTTATATTTCCACCAGATACTATAAGTGTTTTAGTATTTTCAATTCCTGCATTATTTCTACCTGTTATAGTTCCATCTGTAATTGTTATTGTTCCATGGTTTTCTATTCCATAATTACCTATTATTTGAGTAGCATTTCCACTTATATTCATTTGCCCAGTAGATTGATTATTGATTCCATTTGTGGTTCCTGTTATTGTACCACCTGTTATTGTTGCTGTTCCATTATTTCTAATAGCTGAATTCACTCCATTTATACTACCGGCACTTATTGTCATAGTACCGGTATTTGAAATACCAACGCCTGTTCCTGTTATAGTTCCACCATTTACTGTTAGTGTTCCCGAACTATGTATTCCACTAGATGAACCGGCGCTTACTATTACTTCAACATTATTATTAATCGTTAAACTATTATTAGAACTAATAGCGCTCTGTACAGTATCGTTTTTGGTCTTAATAATTGTTACTTTATTTGTACTTGATGTTCCATTTAATGTCAATGTTCCATAATTGGATAATACGACTGATCCTTCGCTTTGGATTGTACCTTCCGTATTTGATGTATTATAAATATCTAAAGAACCATCTGCGCCATTATTGCCTATAAATCTGCTTGTTGTTATTGTTTTACCATTTAAATCAAGTTTAATTCCTGTTTTACTTCCTGAAAGGGTTGCAGATGTAGTTTCGGTTACATCTTGTAATACTTTGATAGTTTGATTATTTTCAACTGCGGCAAATGCGTCATTTAATATTTCATAATATTTATTTGTAGTAGTGTTTTGATAATTATGTATTTGTAGTCTAAGTATTGCGGTTTCTATTCCATTAGTTGTAGTTTTTTCAATTAAATAATCATCTGCTTTATTAATAACATTTCCATAAATTGACTTTCCAGTTCCACTTGAAGATTTAATTATTCCATCATAGAAATTGAATATTCCACTACTATTATATACTCCATAACTATTTGAGGAATTTGTTGCTTGTATAATTGGACTTAATGTACTAACATTTAAATCATCAATTCCAAGTGTTACTGTTTTACTTGTTCTATTATATATTCCTCTTTCTGCTCCTGTTATTGTTCCGCCTGTTATTGTTGCTGTACCATTATTATCAATTCCATATGTTGCTCCTGTTATTGTTCCGCCGGTTATTGTTAATGTTCCATTATTATTAATTCCATATGTTGCACCTGTTATTTGAGTATTATTGCCACTTATACTTACTTGTGCATTAGCATTAGAACTATTACTAATACCACTACCATTTAATGCTGTTATTGTTCCGCCTGTTATTACTACTGTTGAAACATTATCAATTCCATAAGTTCCAGTTATTTGAGTGCTATTTCCACTTATATTTACTTGGCCACTTCCTCTATTAACAATTGCAGTGCCAGAAGTAGTTATTGTTCCGTCTGTCATTGTAACAGTTCCATAATTATAAATTCCATTCTTAGAATCAGTTATGATTACTCCAGTTACTATTGCAGTACCATTGTTATAAATTCCAGAGGACCCATCATTACTCTTTATTTCTACATTACTGTTAATCTTTAGACTTCCAGAAGTTGCGCAAACAACAGCGCCATTATAATTAACGTTTGTATTCTTATCAATTATCACTTTATTAATATTTGATGTTTCATTTATTGTTAATGTACCAATTGCATCTAAAATGTATTGATTTCCTCCTTGAATTTTTCCATCAGTACTAGATGAATTATATATATCAAGTATTCCGTTAACCATAATAGAGTGAGAATCCATTGTAATAGTATTACCATTTAAATCCAATATGATTCCTGATTTAGTATCAGCTAATGTAACGTCGCTTGACTCTGTTGCATCTCTTAAAACTATAATTGTTTGATTATTCGCAACAGCGCCAAATGCGTCTCCTAAAGTATCATAGTAAGTTCCAGTATTGATGTTTTGATAGTAGAAGATTTTTGCATTAGCATATAATGTTCTATTATTATTTGTAATCATATAAAGTGTTAATGGTGCATCCCCTGTTGTTGCTCCATTTGTTTCACTCCATCCTACACTAACATATCCAGTATTTGGTGTAATTGTTGGAAGAATTACGCTACAAGTTGTATCACTTGTTGTAACCTTACAAGTTGCAGTTGTTGCTCCAATGTCAGTTACATTAACGCTCTTTTCATAATTTATTGTAAACTCATAAACTGTATATAGGGTTGTACTAGTACTATTTGCTGCCGCTTGTACTGTATTATATTCTACTGTTGTATCTTGTGCAGTAGAAAGTCCTAACCAATCAGAAGATCCTGGTCCTCTAGATGAAGTATAGTTAGATGTTCCTTCTTCATTGGTTGCCAAAACAGTACTAATTTCACTAGTACTTACAAAATATTCATTTCTATAAATTGTATTTGTTTTATATCCACTACTGTAATAATAACGAGTTACAGGAGTTTGATAGAATGCATAGAATTGTGTTGCACTTGAAACTGTTAGACTAGCTTGACTTAAGCTACTTGGTGAATTAGCAACACCTTTATATGCACTATTATATTTGCCTACGCTAGTACTTACTTCTGTTGGTACAGTAGCAGTACAAGAAGTATTTCCACTACTTGGAACACAATATGTATTTAGTTCAACAATGCTTATACTTCCTGCTGTAGTATTTAAATTGTAATAGAATGTTACTGGAATTGCTCCTTTTCTAGATAAATATCCAGGATTTGGAGTTCCACCATCTATGTGTGCATATGCTGAATCTATATGATTAGAATCATAAGTAGTTCCATACATACCTACAATACTTGTTGAACCAGTAAACATATTTGTTGAACTCGTAACATTTGTTGTTACAAAGTCTTCTGTTACATATATTTTTTCTAGTACATTGCATCCATTAAACATTGTATTCATATTTGTCACAGCAGAAGTATTAAAGCTTGCTATATCTAGATTAATTAATAATCTATTATCTTTAAACATTGAACTCATGTCTGTTACAAGTGATGTATTAAATGAACTTAAATTAATGCTTGCTAGTTTATAATCTCCATTAAACATACTAGCCATATTTGTTACTTTAGCAGTATTAAAGTTAGATAGATTAAGTGATGTTATATTAGCACATCCATCAAACATACCACTCATATTTGTAACATTACTTGTATTAAATGAACTTGTATTTATTGTTGTTAGGCTACTACAATCTTTAAACATATTACTCATATTAGTAACATTAGCAGTATTAAACAAACTTGTATTTAAATTTGTAAGACTTGAGCAACCATTAAACATATCAGACATATTTGATACGTTAGATGTATTTAAGTCTGTTAAAACTAAATTAGTTAAGCTTGAACAATTCTTAAACATACTGCTCATGTCAGCAACATTTGTTGTATTTAAATATTCAAGACCAGATATAGTTGTTAAATTAGTAAGTCCATTAAATAAATCTTTTCCACTAGATGCGATTACTCCACCATCTTGTCCAATATATAAATCATATTTATTATTTTGGTTTAATTCATACCAAGCAAGTACAGAACCATTTTGGTTAGTACTAACATCAAATACAGTAACTGCATTAGCAGTTCTATTTCCAGTTGAATTTACAAATGAAATACTTTCAATATCACTCTTATTAATTGAAGTTCTTAAGAATGTATTAGTTGTATCACCAGGCATTAATGCACTTCCTAAAGTAAAGTATCCAGGATTAGCAGTACCACCATCTATATGCGCATAAGTTTTATCGATTGGATTAAGCCCACTATATGCGGTTCCATTTCCACCAACTAATTGGTAATTGTTTGTAAACATATAAGTTGAATCAGTAACAGCAGTTGTTACAAAACTATTTGTTGCGTAAATTGTTTTTAACTTAAAACAATAATCAAACATATAATCCATGCGGGTAACTAACGAGGTATTAAAACTAGATAAATCTAATGTTACTAATTCATTACAATTAGCAAACATACTATGCATAGCTGTTACTTTTGATGTATTCCATCCTTCTAAATATACATTTGTCATACTTTTACATTTATAAAACATAAATTCCATATTTGTTACGTTTGCGGTATCAAAATGCCTTAAATCTAATGATTGTAAAACTTCGCATTCATAGAATATATAAGACATATTTGTTACTTTTGATGTATTAAAAGTAGATATATTTAACGATGTTAATTTAGAACAACTTGCAAACATAAAACTCATATTTGTTACATTTGAGGTAACAAAGTGTGACAAATTTAAAGATGTTAAATTTGAACAGTTTTGAAACATTCTACTCATATAAACTACTTCAGAAGTATTAAAACTAGATATATTTAATGATGTTAAATCTTCGCAGCCTTCAAACATACCAGACATACTTGTTACTTTTGATGTATCAAAATGGCTTAAATCTAATGAAGTAAAGGCACAGGCAAAGAACATATTACTCATATTTGTAACATTTGATGTATTAAAATTATCATGTGTTAAATCCAATGATGATAGGTTAGTACATTCATCAAACATATAACTCATATTTGTAACCTTTGATGTATTAAACGATGTATATGTTAAATCAAGAGATGTGATTCCTTTACATGCTCTAAACATATTACTCATATTTGTAACATTTGAAGTATTAAAAGAACTTAGATTAATTGATGTTAAACTTTCACAATTGTAAAACATATAAGACATATTTGTTACTTTTGAAGTATTAAAATGGCTTAAATCAATTGACTCCAACAATCTACAATCATAAAACATACCATTCATATCAGTCACTTTTGAAGTATCCAAATATTCAAACCCATTAATTTCTTCTAGATTCAAAAGATTTTCGAATAAATGCGCACCTGTTGAGGCATATAATTTTCCACTAGCACCAATATTAATTTCAAAATATTCATCGTTATCTAAATCTGTTACCCAAGCAAGGACGCTTCCATCCTCATCTCTACTAACATCAAAACAATCAGTATTATTTATTGTATGATTATTTAATCCATTAACAAAATTTATAGTTTCTACAAGATGTTTTGGTGTATTTGTTCTTAAATAATTTGAATACCAATCGTCACTAGAACCACCCATTAAATAACTTTGTCTTATAAGATACGCGCTTTCTATACCATTGTTTAATTCAAATTCAAGTCCATAACCTGTTGGTGTGTTTGGAGTTCCACGAACTGAATATCCACTTCCAGCCTCTGATTTAACAAGTCCATCATAGAAATTAAATGTTGCATTTGTAAATACATAGATTCCATAACCGCCAGTTGTATCTACTGATTGAATTAATGGAACAGTATTATTTATATTTCCATCATTACTACCAATTGTTAATGATGTATTTTCATTAGAATAAACTCCGTATGTTTTTCCAATTATTGTACCTCCAGTAATGACTGCAGTACCTTGATTTAGTACACCGCTATATAAACTTGACGTTATAGTGCCACCTGAAATATTAAGTGTTCCTAATCCGTCATTTCTAATTGCATTAACGCCAGTTATTGACCCTCCAGTAATATTTACATTTCCAGTAGAATCATTATCAACGCCGACTGTAGAAGATATAATAGTTCCACCATTTATAGTAATTGTTCCTGTCTCTACATTCCAAACTCCACTTGAATTACTAGTAATAGTTGCATCATCTATAGTTATATTCCCAGTATGATTAACAATTGAAGGTGATCCTAAACCATTGAATGTTCCTCCTGTTATTGTAATTGTTCCTGTATCGCTATTTAAAACATTATTAGAATTTGAAGTGAATATTCCACCATTTATAGTAATTGTTCCTATTTGTTTATTCCAAACGCAAATTGCATTGCCAGTAATAATTACATCATCTATAGTTATATTTCCATCATAATTAGCAATTGCAGGATAAGAATCATTTAAACTATTGAATGTTCCTCCTGTTATTGTAACTGTTCCTGTACCATGATTATTAATTGCATTTTTTTCAGCATTAAATGTGCCTCCAGATACTCTAACAGTTCCTGTAGTGTTGTTTGTAATGGCTATTGCACTTGCTAAAAAATCACCATCTGATATGTTAATTGTTCCATCTAATGTATTATATACTGCAGAATAGTCAGTATTTGTAGTTGTAAAGCTACCACCTGCAATATTTATTGTTCCAGAATCTCGATTTATAATAATATTTTCTCTTGAAGTGAATGTTCCATTGTTTATTGTAACTGTTCCAGTATTATTAGTTATTGCAGTAGATCCTACTGATCCAGTAAATGTTCCACCTGTTATTGTAACAGTACCAGATGTATTATAAACACAACTATTTGTAGTTTCAAATGTTCCACCACTAATATTAACAACACCACTACTATATACTCCAACTTTTGATCCATTTATTGTTCCATTTGTTATTACTACCTTAGCAGGTTGAACATTATTAATTGTATTAGCATTAGTTGAACTAAATGTTCCGCCGTTAATTTCAATTGCAGGATCATTTATAACTTCACTAGAATAGTTTCTAATAGCATGTTCTGTTGTTTGTATCGACCCTGAATTAACAACTACTTTAGCAGGTGCACCATATAGTATTACACCTCCATTATTAGCTAAGTTCGAGTCCAAAACTGCACCATTAATATTTAACAATCCATAGTTATTTACTAAGTATCTAACACTATTTCCTGCATCTTCAAATACTAAATATGTATTTTCATTTAGAGTGGTTGTTTTTGATGCTTCTACGTATATTGCTTTTCCAGTAGGTGAAGTTGATTTTATTGTAACTCTATTAGTATGTGAAGTTCCATTTATAGTTAAATTTCCATTTGCATATATTACTTGAGCTGATTCTCCCTGAATTGTTGCATTACCATTACTACTATAAATATCTAATGATCCAATTACTGACATTCCAGAATTACTATGTGTAAGGGTAATTGTTTTTCCATTTAAATCTAATTTTATTCCGATTTTGCCACTAGAAAGAACTGGTCTAACTGTTTCTGTAACACTATTTAATGCTTTTATTGTTTCATCTGCATCAACTTCTGCAAATGCATCATTTAATTTTGAATATTGAACATGAGTTGTTGTATTTTCGTAATTTGCTCCAATTGTATTTGCATAAAGTGTTGTTCCATTTGAATTTAATGTATACAAAGACAATGGGGCTTCACCTGTTGATGCTCCATTTGTTGTACTCCATCCAGCGCTAACATAACCATTTTCTGGTGTAATTGTTGGAAGTATTACGCTACATGATGTTTCACTTGATTTAATATTACAAGTTGCACTTGTTGCTCCAATAGCAGCAACATGATCACCTGCTTGATAATTAATAGTAAATTGATATACTGCATACAATGTATTTGATGTACTATTTGCTGCTAAAGCAACTGTACTATAAGCAACAGTTGTGCTAACATCTATTGAGAATCCAGCAAATGTTGAATTTCCAGCACCATTTCCTATTACATAATTTATTGTTCCTGAAGTTGTATCAGAAATAACACTATCCATAGCATCATCTGCTGTAAAGAATTCATTTCTGTGTCGCGTTGTTTCTGCTTCTCCAGTACCTGATAAATAATAAGTTAAATTAACATTTGATGTATATGTTGCATAGAACTTTTTAGTGTTATCGCTTAGCGTTAGATTACCAACTGCCATAGTTCCAACAGTATCCGCAACATGAGCAAATGTTGAATTATATTGACCATGACTACTACTAACTGCAACAGGTACGCTAACTGTACATGTTGAACCACTTGTAACAGTACATGTATTTGTTTCACTATTTATTAAAGCTCCATCAAAGTAATAGAATGTTGCAGTATATGTTGCTCCTTTTGCATTAGCATATAATGTTGTTGGATTTGTATTTAATGTGTATTCGCTTCCTGCTGATGTTCCTGTTGTAGCTCCATTTGTATCATTCCATCCAACACTTTCATTACCAGCATTTGGTGTAATTGTTGGAAGTATTACCTTACAAGAAACATCACTTGTTGTAACATTGCATGAATCAATTGCTTTTCCAATTGCTGAAACATTAGCGCCAATTTGATAATTAACATTGAATGTATAAACTGTATAAAGTGTTTTTGATGTTGATGCTGCAGCAGAAGCTACATTATTATATTCTATGGTTGTATCTTGCGCAGTTGAAAGTCCAGTCCAAGCACTGTTTCCAGGACCAGCTGCAGTTGAATAATTTGTAACTCCAGTTGCTTCTGTTGAAAGAATGCTTGTCATAGCAGAAGCACTAGTAAAGAATTCATTTCTATATAGTGTTCTTTGTGCATAAGCATTTATATTATAGTAATAATTTGTTACATTTTCAGAATATACAGCATAGTATGTTCCACTATCAGATAGTTGAAGGCTAACTGTATTTACTGTATTTGTATTATTTGCTATACCTTTAAATGTACTATTATAAATTCCTTTTGAATTTGTAACAGCAGATGGTAATGTTATTACGCAAGTTGAACCTGATACTACTTGGCAAGAAACAGATGTATTTGCTATTTGAGTACCATTGTAATAATAAACATTTGCTGTATATGTTTTTCCAGTAACCTGTGCTGTTAAAACAGTACCATTTGAACTCAATGTATAACTAGATCCAGCATTATATGAATTTGATCCATTATACCATTTACCATTTTCATATCCACTAGCAGGAGTTATTGTTGGTAATGTTACACTACATGAACTAGCTGTTCCAGTTGTAGTACAAGTATCAGTTGTTTTACCAATAGATGTAACATTTTCTCCTTTTTGATATGTAATAGTATATGTTAGACCATTTATTCTAGTAGTTACTACTCCACTTTTAGCTTTATATCCAGAACCTGCTGGGATGTAATAACTAATTGTATAACTTCCTACATTCTTATCTGCTGGAATAGTTGTAGTACCTTCTGTATAATTTGAAGAATTAAGTGTTGTATCTAAACTATAATAAACTGTTCCAACTTGACTTGTAACTGTAACCAATTCTTGATTTGAACCTGTTACTGTTAGAGTTCTGCCTCTAACAACAGTAGGATTGCTTTGTAATCCATCATTAGGTAATTCTAATGTATATGGATCTGTTTGTGTACCAGTTCCTCCTGATATTAAAACTCCAGCAGTTAAATACATAGTTGGATAAGTTGGCATTATTGTATTTGGAGGTAAATAAGTTAGGGTTCCATTATTTATTGCAGGAACATCATTTTCATTTTCTCCAACCAAATCTGCTGCGTAAGGATCTCTTGATAAAAATTGATTTTTATTAAACCAAGGAGAAATCAAACTATAATAGTTTTCATTTAATATCAAGACATTATACACTGATTTATTTCCTTGATAATTGTCATGCCATAACACAGAATCTATATAATCTTTATCATCACCAAGGTTATTAAAATATGTTTCATTTAAATACTCACTTATAGAAGAATTTTCAAAATGATATAAACTAGTATCATATGCATAATCACCAATTGATGAATTTGAAATAATCATTGTTCTTAATTCTTCATTTCCATATCCATCATCTATATTTTCTTTTGTAATTATTCTAAATAGATTATTATTAAATCTTACATAGTTATCAGGATTGCTTCCAGTATAAGAAGACTCTGCAATATCTGTAGATAAATACTTAGCATGAATATTAATATCTGATTCAACATCAGTGATACTTAAAACACCAGTTGTTTTGTTATAAGTATAAGTAACTGTTCCACTTATATCTACTTGTTCTGGTTTGCTTGTAAATGTAATTGAATAAGTATCATGAGTCATTATTTCATTTCTAAATCCACTCATGCTTTCAAGAACATTTGTATAAGTAATATTATTATATGGTTCAAATTCTAAATCCAAATCTACATTTTTAGTACCAGTAGTATTACTTGTTATTTTAAGGTATATTTCTTTTGTTGATCCTAAAGTACAATTAGCACCTTCGCAAATTGGTGTTTCAAAGTCACTTGAACAATTACTACCAGTAGAATCACAAATAGAATAATTAATTCCACTTGAATTAGTAGATATATTTAAAAGACCTGATTTAATATTTCCATAGTTTGTTAAATCAACTTTGTATAACACATAGTCTGAAGTATTTTCAAAAGAAATATTACCAAGCACTTTATTTTTATTAAAATCTTCAAAGTTAGATACTGCGCTTCCACTTACCTTTTGAAGGGCAGAATTTGAAACTCTTACGTCTTCATGAATTCTTACCTCAAATATAGAATCATCTATTAATAATTGTTTTTGGAACGCACTAAAACCTACTGATAAGCCTATTACCAGTAGTAAAATTACTGAATAAATGATATATTTATTACCTCTTTTTGTCATTACCCTCCATATCATTTATTATTATCATAACAAAATTATAGCATATTTAGACTGTCAAGTACACCAAAATCACTATATTTCATAAGAAGTAATTGATAATATTATGTTATTTTTAGGGGGAGACATTTTTAAGATATTATTCTACTATTTTAATAGATGATAACATATGGACGTTGATACTTGGTCTACCTCTAATGTGTTGT
>JAEEGL014187661.1_pt1 | contig 20760 bp, 21 predicted proteins | sample 9134231 | NCBI WGS metagenome assembly JAEEGL01 (sample SAMN16246548, study PRJNA631951) | gut metagenome | biome: gut microbiome; feature: rumen; material: fiber-attached | host: Bos | place: Iran: Karaj | collected 2018-10
CAAGGACGGCAATATTATCCGCAGAACGTATAAGGAATACATCGACATGTCTCTCGCAGCTTGCGGTGTTATGGAAAAGAAAAGGCCGGCCGGAGACACCGTCGGTCTTATATACGACACTTGTATGGACTGGCCCGTGCTTTTATGGGGGATCCTCATGTCCGGCCAGATGCCGCTTCTTTTAAGCCCGGGTTCCCGGCCCGAGCAGTTAAACAGCATAATGGCCGAGGCGCGTGCGACAAGCTATGTTGCTGCAAGACCCGTGGAAGGCAGTCCGCTCGAATTCATCGATGCGGCCGATGTGCTTGCGGGTGGTGCGCCGGGAGAGGAAAGATGGGGCGAGTACATCGCACTGTGCACATCCGGCACGACCGGCAACAGCCGTATCTTCCTCTATAATGCCCAGACCATAGCCAACCATATTCTGAGTTTCGATGAGGCAAAGCAGATTAATCCCGATATGCCGTTTATTGAAGGAAAGCCCTGCAAGCTGCTTGCATTTCTCCCGTTCCACCATGTGTTCGGGTTCTCCGTTGTATATCTTCTCTATGCCTGCACCGGTAAAGTTCTCGTTTTCTGCCGCGAAAAGTCAGCCCAGGTTATACTTGAAACATGCCGGAAGCACGGCGTGACGCATCTTTACTGTGTGCCTCTTTTATTCAACGCACTTGCGGGCGGCATCAAAAAGAAGCTTAACGGCAAAAAACCGGGTCCGATTATAAGTTATGTCATTAAGAAGAAGACTCTCGGAACAAAAATACGCTCCATGATAACCGGCGGCGGGCGCGTCTGTGCCGAAACACTTGAGATTCTCAATGATATCGGCTATCCGCTCTGCAACGGTTTCGGAATGACCGAGACCGGTATCATCGCTGTCGAAAAATCGCTTGATCCAAAGCAGCGCAAGAAAGGAAGCATCGGCGAACCTTTCTCTTTGACGGAATACAGAATCGGTGACGGCACGACGGATGAGGGCGAACTTTTCATCCGTGGCGGTGCGCTGTACTCTGCCAGCATGATAGACGGAAAAATCGTCCCCAGAGATGAGTCTGCCTGGTTTGCGACAGGGGATCTCATTAGAAAGACACCGGACGGACTGTTCATTTTCGGCCGTGTCAAGGATGTCATCATAAATGAAAACGGTGAGAACATTTACCCGGACGAGATCGAGGAAATGTTTTCCGATATAAAGGGAGTGACAAAATCCTGTATCCTCGGCGTTTCCAACGGAAGCTGTGAAGATGTCGCGATTGTCTCCCATCCCGCCAATGATTTCGACAGCAGGACATACATTGAGCAGATTAAAAAGATAAACGAATTGCTGCCTATAGGCGAAAGAGTTACGAGAGCATTTTTAAGCAGCGCAGAACTTCCCGTTTCCGGAAGTTTGAAGGTTATGCGTCAGAAACTGAAGAACAGCATTTCGGATTTTGAGGAACTGCCGCTGTCTGCCAAATCCAAAAATTCGGAAAAAGCAGAAAAAACCGAAGAGGATAGTAAGACGCCGGATGTTAATTCCGGTATGGATGAAAAAGAGTTAAATGAAATAAAGACTGTCCTTAAGGACATTGTTGCCGAATCTTTAAGTTATACACCCGAGCAAAAGGCTGCGTTATCCGATACGGACACGTTCATTGAGGATCTCGGAATGAACAGCTTAAACCTCTTTAGCTGTGTTGCGGAGATTGAGACGAAGTACGGAATTACGATCCTCGAAACGGATATTGAAAAACTCACCAATATCGAGAAAGCAGCGAAGTACATCTATGGCTTGAAGCACGGCCTTAGTACGGATGATCCGGCCGACAGGTAAGGACAAATAAGGCTGCCTTCGAAATAAATGTCTGAACGGAGAATGAATACATGATTTTACGGGAGTTTACAAAAGAAGATGCGGATATCGTCAGCACTTGGCTTGAAACGGAAGAGGATTTATACAGATGGTCCGCAGACCGGTTTAATAAGTTTCCGTTGTCCGGAGAAGATATTATGCAAAATTACGGACCGCAGAAAGAAAGCGGAAGATTTATTCCGTTAACCATGGTGGACGAAGATGGAAATGTGAGCGGGCATTTCATTATCCGCTATCCGAAAGACGATGACGATTCCACGGTTCGCTTCGGTTTCGTCATTGTGAATCCCTCAATCCGGGGAAAAGGTCTCGGAAAAGAAATGCTTCGGCTGGGAATCGAATATTGCAGGACCATTCCGGGAGTAAAGCGGATTGATCTCGGCGTGTTTGAAAATAATCCGGTTGCGAGGCGCTGTTATGAGTCGGTCGGATTTAAGAAGTATGCGATACGGCTTTGCGAAATGCCGATCGGGACATGGAACTGTATCGATATGGAGATTTTTATATAGGATTTAGGGGGGATTTCCAAAGTTTACTGCCCGGTACTTATAAAAGTACCGGGATTTTTTTTATGAAAATATTGACGGAAGAAAAATGAAGGAATATAATATATCAAAAAGATATATCAAATTGATACAAAAAGAGAAAAAGTACAATGAGGAAAAGAAGAGTGAATATTGCATATGTTATTTTAAAGATAATCATGATCATTTTGATTGTTTATTTTGCAACAGACCTGGTTATGCAGACAATCTCTTACTCGTTTTACAAAGGAGATAAGCAGTTAAAGGATATAACATATAAACCGGAGGAAATTCAAATCGGGGATTCGCTTTATGGATACGGCTGCAACCTGAATGCTGATTCGGACAAAGTCATACTTTTCTTCGGAGGGTCCATGTATGTTGCATATAATACAATCGGTATGTACGGCGGCAAATTTGACTGTCCGGTGCTTTCCGTGGATTATTACGGAACACAGAAAAGCAGGGGAAAAATGAATTTAAGAACCATGCAGCAATCTGCGGAAGAGCTTTATGATTATGCCGCAAAGAAATATCCCGGCAGGGATTTTTACATCTTCGGACACAGTTACGGATGCGGAATGGCGGCATATCTGGCAAGTGTCAGGGACTGCAGGCACTTACTTCTCGCTTCCGGTTACAGGACCTGTGCGGATCTGTATAATAAGATTATTCCGATTTATTGGGGACCGATGCAGGTGTTTATAAAGAATAATATCCGGGTGGATAAGTATGCAAAGAATACATCCTGTCCGGTAACGGTTCTCGGCTCGGATGCGGATACAACCTTAAGTGCGAAAACGCAGCAGAAAGTTGCGGACTGTTACGCAAATGCCGAATGTAAGTTTTTTGAAGGAATTAAGCATGAAGATTATTTTGTAACGGATGAAGTAATCCGGTATGTGTATGAGGCGGTTTTAAAGTGATTGCGGTCTAAGAAAGGAACGATTATGGCAAGAGAAAAACGTATCAATATGGTAATTCTGGGATTATTAAGTCATGAGGATCTGACCGGATATGATATGAAAAAACGAATCGACAGTTCCATCGGGTTTTTCTGGAACGGCAGCTTCGGTAATATTTACCCGTCCCTGAAAGAGATGGAAGAAGGAAGCCTGATTAAAAGCGCCGGTGCTTCCGTGGGCGGCCGGGAAAAAATCGTATACCATATAACCGCTCAGGGGAAAAAGGCGCTGAAAGAGTGGCTGAAAGAGGATCAGGCAAGCAACGAACTGCGATACGAAACATTGTTGAAACTCTTCTTCGGAGGCGGCGCGGACCGGAGTACGGCCATTCGTAATATCGAAGTTTTTGAAGAGAAGGTGACACAGGATTTAAGTTTTTTGAAAACGATCTGCAAATCGTTGGAGGATTACCTGGACAACGACGATCATCTGTATTATTACCTGACGGCATCTTTCGGGGTGGAGACCTATGAAGCATATTTAAAATGGTGTACGAAGGCAAAGAAAATGCTGTCGGAACAAAAGAAATAGAAAGAATAAAACAAAGAATATTAAACAATCAAAAAAATACTTGAAAACAATTTTTAATTCCATTAGCCTTTTTATTGGACGTCCTGATTTATAACATTGTTGATTCTTCGTAATGATGAAAAGGAGGCATTCCATGAACCGGGAAAGGCTGCATGAATTCGTAGAAAACAGCACGGGAAACGAGAAAAATATCTGCCAGATCTATGCCGTTAAAAACGGGCAATGCGTATATGAGGACTGCTGGCACGGATTTAAGAGCGAGGATGCCATGCATGTTGCATCCGTAACAAAAGGAGTTGTGTCGTTACTTGCCGGTATCGCCATCGACCGGGGATATATCAGGAGCGTGGACCGGAAGGTGTTGGATTTCTTTCCGGAGTATGAAGTGAAACGGGGAGAGAAAACGATTTATGATGTTACGATAAAACATCTTCTTACGATGACGGCACCCTATAAGTACAAAAGCGAACCGTGGACGAAGGTATGTACCTCGGACGACTGGACGAGGGCGGCGCTTGATCTTTTAGGCGGACGGTCCGGAATTACGGGGGAATTTAAGTATGCGACCCTCGGAATTCAGATTATGGTCGGGATTATCGAGAATGCAACGAAAGAAAAATGCATCGATTTTGCAAACCGGAATCTCTTTCTTCCACTCGGAATTCCCGAAGTGAAGAATCACGGAGATTCCAGCAAAGAAGACCAGTTTGACTATCTGATGAACAAGTCCCCGAGAAAACATGAGTGGTATTCGGATCCCAAAGATGCGGTTACGGCCGGCTGGGGGCTTTGTCTGTCGGCACATGATCTGGCGCTTATCGGAGAGACGGTATGTAATGACGGAAAGGTTAACGATACCGTTATTGTTTCCGAAGAGTATTTACGGGATATGCTTACACCGCATTTAGAGCTCGGAGAGATGTTCGGATATATGAGTTACGGGTATCTGTGGTATAAGCCGTATAAAGACCGGGAGGTCTATGCGGCAATCGGTGACGGCGGAAATGTCATTTACGTGAACAAAGAAAAGAATGTTTCCGTCGGGGTGACCGGTACTTTTAAGCCCCGGATTTTTGACCGGGTGGAGTTTATTGAAAAGAATGTGCTGCCGTTAACGTAAGCACGGCGGTTTCATAATCGTATGTCGGGGGCGTAAATACATGCATTTTGTGGATGCAAAAGGAATACTGACGACAAACGGCGGGCAGTGCGGAATGAATATCTACCGCGGCTGCTCGCACGGCTGTATTTACTGTGACAGCAGAAGCAAATGTTATCATTTTACCCATCCGTTTGAGGACATTGAAGTAAAACAGAATGCACCGGAGCTGCTTGAACGGGCACTTAAATCGAAACGGAAGAAATGCGTCATCGGAACGGGAGCCATGTCCGATCCGTACATGCATTGCGAAGAGGAACTGAAACTCACCAGGAAATGTCTGGAGATTATTAAGGCATACGGATTCGGGATTGCGGTTCAGACCAAGTCGGACCGGATTTTAAGGGATATTGATTTGCTTGATGAGATTAACCGCGAGGCAAAAAGCGTGGTACAGATGACGCTTACGACTTATGACGATGACCTTTGTGCGGTTTTGGAACCGAATGTATGCAATACAAAACGGCGTATTGAGGTTCTTGAAAGGATGCGGGAGAGGGGAATTCCGACGGTCGTATGGTTAACGCCGGTTCTGCCGTTTATTAATGACAGCGTGGAAAATATTACTGCGATTTTAAATGAGTGTGTCCGGGTCGGGGTAAAAGGAGTGATTGATTTCGGCATGGGATTAACACTTCGGGAAGGCGACAGGGAATATTATTATGCGGCGCTTGATAAACATTTTCCGGGAATGAAGCACAAATACATTCAGACCTACGGAAATGCTTATGAACTTCCGAGCCCGAACAGCAGGGAACTGACGGAACTTAAGAGACAAATCTGTAAAGAGAACGGTATTTTATATAAGCCGGATGAGGTGTTTCAATATATGTCCGAACTTCCGGAGAAGTACCCGCAGATGAGTTTGTTTGATATAACAGGTAACGAGGAGTAAAAATGACCGTTCATCCGATTCCGCCGGTATATGATAAGAATTCGAAAATACTGATTCTGGGAAGCTTCCCTTCCGTAAAATCGAGAGAAGCGGGGTTTTTCTACGGACATCCGCAGAACCGTTTCTGGAAAGTTACCGCGGCGGTTTTTAACGAAGAGGTTCCGCAGACGATGGAAGAAAAGAAGGCATTTCTTCTTCGGAATCACGTGGCTTTGTGGGATGTCATTAGGAGTTGCGATATCGAGGGGTCTTCCGATTCGAGTATCCGGAACGTTACGGTGAATGATTTGACGAGGATTTTATATGAGGCGGATATCCGGATGATTTGCGTGAACGGCAAAACGGCGCTTCATTACTTTCAAAAGTATACGGAGCCGGTGCTTCACCGGCCGGCGGTTTGTCTTCCGTCCACCAGTCCCGCAAATGCCGCATGGAGTGTGGAAAAATTGTCGGAAGCATGGAAAGTGATTGATACCGGCCGGTAAAAAAGTAGTATAATATCTAAAGGTGTGATAAGAAATGAAAAATCGGTTTTTATCGCCGGAAAGAAAAATTTTTTAACTACCCTTTATGACCCGGGAGGAGAAAAATGGAAAAAAACTTTGAGAGCTGTTTAAATAACAATCCCGTCAGCATAAAATACCGTAAAAGCGAGAGGACACTGTATGCGACAGGCTTAGGATGTATGGGATATGCGATTTGGTCGGTTATCCGGACACTTTTACAAACGTATTTCCGTTATGAGGATATAAAAGAATTCTTTAATGTGATTGCACGGGAAGTCGTTCAGGTTATGGATCCTTCCCTGGGGGAAGATTTAATCAGGCTGACCACGATTCTGACGGATATTTTAATTATTGCGCTTATGGTAGTGGCTCTGGTTGTTTCCTTTCTGCTCCGGTTTTATGTGGGAAGGTCGGCCTGTCTGGAAGCCGTGGGGAAGAAAAAACGTGTCATATACATTGTTTTTGCCGTGCTGATTTTGCTTTTTGACATTTTCAGCATCTACGGGGCGGCCAGGGAATTCGGGAATATGGCAAACGGGACGTCAACGGAGGATTATTTAGCACCCTGGATGCCCAACTTTCTGGATGAGGTGGCGGAACTGCTTTTATCGATTACCTCTGTCATTATTATGCTTGAGATGATTGTAAATGCCATTCGTGTAAAAGTATTCCGCAAAAAGTTTAAAGGAGGAAGCGTAAATGAACGGTGATTTTCATTATTATGCAACCTACTGCACGGCGATTCTTGCCGGATATTCCCACGAAGAAGCCTGCGATATCTGTTACAGTGCCCAGTTTGTGGATCTTTGTTCCAGGACATTTTTATCAAGCGTAAACGGACCGAAAGCAGCGGCAACAACACAGCTTTCGGCGGAACTGGTGGAGCAGAAAACGGATTTTTTAGGTCTGCAGGAGATTACCAGAATATGGGCATCGTTCCATTTCCTGCCGTATGATCTGCATGCCGAGAAAAAGAGATGTTCCCGCGCTTACCGGAATAAATACCGCATGATCTGCAATTCAAACGGAGCTCTGCTTGCGGATACCGTCAATCTTGCAAAGGACAAAAGCCTGCAGGCGGTCGGAATCGCCATGCATATAACCGCGGATACCTGGGCGCATAAATATTTTGCGGGAACTCCTTCCATGGCCATTAACAATACGGACAATCATTTCTTTGAAATCATGCCGGAAGAGGATGGATATAAAGTAAGACCTTTGAAGTTCAGCCATAATCCGGGCGCGAAGGATGATATCGAGAATGCCGTCTATGTCAATTCGCTCTATCAGACGAGTGAAAATACGGTTATGAATTTAGGACACGGCAGGGCCGGACATCTGCCGGACTACAGTTTTATCCGGTATAAATACCTGCCTGCATGGGGTGATTATAAAGAAATATTAAAGGATAATCCGTCGGATTATATTCATGCTTTTGCCCAGCTTGTATATGCCATGCAGTATTTGAGGGGAGAGCATGAAAGTTTTGAGTTAAACCGCTATGCGTGGGAGACGATTGAGCCGTACCGGGATGAAATCGAGGCCATTCTGGAAAAAAGGCAGCTTAGTGATTCCGATGACTGGAAGGCACTCGGAGAAAAACTCTCCGGATGCGAAATTCCGGATTTTGATCTGGAAAAATACAAAGAAGAGTATAAAAAGGCACCGAAAGAGGAAAAGGGTTATACTTTTCTCGGAAAATTTTTCCTGGGAGCACTGGCACAAAAGAGCATGGTAACCGGAAAAATTTACCGCTCCGGAAATCCGTTAGCCGGTGTATCCATTGATTATGAAAAGAACGGAGTCGGCGCAGTTAAGGATTATTTGAAGTTATTCGAGTATTCATACGGAGGAAATCAGAATGAGTAAAATGAAACGTATCGGATATATCATAAGCGGACTTCTGATGATTCTTTTTGGGTTATTTCTTTTTCTGTTCCCGGAATTCGGAATGGATGCAATCACCATTATCCTTGCGGTTACGATGCTGTTTAACGGAATCAAACTTTTGGTGCATTATTCGGCCCTTGCGAGACATATGGTCGGAGGAAAATATATTCTGTATCTCGGAATCGTTGTACTGGACCTTGGAATTATGACGATTTCGATGAGCGGGTCGCGTTCCATGCCGGTATTTATTTATCTGTTTGTACTGTTTATTTTTACCGGTGTGCTTGATGTCCTCAAAGCTTTTGAGGAAAAGAAGAATAAAGCTCCTCTGTGGTGGGTCCGTCTTTTGGTCGGACTGTTTTCCGTTACACTCGGAATTCTTGCGGTAATCAGCTGCTTTTTCTTAAAATCGCCGGAAGGCATGACCTATCTTTTCTGTTTTGCACTTGTTTATTCCGGAGCGGTCCGGTTCTTTAAAGCATTCCGGAAAACGGCGGTTGTATATATCCAGTAATTCCGGCGCATGCGGGATAAATGAAGGTCGGAAGGAAAAGAAAGAAGAGTAAAGGGTTATGAGCATTCAGGCGGAAATAGAAGAAGAACTTTTTAAACGGCAGGACGAAAAGTACCGCGATTTTTCCGCGGGGTTATCCCCGACGGTTTCAAAAGAAACCATGATCGGAGTACGGACACCGGCACTTCGCGCGCTTGCGAAGGAACTTTCGAAAAGAGAGGATATCGAAGAATTTCTAAAGGATCTTCCTCACCGGTATTTTGAAGAAAACCAGCTTCATGCGTTTATTCTTTCGGGTATGAAGGATTATGAAGCGTGCGTGGAAAAACTGAATATTTTTCTTCCGTATGTGGATAACTGGGCGACCTGCGACCAGATGTCCCCGAAGATTTTTAAGAAACATAAAAAAGAACTGTTAAAAGAAATCCAAAAATGGATTAAATCCGGACATACTTATACCGCCCGTTTCGGAATCGGAATGTTAATGGAGCATTATCTGGATGAGGATTTCGATTGTAAATATCCTCAGATGGTCGCAAAAGTCCGTTCGGATGAATACTATGTGAACATGATGATTGCATGGTATTTCGCAACGGCGCTGGCAAAGCAGTACGATGCGGTAATTCCTTATATCGAGGAAAAGAAACTGGATCCGTGGACGCACAACAAGACCATTCAGAAAGCGGTGGAAAGCTACCGGATTACGGATGAACAGAAGGTTTATTTAAGAAGCCTGAAAGTTCCCGCTAAGAAAGCGTAAGGGAAGAGCTCATTAAGAAACGCAGAGGGCTTATTCAAAAAAGCCTGTTCCAAAAAAGACAGAATGCGGAGATTCGCGAATGGATGAGAGAATAAAAAAGCAGATGGATTTTTCTTTGGAGATTGACAAGGAGAAAGAAATCTACCGCCAGACGAGCATTTCCGGGCACGGGCGGAAGGAAAACGATGCCGAGCATGCCTGGCATATGGCAATCATGGCCTATCTTTTTAAGGAATATTCCAATGAGGAAGTCAATATCGAACGTGTCATGATTATGTGTCTGATTCATGATATCGTCGAAATCGATGCGGGCGATACCTATGCTTATGATACGGAAGGGCTTGCGACCCAGAAGGAGCGGGAGGATGCAGCCAAGGAGAGAATTTTCTCGCTGCTTCCCGAAGACCAGAAGCAGGAGCTTATCGCGATTTTTGACGAATTCGAGGAAAACAAAACGCCAGAGGCGAAGTTTGCGCATGCCATGGATAATTTCCAGCCGCTTATCTTAAATAACAGCAACGGGGGAAGCGACTGGACGGAGCACGATGTATGCGCCTCCCAGGTATATAAAAGACAGGGAAACACAAAGGCGGGATCCGATAAACTATATGAAATTACGGACCAGCTGATTCGGGAAAACATTAAGAAGGGAAGTCTTCGCGATTCCTAAGCAGAGAGAATAATTAAAAAATCAGGAAAGCATATAATCAGGGGGACCCTGCACATCAAAAAAGAAGCCGCATACAGCAGCTTCTTTTTTACGGAGAAGGAGGGATTTGAACCCTCGCGCCGGTCACCCGACCTACACCCTTAGCAGGGGCGCCTCTTCGGCCTCTTGAGTACTTCTCCTCAATATCCGATTCGCGCATCGGAACATGCACTTTCGATTGCATTTCCGGCCTATTGCGGCTTGCGCAAAGAGAATTATACTAAATAAAAGCCGTCATTGTCAAGAATTTTGCCGTAATCACAGACAAAAATCGAAGAATTGTTTTACTTTCTTTTTTGAATAAAGAGTAGTAAAATAAAACAGATAATGGGTTAATTTCGGGAATCACGGAAAAACGAAGGGAGATTTTTAAAAAATGCGGCTTAAAAACGTAAAGGGTTCGAGAGAATATATTGCCGCCAGTCCCCTTGTTATTCATGAAGAAAAAGATTTCGCCGGAAAATGGAAAAGCGAAGTTTTCGGATTCTCACATCCGCTTTATGTGGAAATCGGCATGGGAAAGGGAAAGTTTATCACCACCTTAGCCAAAATGAATCCGGAGATTAATTATATCGGCATTGAAAAGTATTCTTCCACCCTGATACGCGGAGTGCAGAAGGTGGAGGAGGAACCGGTGGAGAACATCCGCTTTATCCGGATGGATGCCGAGGAAATCGGCGAAGTGTTTGCAAAAGCGGAAGTCGACCGGATCTATCTTAATTTCTCCGACCCGTGGCCCAAGGACCGTCATGCGAAAAGACGGCTTGAAAACAAGCTGTTTTTGCGGAAATATTATGAAATTTTAACCGAAGACGGCCGGATTGAATTTAAAACGGATAATGTGGATTTATTCGATTTTGCCGTTTCCGAGTTAGAGGGCGAACCGTGGAAGATTATCGGTATTACCAGGGATCTGCATCACGATGCGGTGATGAACGAAAACAACGTAATGACCGAATACGAGGAGAAATTCTCCGCCATGGGAAATCCCATTTATAAATACATTATTCAGAAAATATAAAAACCGGCTTGAAAGGACACTCAAAATGAGCAGGAAAAAGAGGATTATTAGTATCGTATTCTTTTTTGTGGTGGTAACTTTTCTGCTTGCGGGAATTATTCTTCTCGGAACTCCGAAACCAAGACCCGAGAGTCTGTCGGAGACCATGCGCGATGCGGTTATGCATGAGACGATGAAAGTGGATTTGTTCGGACTTACGGTGAACCCGGGTCTGATTTCCGCCTTCACGGTAACCGGAATTATCGGTGTGTTTTGCCTGATTATCCGGATTTTCGTCATCCCGCGTTTTACGGAAATTCCCGGAAAATTCCAGATGTTTTTGGAAACCATCGTGGGACTTTTCCGGAATCTGGCAAAGACGAATTCCCCTCACAAAAACGATTTATTAAGCGCCTATATTTTTTCGGCGGGCGTGTATATCTTTGTTGGGACGATTTTTGAACTCTTCGGTTTCCAGGCTGTTACGACAAGCGGTGCAAGCGTGGCGCTTCCGGCCCCCTTATCCGATATAAACGGAGCCATCTGCATGGGCTGCACCTCCTATCTTTTCATTCTTCTCGGAGGACTTTTCAATAACGGAATCAAGGGACTTTTGGGAGGCCTTAAGGAATTCTCGCTTCCGCTGTCCATGAGTTTCCGTCTTTTCGGAGCGCTCCTTAGCGGAGCACTGGTAACGGAACTGGTTTATTACTATATGACCTTAAGTATTGTTCTTCCCGTTTTGGTAGGCGTGCTCTTCACACTGCTTCATGCGCTGATACAGGCATACGTACTGACGCTTCTTGTTTCCATGTTCTACGGGGAAGTATCGGAGAAAGCACCTCCGAAAGAAAAGAAGAAAAAGAAACAGAAAAATAAAGAAAGCAAAGACAAAGACCAAAGCATAAACAATATAATCACCCCGGAGGTATCCAAATGAAAAAAGTAACAAAAATTCTTGCAGTATTATCCATCGTTCTTATGTTCGCCGGCGTGGCGCTCCTTCCGATGAAGGCATTCGCGGAAGAAGGAGGAGAAGTTTCGGAGGAAGCAACGGTTGTTTCTCTTGAAGAGGGAGGCTCCCATCTTTCCACCACGGCGGTAAAGGCACTGGCAGCAGCACTTGCCATTGCGATTCCGGCAGCAGTCGGCGCGCTTGCCATGGGTATCGGCGTTGCAAAGAGCGTGGAAGGTATTTCCCGTCAGCCCGAAGCCAGCGGAAAAATCCAGTCCCTCTGGATGCTCGGTATGGTATTTATCGAGACGGCCGTTATTTACGCACTTGTTGTTACCATCATGATTATCTTCGTATTGTAATGATGCGATTTTTGAGCAATGTATTTACCGGATTGCCGGAAACGGATGAAAGTAATGGAAAGCGGGGATTTTAGAAATGAATTTACCCTTAAATATTGACTGGCAGCAGATTCTTCTGCATTTGCTGAATTTTGTAATTCTGTTCGGTATACTGTTTTTCTTCCTTTACAAGCCCGTGAAAGATTTTATGGACAAGAGAGAGGAAAGTTATAAAAAGCAGCGTGACGATGCGAAAAACGCCCTGGATGAAGCCGAGAGAATCAAGGCCGAATACGAAGGAAAAATCGCCGGTGCGGAAGAAGAGATTTCCGCAATGAAGGCAGAGGCCGGAGCAAAGACCGCGGAAGAAAGAACCCGGATGCTCGAGCAGACCAAGACGGAAGCGGCGGGCATTCTGGAAGCCGCAAAGAAGAGAGGCGAAATCGAGCACGATAAAATCATTGCCGAAGCCCAGCAGGAGATTGCGGATATCGTAACGACCGCTACGGAGAAAATTGTACTTTCCGCAGACGTGTCCAAGAGCTATGATGAATTTTTAAAGAGTGCGGAAGGAAACGCTAAGAATGAGTAGTTTAAACAATAATTCCAGAGCATATCTGTATTCGGCGCAGGCTCCGACGGATGCCCAGATGGAAGGATTCGTTAAATTTCTTTCCGACAAATACGAAAGAGAGATTACCGTAAGCTGGGTCAAATCCAAGGAATTTCCCGGCGGTTTCCGTCTGGAAATCGGAAATGACGTATATGACTGGAGCAAGGAAGGAAAGTTTGAACAGCTTCGTGAGAAATTAACCGAACTTGTGGCCAAAACGGACAATGTTATTCCTTTAATGAAGGAAACGGTCCACGACTGGACACCGCAGGCCATCGCAAGAGAAGTCGGAACGGTATTAACCGTCGGTGACGGAATTGCCACCGTCGAAGGTCTGGTAAATGCGACTTACGGAGAAATCCTGATTTTCTCCGAAGGTATCCGGGGAATGGTTATGGAACTGAGAAGGGATGAGGTAGGATGCATTCTTTTCTCCGATGAAGCCCCGATTTTAGAGGGCAGCAGTGTTTACCGTACCGGAAAAACCGCAGGACTTCCCGTCAGTGATGATTTTATCGGACGTGTCGTGAATCCTTTGGGAGAACCCATCGACGGAGGCGGAATTATCGAAGCCAAGAACTACCGCCAGATTGAAAGTCCGGCTCCCGGAATTATCGAGCGTCAGCCGGTAAACCGTCCCATGGAAACGGGACTTTTGGCCATCGATTCGATGTTTCCCATCGGCCGCGGTCAGAGAGAGCTTATTATCGGAGACCGTCAGACCGGAAAAACGGCGATTGCCTTAGACACGATTGTCAACCAGAAAGGCAAGGACGTCATCTGTATTTATGTGGCCATCGGACAGAAGGCATCGAGCGTGGCACAGCTTGTGAATAATTTAAGAAGCCGCGGGGCCATGGATTATACCATCGTGGTCAGCTCATCCGCATCGGATGCGGCACCGATTCAGTATATCGCGCCTTATGCGGGATGTACGCTTGCGGAATTCTTCATGCATAAAGGACAGGATGTTTTAATTGTTTATGACGATCTGTCCAAACATGCCATTGCCTACCGTTCCTTAAGTCTTTTGCTGGACCGTTCCCCGGGACGTGAAGCATATCCGGGTGATGTATTTTATCTGCATTCGAGACTTCTTGAGAGGGCGGCACATTTAAGCGACGATTTAGGCGGAGGTTCCATGACGGCGCTTCCGATTGTGGAAACCCAGGCCGGAGATGTTTCGGCCTATATTCCGACGAATATCATTTCCATTACCGACGGACAGATTTTCTTAGAGAGTGCACTTTTCTTTGAAGGTCAGAGACCGGCGGTAAATGTCGGACTTTCCGTTTCGCGTGTGGGCGGCGATGCCCAGACCAAAGCCATGAAGAAAGCGACCGGTACGTTGCGGCTCGATCTGGCACAGTTCCGTGAAATGGAAGTATTTACCCAGTTTTCTTCCGATCTGGACGAGGCCACGAAGAACCAGCTTCTTTACGGAAAAGGGCTGATGCGTCTGCTTCGCCAGAAACAGTACCATCCTTACTGCGGAGAAGAGGAAGTCATCCTTCTCGTCTGTGCCATGGGCCGGCTCTTTATTCCCGTGCCCGAAAAGGAAATCAACCGGGTAACGGAAGAAATGCTTGTGTACTTTGAGAAAAACCGTCCGGATTTGGCGGACCGCATCGGCGGAAGCGAAGGCCTTTCCGATGAACTGAGGAAAGAAATCATCAGTACGGCGGTAGAATTCCTGTCGAAAAGAAATGCCGGATGAGATATTCCGGATAAGATATTCCGGATAAACAGACCGTAAAGAAAGTAAGCGGCAGACGGGAAGTTAAGGACAAACGATAAATGGGCAGCATCAAAGAAATCAGAAACCGCATAAAGAGTGTACAGGATACGCGTAAAATCACCACGGCCATGTACATGATTTCTTCGACAAAGCTTCGGAAGGCAAGGAAAAATTTCGAAGCCACGCGTCCTTATTTTGATGCGATTTCCCATGAGATTAAGAGAATTTTCCGTATCGACGAAAACGTCCAGAGCCGGTATTTTTATCCGAAGGGCGTCATCGAGGATTTAGAGGGAACTTACGGATATCTGGTAATCACGGCGGACAAGGGTCTGGCGGGAGCATACAACCAGAATGTAATCAGAGAAGCCGAGAGGATGCTTTCGGAGCATGAGGACAATCTGCTTTTCGTGGTCGGGGAATGCGGGCGTCATTATTTTACCACCCATCATATTCCGATCGAACAGTCCTTCCGCTATACGGCGCAGAATCCCACGCTCTACCGTGCGAGAGAAATTACGAACGTTCTTCTTGATAAATACGACAGCGGCGAAATTACAAAAATCTATGTCATTTTCACCGACTATCAGAATTCCTACTCCGAAGAGGCGGAGGTGATGAGGCTTTTGCCGTTCCATAAAGCCGACTTTAATATTGCGCCGCCGGCATGGGAGAAAAAGGTAAAGACTCCGTTTAAATTCATGCCGAACTTAAGCGAAGTTTTAAATAATACGATTGAAAGCTATGTTCTCGGAATCGTTTACGGTGCGCTTGTCGACAGTTTCTGTTCCGAGCAGAGCGCCAGGATGAATGCGATGGATTCGGCGAACCGGAACTCGCAGGAGATTTTAAACGATCTTAAGGTTCAGTACAATCATACCAGACAGAGCATGATTACCCAGGAAATCACGGAGATTTCGGCGGGTGCCAAGGCCATGAAACGCAAAAGGGAACGAAAGGCCATGGACCGTCAGAGAGAACTGCTTCGCATGCTGCAGGAGCGGAACAATCCTTCCGAGCAGAACCCGAAAATATAATTACAACGGAAAGATTTATTGTCCGGACGGCAAATACGAAAAAAGATCGAAATTCAGATAAATTCGAAATGAGGAGATATACTCATGACCGGAAAAATCACACAGATATCAGGATCGGTAATCGATGTACGGTTTGACGCGGAGCATATGCCGCGTATCCGTGAAGCGCTTTACGTGACCTTGGGCGGCAAAAAGAAAATTATGGAAGTCGCACAGCATATCGGCAACAAGGAAGTCCGCTGCATCATGCTTACGGAAAGCGAAGGACTTGCCAGGGGAATGGATGTTACGGCTACGGGAAAAAGCATTCAGGTTCCCGTCGGGGAAGCAACCTTAGGACGTATGTTTAATGTTACCGGTGAACCGATTGACGGTTTGGGACCGATTGAAGAATCGATACCGAGATGGGAAATTCACCGTCCCGCCCCCACGTTTGCCCAGCAGCGTCCCAGTGTGGAAATTTTGGAGACCGGAATCAAGGTCATCGACCTTTTGGAGCCCTATGCCAAGGGCGGAAAAATCGGACTTTTCGGAGGTGCGGGAGTAGGAAAAACCGTACTGATCCAGGAACTGATTCACAATATCGCCACGGAGCACGGCGGCTATTCCATTTTTACCGGTGTGGGAGAGCGTTCGAGAGAAGGAAACGATCTGTGGCGTGAAATGAGGGAATCCGGGGTATCCGAAAAAACCGCACTGGTTTTCGGACAGATGAATGAGGCTCCCGGCGTACGTATGAGAGTTGCTCTTTCCGGACTGACCATGGCGGAATATTTCCGTGACAAGAAGCGTAAGGATGTTCTTTTGTTTATCGATAATATTTACCGTTTTGTCCAGGCGGGATCGGAAGTTTCCACCCTGCTCGGACGTATGCCTTCTGCGGTAGGATACCAGCCGACCTTAGCGGAGGAAATGGGTTCCCTGCAGGAGAGAATTACTTCGACAAGACGAGGCAGCGTAACTTCGGTTCAGGCCGTATACGTACCGGCGGACGATTTAACCGACCCGGCACCGGCAACGACCTTTACCCATCTGGATGCGACGACGGTTCTTTCGAGAAAAGTTGCCGAGCAGGGTATTTATCCTGCCGTGGATCCTTTGGAGTCGACGTCCCGTATTCTGGCACCCGAGCTTGTCGGGGAAGAACATTACGAGATTGCCAGAAAGGTTCAGGAGTCTTTACAGAAATACCGCGAGCTTCAGGATATTATCGCCATCCTCGGTATGGAGGAACTTTCCGACGAGGACCAGCTGACGGTAAAAAGAGCCAGAAAGGCCCAGAGATTTCTCTCCCAGCCCATGTTTGTGGCGGAGAAATTCACGGGCATGGAAGGAAAATACGTGCCGATTAAGGAAACTCTCCGCGGCTTTAAGGCCATCGTGGACGGCAAGGTGGATCATCTTCCCGAGGCGGCTTTCTATAATGTCGGAACATTAAAAGAGGCTTTCCAGAAGGCGGACCGCATTGCAAAGGGCGAAATCTGACAAAGTGAATGGTGACAGGCACCGATGAAGACATTTGATTTAAAAATATTAACAGCGGAGAAGACATTCTACGACGGTCCGTGCGAATCCCTGATTGTGCCCATTTCCGACGGGCATTACGGAATTTTGGCGGATCATCAGAATACGATTGCGGCCATCGTTCCGGGAATTCTCGAATTCATTGCGCCCGGGGAGGAAAAGGTTTTTGCCGCCGTCAGCAACGGAACGCTTCTCATGGAGGATAACAAGGTTTTAATTCTTGCCATTACCGCCGAGCGGCCGGAGGAAATCGATGAAAACCGTGCAAGGCGTGCCATGGAAGAAGAGAAGGAAGAAATGTTACGTCAGCAGAGCGTGCGCGAATTTAAGGCAAGCCGCCTTCGAATCGAAAGAGAAATGTCGAGACTTCGCTTAAAGAGAAAGGGAACCTATCAGGATATCGACTAAGGGAAAGACAGCAGACGTTATCATAAAGGATTGTCACTGTGGCTGAAAAGGGTTTAAACAGGAAGGAAAAAGAGAATATGACGGAAGGGAAACCTTTCAATAAGGGATACCTTACGGAATGCATTGTATTAGGTGCTTTGGCGCTTGTTTATTCATTTGCGTTAATCCGTGCGGTAAATCCCTAGTTTTTTTTATGTCTGCTTTTTCCGGCGATAGTAAGCGCCCTTCTTTCCGAAAAAAGAAACATTTCGGCGGGGCTTTGTGCTTTTTTTGCCGCGGCATCGTTCTGTACGGGAATTTCCAACATGAAAACCATGTGGGAGAACAAATATGTTTTTCTGCCCGGCATTCTCATGATTTTCGTAAATGCGCTCCTGATTCTTCTTTTCCGGAAGTTTTCTTTAAAATCCGGGAAGGACGGGATGAACGGGATTCTTTTAATCAGTGCGGCGGCTTCGCTTATCGTCATCTGCGCCGAAGCATTCCGTTACAGGGTTCCGGAAAACATTTTTACATATTTTTCAACCGAACCCTTTACTTTTTCGAATGTGATAAAGCGGCTGGCTGTCAGCTCGCAGGCCTCGCTCGGGTTTCTGATTCCGGGCGCGGTGTTTACGTTCCTGCTTCTTATGACGGGAAAAAAGAAAGTTCCGGAAAAGGCCTCGTTTCTTCTGTCGGCTGCAATCATTGCCTTCGTCGGAGGATTCTTAGGATTCTTCGGGTATAAGGACATGGCTTCGCCGGTGATTTTACTTGCCGTTTCCGCGGCACTTTTCCTATCGGATTTTCCGGAAGAGAAAAACAGGCTTCCGGTATATATTGCGGAAGCGTATCTGGCCGCAAGCTGTTTTTACGATCTGCTTCGAAGGGTTATGGAATAATGAATACAAAGACCGGAAAAATCATAAAATATATTCCGATTCCTCTCATAGCACTTTTCTTATGGGTGTATTATCTGTGCAACGTCAAACTCGGCGTCTATGCGCAGGATGATATTCTTTATTCCACGAACCTTGTAACGGGGAAGGCTCTTTCGAATGTTGCGGATATTATTGAAGGACAGATCTGGCACTATTTTAACTGGGGCGGCAGAAGCATTGCCCACACGATTCTGCAGCTGACTTTCCTGGCGGGAGATACCTTTATTAACATTCTGAATCCGATTGCCTGTCTGGCGTTTGCTTTTGTGTGCAATCTCTTCGTGAAAAAGAGAAGCCTCTGGACTTTTCTTGCGTTTCTTTCGGGAATTTTTGCCTTAAATCCGATCTGGTACGAGACGGAACTTTGGCAGACCGGGATTGCCAACTATATGTATCTGGCGATTTTCTATCTTCCCCTTTTATATCTGTATATGAAGGAAACCGAAGAACCGACGGAAAAATACCGGGCGGCCTTAATTCCCGCTGCGGCAGTACTGGGACTGATTGCGGGCTGGTCGAATGAAAATGTGGGCCCGGCGCTTTTTGTCGGATTTGTTTTATGCATGGTAATCCTGCGGCTTAAGAAGAGAAAACTTCCCGCATGGATGATTGTCGGAGCGGCCTGTACGTTTATCGGCTGCGTCGTCATGATTCTGGCGCCCGGAAATTATGTCCGGGCGGATGAAGCGGCGGCACAGGGAGATGTTTCCGGACTTATGATGATTGCCGGCCGGTTTTACATGCTTCTTATGGCACTCTTTGTTTATGCCGGATTCGCGCTTGCCTATCTTGTCGGGGCATTTGTGCTTTCGAAGGGATTTGCCGGCAGTAAATGGAGATGGAAAGATACCGTGATTATGCTGATTGCGGTTTTAACCATCGGCGCGATGGTCATGTCTCCGCACTATCCCCACCGGGCGATTTTTGCGACCGTGGCACTCTTTTTGATTGCGGGAACGATGTGGATTTCGGAAGCGGAGGAGAAAATTTCGCCCGTTCTTTGCCGTGTGGGGATTACGATTCTGTGGGCAGCGGGAATTTTCCGCATGCTGATGTTTTATATCGAGTAAGGAAGCACCCGGAATTTGTATGTTTACTGCATAAAAGGTTGCCTTTCCGTGCCTGACGGGGCAAAATATGAAACAAACGTGAATTTTCAAAATTTTTTATTGCATTGAAAAAAAAATTGACATATAATTTTTTTGGTTTTTAGTAGTTTAATGTGTTAAAGTTTTTCCGCGGAAAGGATGAACCGGACGGCGGATTTAATTAAGGAGGACAAAGCCATGTCATATGTTGACGAGATTTACGATTATGTCGTAGCAAAGAATCCGGCACAGCCCGAATTTCATCAGGCTGTAAAGGAAGTACTGGAGTCTCTTCGCGTTGTTATCGAAGCAAACGAGGAAGAATACAGAAAGGACGCTTTACTTGAGCGTCTTGTAACACCGGAAAGACAGATTCTCTTCCGCGTTCCCTGGGTAGATGACAAGGGACAGGTTCAGGTTAACAACGCATTCCGTGTACAGTTTAATTCCGCAATCGGACCTTACAAGGGAGGCTTAAGACTTCATCCCAGCGTAAATCTCGGCATCATTAAGTTCTTAGGTTTCGAGCAGATTTTCAAGAACTCTCTTACCGGCCTTCCCATCGGCGGCGGCAAGGGTGGTTCCGATTTCGATCCCAAGGGCAAATCCGACAGAGAAGTTATGGCATTCTGCCAGAGCTTCATGACAGAACTTTACAAATATATCGGCGCAGATACCGACGTTCCCGCAGGTGACATCGGAACAGGCGCAAGAGAAATCGGTTTCATGTTCGGTCAGTACAAGAGAATCAAAGGCTTATACGAAGGCGTTCTTACAGGTAAGGGACTTACATACGGTGGTTCACTTGCAAGAACAGAAGCTACAGGATAC
>JAEEGL012483542.1_pt1 | contig 20759 bp, 15 predicted proteins | sample 9134231 | NCBI WGS metagenome assembly JAEEGL01 (sample SAMN16246548, study PRJNA631951) | gut metagenome | biome: gut microbiome; feature: rumen; material: fiber-attached | host: Bos | place: Iran: Karaj | collected 2018-10
AAGATGAAAGATTAATCCTTCAGATGTATTCAAAGAAGAAAAGAAAGGAGGTCATTTATGACTTAGAACTTGCACTTCCCCATGTTGAAGAAAACATCAGAATAGAAACCGAGAGCACACTCAAAAAGCTCAAGGAAATGGATGATGATACCTTCAACAACCTGGATATATAAATCATCACGGAAACAAACCTTTTGGTCATAAAGGGGGAGCAATCCCCCTTTTTTTAATACTTTGGCGCTTATTCCAAAGGGTGGGATATTGGGATGGCGCCGCAGGCAAAAAAATAATTTTATTGTTGACATATTGATTTTGATAATGTAAATTTATCTGTTACGAATTTGGAGGAAAGATATTGGAGGGAAAGAATATGGAAAACAAAGTATTAAATCAAGTTGCATCATCATTAACGAATACTTCTATTATTTCTCAAGTTTTAAACAAACTTGATGGTAAAGATGTTACGATTATAGCAGTATCTGTTATAGCGGCAGGTACGTTGTGTTATATTTGTAATAATGGGGGTTGCCTTGAGTTTTCTATGGGAGACAAAAAGGTTTCTCTCAATAAAAACAAGAAAACTGCGTAAAATGGATTCTTGGGAGGTTAATATGAGTATTATTGATTACAACAAACTGGAAAATGACATTATAAAAAGTATTTATAATATAAAAGGTGATTATTCTGATCAGGAAAATTTTGCAGATGAAGTTAGTAAGGCACAAAAAAGTATAATATATGATTTTAATATTTTAAATCATAATGAATATGAATTTGTTAATGATTCGATAAATAAACAATTAAACAATTCGCTGTATAGGATAATTGTTACTCTTTTAGATGCTAAAGGATTTAAGATAAGCGAAGGCGTTGCCAGAAAAACAGATGAAGGCCCAGTAAAAATTCTAGCAAAAGACTTATTTGCTGATTATAAAAATGAACCGATATTTTCTTTAATAATCGTTGAAGAAGTGCCGATTCTGTATTTATTTAAAAAGTTCGGATTAAATCATAGGGTGTCTGATAATGTTATTGAACGAGCGTTACAAATCCTTAATTTAAAAAAATATTTATATGTTTCGTTGGTTGAAGAAAATGCGTATTCAGAAGTATTAAATCATAATGATGATTTAAAAGATGAAACCCGTGGAACAAATACGATATCATTAAAATCTTTCTTTGTAAATCATTTCGGAGAAGATGAATATGCTGATTTTAAGTCTTTTTATGAAAGATTAAAAAGAAGAATTGAGGACATCAGAGGATATAATATAGTAAAGACACTTTCTCCAAATTCTTTATTTGGCTTCAAAAAAATACTGGAAAAAAGTGTTGTTGAGTTTAATTACGAAGACTCTTTAAAAGACAGTGTCATTTCCTCTGAGCAATTAAAAGGTTTAAAAGAACAGTATATAAACAATAAATATTATTTGGCGTTAATTAATGAGAATGAATATTTCAAGCAAATATTTGGCATCGACGATTGCAGTTTTTCCGAGAGTTTTGTAACTGCTGAATGGTTGTACCAATCAATATCTTCTATAGGTAAAATGGATTATACTGCAATTGCAATGGGTTTTTTTAAATCAATAGAGCAGTTGCTCTTTGTATTTATATTTTCGCATGTTGATGAAAATCGGGAAGTTGACACATATGACAGGCCGAAAGATTGGATGAGTTTGTCCCCTGAAAAGATTAAATGGAAGTCGAAGGTGAATTATTATACCGCGAAAAATAAAAAGAAATACTTAATGATGGAACGGATGATATATTTCTTAAATGACTATAATGATTTATTTTCGGATAACTGTGTAAGGGATTATCTAGTTGAACGATTAAAAGAAATACAACAATTGAGAAATGGATATTTTCATAAGGAAAATTTATCAGATATGGATATTGTTAAGAAAGCCCGAGAGGATGCTTTCATTATATATCTTCTTCTTTTTGGTTCCATGAATACCACAGAAAAGATTAAGAAATTAATGGGTATTCCCAGTGAAATAATTCATTTTGAGTTGTTATGTGATTATATTAGTTGTAATTGCCATATGTCGTATTATTTTGAAAACAACGGCGAAATGGTTTTGGCGATTGGACAGCAAGATGATGGTGTGATTTATTCAAGAGACGGAAAAGCAACCTATACAGGAGTGTATTTCAATATAATAACAGGCAAATCATGCGAAGATAAAGTATTGTCTCTTAAAGAAATTGCAAACAATCCAAAACAAAAAATCAAATTTGATGCAAACTCTGTTCCTGAAACCATTTATAAAGGATCTTTTATTCCTGATAAAGATGGAATTCTTGTATCTGGTCCAATAAAGAAAATATGGGATAAAGGAAGGTTTTTATTATACTAAAGGATTAACTATGAAAATTATAATAGTTGTGTCTGTGATACTGCTTAGTATAGTACTTCTTCTTATGCTAGGAGAACTAGTTATTATTGTAAAAGATACAATTAAAGTTATTTCGTGTTATGGATCGAGGAGACATGATTCAAAGCATCCAGGTATTGTTGAGAAAACATTACTTGGAAAGAGGGATATTTTATGCCCAAGGTGCAACTGTCCGTATTGTAAATATGTATATATTTATGATAATAAGCAGATTTCGCTATCAGAAGTATTAAGTAGGAAAAGAAATTTGAGCTATTATTTGGATCGTTCTCCAAGCGACATAATTAAGGATTACATTATGGAGTTAAACATTTCGGAGAAGTATATATGTGATAATTGTGAATATATATTTGACTGACGAAATGATTAAAGGGGCTTTTTTGAGCCCCTTTAATCATTTTCGTCCTCATCGTAACCAATAGTTTTCCAACCGGTATTGAGATGTAGTTCTCCGGTATTTAAATCCATAGACATATGATCGCTCATACGCATATTCAAATCTCCGTTAGTGTCAATTCCGAGATTGCTGGAAGTTGAAAAAATGAAATCTCCATCGTTTAAATCAAAAATATTACCCATGCTATTTCTCCTTGTTTTTAAGATATTTACTGAATTCATTGTAAGTTGAATTTAATCTGTTAATTAAAGTTTGGATTTCGTTATCTTTAGATTTTGCTTCAACATGAATGACATTTGTAATAAAGCCTTTGTAAGGTACTTTCTTTCCAACAGGCCTGTCAATATAGGAAAGAAAACCGTTCTCCGGATAGAAGTAATAATCACACCAGGTTTCTTTTGTGTACAAATCCCTTATTCGATCAATTTCAACAGGTTCTTTTCCTCTTGTGTTTTTATAGTCTTCAACCCATAAATCGATATTATTGTTAATCGAATCCAGAAGCAGTTTGTTAATTTTTTTATTATGAGCAATTGCTTTTTCGAGAAAACGTTTTGCTTTTTTTGGGCTCTTTTTTATAAGTTCCTTGAGAAGAATATCAGCATAAGGAAATACATAAGAGTATGCATCCTTACCGAAATTAGGCTTTACAGAGTATTCTTCAAAGAAATAGTCAATTGCAGCGTTTTCACTTGCGGCTATGCTTTGAATCATGTCTTTAACATTATTGGTTACAGGAAGTTTTTTATGCTCGATACCACGATGCAAAATGTTTGTCATATTGTATAAATCATAGATTTCTCTCGCATGGAGGGTGTCAAGCATTTTATAGTCTTTGTTATTTATTGCAAGTGCAATCATTTTGAAACGTAAATCATCTGATTCTTTCATCATAACATCCAAAGGATCTGTAAAACCGATTTTTCTTCTTTCTATTTTTGTTCCAGCACCAAAGCCTAAAACATATTCTTTCTGATCTTCGGATACAAACCAGATGTATCCATTATCCATTAGGTATTTCAAAAGAGGGTAGTTGCCTGCCTCCAAAGCATAATCTATAAGAGTTTTATTGTACTCATCCGGATTTAAGATAAGTTTATCTTCTCTGTTAAGGTATTTTTCCCATTCCTTTTTGTCTTTTGAATAAGCAATTGAATAATTTGTTGTTCTTACGGGAGCAGGATTTGAATATGTACCGGCACTTAAAATATCGTCAACGGATATTTCGAGGATCTCTGCGAAAATAGGTAAATCTTCAATTTGTATTTCTTTGTTGCCTTGAATTATCTGGCATAATCGATTTGCCATATTATTGATTTCAGTATTATCCGGTTCCTTGCTGTCTCGATGCATAAGGTATTCCTTACAAAAGCTTCTGTAACTTTTGCATTTATTATTTATTGTGAATTTTAGATATTTCCCTATATCATCTTTACTTTGGGTTCTATACATAAGTATTACCTCCTGATAATTCAAATATATATTCTTTGATAATAAAATAATATATTCGATATGCATATACAAAAAACATATACAAATTATAGCATAAAAATATATATGCAAAAAGCATATATAGAATATTTTATTTTTGACTGGCTGAGGGCTAGTTATGGGACATCACTTGATAAACATATGTGTTAGGATGTATTTATGAAAAAAATTATTTTTTGGCTTAAAAAGAACATGAAAAGAAACAGAAAATGCAAGTGTTTTTGCCCTAAATGCGAGTTTTACGAGATTTGTAAGGATGATAATCCCTAAAAAGTCTGTGTCGCATATATAGCCCTTTTCCACAGAACTGTGGTATAATTGAATTCATAAAAAAACCGAGTCTTTCGGTACTGCTAAACCCATTTAAGATGGAGGATTCTAATATGCCAAGTGGAAGAAATCAAAAGCTTAAACTCTGTTATTTATCTCGTATTATGCTTTCCAAAACCGATGATAATCATCATTTGACCATGCCTGAGATTCAGGCATTATTGGAGGAATATGATGTTACGGCAGACAGGAAGGCACTTTACAGGGATATGGAAGCGTTAAATGCGCTCGGTATTGATGTCATAGGACAAAAGGTCAAAGGTGGTGGATTTGAATACCATGTTGGCAGTAAAACTTTTGATCTTGCCGAACTTAAGCTTTTGGTTGATGCCATTCAGTCATCAAAATTCATTACAGAAAAGAAATCACGTGAATTAATAGAAAAACTCGGCAGTCTAACGAGTGAATACGAGGCGGAGCAGCTTAAACGTCAGGTCACGGTACGTGGTCGAGTAAAGACCATGAATGAAAGTATTTATTACATTGTGGATGATATTCACCATGCTATAGCTGAGAACAAGAAAATCCGCTTTGAATATATGCAATGGAATATAAAAAAGAAAATGGAAAAGCGTAGGGAAGAAAAGTATGCGGTAAGCCCCTGGGCACTTTCTTGGGATGATGAAAACTATTATTTAATAGCTTTTGATGAAGAAGCCGGAATAATAAAGCATTATCGTGTAGATAAAATTAAAAATATTGAAATAATTGACGAGAAGCGTGTTGGTAAGAATGCTTTTAAGGAATTCAATCTGGCTGAATATGCAAAAATGAACTTTGGCATGTTTGGCGGTGAGAAAACTGATATTAAGCTAGAATTCAAAAACGAAATGATTGGAGTTTTGTTAGATCGTTTTGGATTGGATATTTCTATTCTTAAATGCGATAAGGAAGGATGGTCGGAAACCAGAGTTCAGGTGATGCTTTCGGATCAGTTCCTTGGATGGATTGTATCTCTTGGCGATAGCGTAAGAATAACCGGACCGAAAATAGCAAAGGATAAAATGTGTGATTTGCTTGGCAGAGCGGGTGGAATGTATATAAAACATTAATTTGGAGATATAAATCAGATAAAAATGAGCAAAAAGAAATATTATGCTGTGGCTAAAGGGTATAGAACAGGTATTTTTTCAACGTGGGAAGAATGCAAAGAACAGGTTATTGGATATTCAGGAGCTGTTTATAAAAGTTTTGACACTGAAAAAGAGGCACAAGCGTTTATTGATGATCAGGAGAAAAAACAGAAAAAAAGAAAAATTGGTATTTTGTGTTCAAAACCTTCAGCGTCAAGATGTGAGATATGCTTTAGTTGCTTAAGAAAAAAGAAAGCTTTGGAGGAAAAACTAAATAGAAGAATATCAAATGATAATCTTTATTTTCTGACTGAAAAATATATTACATCAGACATTTTCGGATATGTTGCATCAGATGTTTTTGATCTCTTAGAAAAGGATCCTTCAAAATATAGAGAAGCAACACGTGTTGAAAAAAGCACCAAAAGAAAACTAAAAAAAGATCATAAAGAATATTCGAGAGAAAACAAAAAAATAAAAAGCGAAGAAACAATTCCATCTTTTGTTTATTCTCTTTTAGGACCGACAAAACAAGTAATAAAAGTATCGGGTGAACGGAACAATCCACATATTATTTACAAATGTAAGTTGTGTGGGGAAACACTTTATACAAGATACAACGATTATTTAACGCATTCTGGACATGATTGTTCGTCCATTAAGTCTTCAGGAGAGCAAATTGTAGGAGATTTCCTAAAAGATCATGGGATTAAATATAAATCTCAAAGAGATACGTTAAAGTGTATTAATCCTGATACAGGCAATGTTATGCCCTATGATTTTGAATTGACAGGGAAAAAAGTTCTAATTGAAGTTCAAGGAGAACAACATAAGAGATTTATTCCAAGATTTCATGTAACCCAAGAAGGTTTTGATTATCAAAAGAAAAAAGATTTGTATAAAAAAGAATTTGCGGAAAAGAACGGGTATAAATTAATAGAAATATGGTATGAAGATTTGACAGAAGAAAAATTGCAGTTAGTTTTTGGCAAATATTTTAATTCTATGGAAAGAAAGGAGCAATATTAATGCAAAAGGCTATTTGGGAAGGCCAAATATTATATGCATATGAAGTTGCGGAAGATTTTTCTTTTGAAACGTTAATACGAAAAGCAAGCAGCAATAAAAAACTTAGATGTACGGATCCGGATTGTGATGAACCTATAGTACGTTATTGCAATGGTGGCGAGAAAGAACCGTATTTTGCTCATTTGGTTAGTTGCGATTGTGATTATTGCAAATATGAAAAAAAGAATGCCTCTACCGTTGAGTTAATGAAGAAAGTTGCAAAAATACTTAAGGGTAAGGGATACAACGTTGATGTTGAAAAGAAATTGTTTCCTGGACATATTTCTCAAATTACGGCTGAAGTGGATTTAAACAATCAGGTAGCCGTTGATTTTATATCAAGGCAAAAAGGGGTATACGAAATTGAGGGAATTGCTCATCAGTATGAATCAAGAAATATAAACTATACTTTTGTCGTTGCAGATGAAAATTTATCACTTCTGGCTGAAACCAGAGCATTCTTTGCTAAAAGATATGCGCTTAACAAACATAATCTTTTGATGATCAATTGGCAGGGCGACAGAGTAAAGCAGATCGCTTTGGATTTGAATAAATATGGCATGTATAAAAACAAATGGTGTATCTTTCCAGATGAATTCAACACGGATTTATTTGTTGTTGACAAAGAAAGTGATTGCCTTGTTTTTGAGCATAATCATCTATCAACACCTCATTTTGAGGGACTTTTTAATAAATGGTTAAAAGAAAAGCGTGAATTTTACGATAATTGGAAGTTGAATATTGATAAAGCCGAAGAAGATGCAGCAAAAGCCGAGGCGGAAAGATTTGAAAGAATAAAGCGAGCTAATGAAGCAAGAAGAAAAGAAGAAGAGAAAAGAGAAGCCGAACGACGAAAAGAAGAAGAGAAAAGAGAAGCTGAAAGACAAAAAGCAGAAGCCGAAGAATTAATTAGACAAGCGGCAGCAAAAGAGGAAAGAATAAGAAAAAACAGAGAATTATTGGAAAATGAACATCCTAAATTATTAAAGGTTTTGGAAATCGTAAAGAATTCATCGCATTTATCTGGAAGGTTTCAATTCAAAGGTTCCAAAGGGTTTGAATACAGAAGACGCGATTCGGATATTAAAGAAGTGAAAATTTACAAGAACTATGGGATTTCGGCTGGCATTGATGATTTTACATCGGTATATATTTTTATTCAGGAAGATAACGAAGAACCCAGGAAAGACAATAGTGGAGCTTATTTTATAAACATAGATTTAAGAAATGTTAATGACGATGATATTTATGAAGAATTATCTAAATATATTAACTTATCGTAAAATGTTTAATTTCGCATTGGATTTGAATTAAACGGGATAAAGTGTTCATAAATTGTTCAAAGAAAATCTTTACATATTCAAAGATTTCGGGACCTATATATGATATAATTGATTCGATATGTTAATAGGGTGATTTGTGAGGTGAAATCATGAAAGTATCATATATTGGACTATGGAAGTTATTGATTGAAAAAGGAATGAAAAAGCAGGATTTGGTAGAACAAGTTGGGCTAAGTTCGTCAACTGTGGCTAAAATGGGTAAAGGTGAAGATGTTTCAATGGATGTTTTAAGAAGAATATGTGCATATTTGCAATGCAATATAGGGGATATCATGGAAATGGTACCCGATGAAAAAGATAATTAAGATTTTGTTTATATAAAAGAGATTGTTATGGAAGATCGAATTTCTGAACAAAGAAGAAGAAACATGCAAAGAATTAAATCTAAGGATACTTCAATTGAGTTGATCCTTAGAAAAGCATTGTGGGATAAAGGTTTTCATTATCGCAAAAATTATAAAGGACTCATTGGAAAGCCGGATATTGTTTTAACTAAGTATAAAATTGTGATTTTTTGTGACAGTGAGTTTTTTCACGGCTATGATTGGGAGAATCGGAAGAACGATTTTAAAACACATCAGGAGTTTTGGATACCTAAGATAGAAAGAAATATGGAAAGAGACAAAGAAGTTACGACGGCTTTGGAATCGCAAGGTTGGCGTGTTGTCAGATTTTGGGGAAAAGATATAAAGAAAAACACAGATAAATGCGTAGAAACTATATTGAATTTGATAGAAAGTGAAGAATAAAAATGTACAAGTCAATTGATTTATTTGCAGGAATAGGTGGAATCCGAATGGGTTTCGACAAAGCATTTAAGAAAGATATAGAAACAGTATTCGTTTCTGAATGGGATATTCCCGCACAACAAACATATAAGGCTAACTTTAATGATTCATTTGAAATTGCCGGTGATATTACTCAGGTAAAGGAAGAGGATATTCCAGATTTTGATATTTGTCTTGCGGGATTTCCGTGTCAGGCATTTTCCATGGCTGGAAAACATGGAGGATTTGATGATGATTATCACGGAAGATGTCGTGGAACACTTTTTCTAGATGTTGTTCGAATATGTGATTATCACAAGCCTAAAGTAATCTTTTGTGAAAATGTTAAAGGTTTGACTATCCACGATAAAGGAAGAACGTTCAAAGTTATAAAAGAAGCTTTTGAACAAATTGGTTATACCGTTTTTTCACGGATACTTAATTCAAAAGACTTTGGAGTTCCTCAGAACAGAGAAAGAATTTATCTTGTTTGCTTTAGAAATGATATAGCTCCGAAAGAATTCAAATTTCCTAAAGGGTTGAAGAAAAAAACATGCATTAGAGATATTATGGAGGATGCTCCTATCTCACCTAAGTATTATCTATCAGATGTTTATATGGATACGTTGAGAAAACACAGGGCCAGACATGAGGCGGCTGGGCACGGATTTGGTTATGAAATCAGAGATCTTGATGACATAGCAGGTACGATAGTTTGTGGCGGTATGGGAAGAGAAAGAAATCTAATTATAGATTCGAGGGAGCATTCCATGGAGCCTGTAACACATATAAAAGGAGAAATCAATAAAGAAGATATCAGGAAAATGACTCCCAGAGAGTGGGCGAGATTGCAGGGATTTCCAGACAGTTATAAATTGACTCTTTCAGACACACATCTGTATAAACAATTTGGAAATTCAGTGACGGTAACTGTAATTGAGGCTATAGCAAAAGAAATCAGAAAGGTATTAAAAGATGCAGAGTGCTAATAAAGGTGAATGGTCAGAACTTTATGCTTTTGCCAGACTTTTAAAGGATGGCAAAATTTATGCTGCGGATGAAAATGTAAATAAGTTAGACGATATCTTTTTTCCGATTTTAAAGCTTGTAAGGGCTGATGTCGATATGCAAGATGTTGATTATCATACTGGAGACAAGATTCGAATTTATAAAAACAGTGAATTAATCGGTGAAGTTGATTCTGATTACCTGGAGAAGAATACTAAAATCCTTTTTGATTCTATTTTCAAAGGAGATAACAAAGAAAAAGGGGCTTTTGAAATAGCTGGTTTAGATTCATTTCTTGAGAATATGAAGATTAAGCAAATAAAAGCACCTTCAACAGAAAAAGTTGATATAAGAATGCAGATTCACGACATAAAGACTGGCTATACTCCAGTTGCGGGATTTTCTGTAAAATCTGATGTCGGAAGTCCACCCACTCTTTTGAATGCAGGGCATAATACCAAGTTTCGATATCAAATAGATGGAATAACGGATGAAGACATGAATGAAATAAATGCCATTGATAAAACCGTATGTTCTGAATATATGAAATCCAGATTTGAAGTATTATTTAGAAAAGCGAAGACGGTTAAGTTTAATTGCGTGCTTGATAAGACATATGAAAGTAATTTAATGCTTATTGACAGTATGCTTCCTGAAATATATGGCGATTTTGTTTTGTACCATTATATGACTATGAATGAAAAGCATATTGATTGTGAAATGTTGTGTAAGCTTTTGGAGATAAAAAATCCTTTAGGCTATTCGAGAAGTAACTTTTATACATATAAAATCAAGAAGCTACTTTGTGCTTCAGCATTAGGAATGACTCCTGGAAAGGAGTGGGATGGAAACGAAGCGGCAACAGGAGGGTATGTAATAGTTAGGAGAGATGGCGAAGTGCTTTGCTATCATATCTACAACCGTAATTATTTTGAATCATATCTTCTAAAGAATACAGTAATAGACCGTCCTTCTGCTTCAAGGTATGATTATGCATACGTATTTAAGAAAGATGGTCATTATTATATTGATTTAAATGTTCAAATAAGATTTAAGAGTATTTCAGCTGCAAAAAGAGATTATAACTTTGAAGATGAAAAGATCAAAAGAATTGCCGAATATATGATAAACGGAAATATATAGTACATAATTTGGGGAAATAACGGGGGCGTTATGAAAATAAAAAAAGTGATGAACAATATTTTTGAAAAATGTGATATATGTTTTGAAGGCAATCTTATTTCGAAAGAGAAGCTTATTATAGCGTATAGAGATTTCTTGTCGAAAACGATAGATAAAGAGAAGCATAATATTGGTATTGTTTATCATACCGGTTCAATTTGCTTTGACGTTGTTGCCGTTGTGTTTGCTTCGATTATAAATTTGATAACAAATGAGACTGATACAGAAGATGTAATATCCAACTTAAAAATTGGAGATAAAGTATTATTTGATAATAAAATCAGATGTGTTTTTGATGGAATAATAGAAGACGGGGCAAAGTATTTTAATAATAAAGATTATGTGGGTAAATATATAAAACTTAAACATGATGGTGGGACTGATTACTATTCCGAATCAAAATGGCGCCTTATAACACCGTATAATGGTAAGTCTTCACGTTTAGATGGTCGAGGAATTAAAAAGAAAAAAACGGCCAGAGAAGATTTTTTTACGGATGTATTGGGCTTTTCGGAACAAGATATACCAAGTGTAATCGACACTTCCAGTTTAATAGTTGCAAATAAGGAAAGAATTAATAGTTTAGTTAAAGGCATATCTTTTTCCTTTGATGGAAAAAGTCTTTCGTTACTTGAACTTGTGACTTCAGCATACTATATGGGCGAGGATTGGTATGATTTTGGGGGAAATATAAGTAAAAATGAGGCAACTCTTAAATTTGCAAGCAGAATATCTGTAGCCAGAGAACAATTATATAATCAAGATGGTAATAGAAATATAGGTCTTTTTATTCTGGGTGATGATAGTATCGCACGAGGCGAAACAGAAATACCAGCTCTTCTTTCGAAAAAATCTTTAAAATATGTATATATTTGTACAAATTTAGATTCGGAATATGGAGATGTTTTGATTCAAGATAATGAGGACATCAATATATTTGCGTGTACTAAAGATTTTTTGCTTGATAAGCATTATACTTATATGATTGACTATAATGATGTGACTCAAGAACTATGTCGTCAAATATATCTTATTACAAGAAAACAAATAAAATCAGAGATAATGCCTTCTTCTCCTATAACGTGGGGGGAATATAAAAACTTTAAAAAGAGGGTATTGGCTATAAAAAGGAATGATACAATAGGCGAGAATAAAGATAATTTTATTATTCAAGCACATTCTTTGATGAATTTGTTTTTATCTTCAGTTTTTCCTATTAAGTTCGTAGATGAATATTCTGAGAACGGACTTATAGAAATCGATTCTCCCAAAGCAAAAATAGAATTATTGGGTCAGTATGCAAATGAAATGTCGGCAGATGTAAAAGATAAAGCATTAAGATGCGTTGCCGATTTAAACGATATGTATATTGCGTTATATGATAATACAGAAAAGCAGAAATGGTTAATTAATTATCTGCGTGAAAAACAAAATAATAAAGTTGCTGTTGTTGTTCCGAAGGCTTATTACATAACTCTTATGAAAGAAACATTTGGTTTTAGCAGTCATGTATGGAACAATATTACAATTGTTACGGCTAATCGTTTTGATAATAGTGTTGTGTACGATTCTATTGTTGTTATCGGTAATATTACGGGCAAAAAATTCGATGTGTTTAGATGTAATTCTTCTGAGGATTTTATTACATTAATATATGATTTTGAGAAAAAGACATTTGAGTTTAATCGAAGAAAAGCGGATGATAAGTTAAGAACATTAAGTTCTAAATCGACTATTAAAATACATAATTTCAATCCAGAGATCATTGATGAACAAGAAAAGAAAAATGATTTATATGCTGAGGAAATAGAAATTGGAAACGAAGAAATAGAATCATACATTTCAAGTTTGGATTCTGTTATTGATGTGAAAAATGTATCTAGATATTTGCCTTCCGGAGGATATTATAATGCCATGGCTGAAACTGTGGCCGTTGCAGTTTTCAGTGATGGCTCCAAGGCATTTTTTACAAGAAAATACAAAGCGTATGTTCTTGATGAAGATATGGGAAGTGTGAAAGAGAGCGATGTTCTTGATTTGGCAGTTGGAGATTCATTAATTTTCACAAGACGTAATAATGAAACAAGAGATATAGTTGACTCCATATTGGAAAGAAGAATTAGCGAAAAGAAAGTTACTCAGGAAGTAGTAAATGCTTATGAAAAATCGAAATATTGGAAAAGAAATCTTTTCCAATACAGGCAGAACAATAATCTAACCGTGAAAGAATTAGCGAACAAGTTAACTCGAAATGGTAAAGCAGTTACAGAAGGCACAATCAGGACTTGGATGGATGAAGATTCACATACAGTTGGTCCAAGAGAAGAAGATACAATAAGACAGATTGGCATTCTTACAGGAGATTCAAGTTTAGCTAATAATAGCAATGATTATTTTGAAGCTTGCAGACAGATAAGAATTATAAGAAGAAAAATACTTGATCAAGTAGGTCATGCTTTAATTGAAAAACTTAGCGGAAAGAGCGTTCGTGGAAATGAAGAACTTGATGAAATCTATAACAAAATTGATGATTTGGCAGTGGTATTGCAAATTGAAAGAATAACTGAGGTTAATCGTGAAATACCTGCCGGCGCCGTAAATAGACCTATTTATATCTAAAGGAGAAATAAATGGATACAAAAGAATTGATTAAGACTAGAGATGAATATATTAAGAGAGTTAAAAGTGAATTATTAGGTCCGGGTTCGGAAGTGTCAATTCCTGATGCAGAACATGAATTATTGTCTACTGCTCCTGATATTAGATATTCTATGGGTATTTTGTTTCCTAAAGGAAATAAAATAAATGCAGATAGCAACGACAGCAATAAAGTGGAAGAGTCAGCAGTGACTGACGATGATGATGAAGATGATTCTCAAGACGATTTAACGAGCGAAACCAAGAGTTATTCGGAAGGAAATAGTCCTGAAGAAGATAATCTTGATGAAGAAATCAGTTTGGCTACGCAAAATATGCCTTCTTCTTTAGGATTCACGTTTTTTGCAGATGGTAATGTTGAATATGTTCAATGTAAGGTGAAGTTTGCAACTTATAGAAAAGCGGTTGCCAAAGATTGCAGAATGCCATTTAAAACAAAAAATCCCGAGAACTATTCGGTACCTGATTTCTTGAAATCCTATATTTATTTTGACAAAAAAGAATTAACAATAAAATATGTGGATAAAGGTCTAAAAAGGAAAGAAGTAAGGTCTTTGGTTGAGAAGGATTTATTGGAAGGTGAAGACCAAAGCATTATTAATATAATGTATTCTCTTAGCGATCAATTTACAAAAGGATATGTTAGAGAACCGCATGAAGAAACGGTAAAAGTTGTATTTAATGGCCGAGATTATGTCGATGAAAACAGGAATTTGTCGGATACTAAAGCTAAAATAACCGCATTGAAGAAAAAAATCAGTAATGATATTTCTTCCATAACTTTAATGCTGGTGAATGATGATTCTTCCAAGAGTGAAGCAAAAAAATGCCTTTTTCAGCCTGAAATAACGGTTAGTACCGAAGGCAATGAATTTAAGTTTGTGGATTACTCTCGATTTATTGATATTAAGTCATTAGATGAAGAAGAACAGTCTTTGGTTTTACAATACAGAAATAAATTGGTTTACGGCACGGGATTAGGGACTTCTGTAGGCTGGAACATAAATAAAAAAGGGGAAGGAGTAATATATAACGATTTCTTTCCTGAAGCTGAAGTGCCTTCCATGGATTTTTCTTTGTCGGAAGAAGATGGAGTTGATCCTATTACATTATCTATGAAGTATTTGTCTGATTTAAACTCTGACGAGAAGACTGAAAAGATAAATCATCTAAAGACGTTGGTTTCTTCATATCAGAATTGGATTGACGGTTTATCCCTAAAAATCAAATCAATAGATAAAAGATTAGTTCCTATTGCAAACAAGAACATCTCAGGGTGCCAGGATGCGTGCGAAAGGATGTATAAAGGAATAGAAACTTTAGAAAAAGATACCATTGCTTGGGATTCATTTCAATTAGCAAACAGAGCAATGTATATGCAAAGAGTTCAACTGAAAATACAAGAAAAGTATTCTGATGTTGACAGATATCCAGGTGATGAGGAATTAGAAAAAGTTTTAACGAAATTAGATTATTATACAATCGATAGTGAATTGAATGATAAGTTTTCCTGGAGACCATTTCAGCTGGCTTTTTTGTTAATGAGCATCAATTCCGTCACATCAGATAATTCAGAAGAAAGAGATATAGTTGATTTGATTTGGTTTCCTACCGGTGGTGGAAAAACAGAAGCTTATTTGGGGTTAACCGCATTAACAATCTTTTATCGAAAAATGAAATGGCGTGGGAAAGATGCAGGTACATCCGTTATTATGCGTTACACACTTAGATTGTTAGCTGCGCAACAGTTTACACGTGCTTCGACATTGATTTGTGCTTGCGAGTATATTAGAGACGACTCCGCCCGAAAGAAACCCAAGTATGCAGCATATGATTTAGGAAAAGAACCGATAACCATTGGTTTGTGGATTGGGGATAAACATACTCCAAATAAAAAAGATGATGCAAAGAAATTTGTTAAGGGTCTTTTGCTGGCTACTGCTTCAAACCTTAAAGAGGCCAAAGAAAAGAATAATAAATTTCAGGTTTTAAAATGCCCATGGTGTGGAACTAAATTAACTCAAGAAGTTAAAGGTGGCAAAAAAGTCGGAGTTTTCGGGTATAGGGCAGATAAGCATTTCGAAATATTTTGTCCTCAGGATAGTTGTTATTTCGGTGCTAAAGGAAAACTTCCGATACAAGTTGTTGACGAGGAACTATATGATAATCCTCCTTCGCTTCTTTTTGGCACTGTAGATAAATTTGCCATGCTTCCCTGGAGGAGTGAAATAGGGAATTTCTTTGCAGTAAATTCTAATAATCGTGCTCCGGAATTAATTATTCAAGATGAGCTGCATCTAATTTCAGGTCCCCTTGGAACAATGGTAGGTTTGTATGAAACTGCATTGGACTATCTTTGCTCTGCCAAAGGAACTCCGATTAAAATTATTGCATCTACAGCTACAATCAGAAGAGCAAAAGAACAATGTTCTGCTCTGTATAATAGAAAAGTTAATCAATTTCCTCATCCAGGGATAGATTCAGAGGATTCTTTTTTTGCAAAAGAAAGTATTATTGACTATAAAAAGGGCATTTTTGGACGAAAATATGTTGGTATTATGCCTTCAGGAAAAACCAAGGCCATGATGGAAGTCAGATCTATGGCAGCTATGCTTCAGACAATTAATGTAATGAATCTTCCTGATGAAGTAAAAGATAAATTCTGGACGTTAACCGTGTATTTTAACAGTTTGAAAGACTTAGGCAAATGTACAACTCTTGTGGATGATGATATTAAAGATTTCATAAAAAGAATGGCTTTTAGAACAGGAAATGCTTCCGATGCGAGACTTATTGCAAGAGCAGATGAATTAACCAGCCGTGTATCAACTACGGAGCTTAATGAAACCCTGGATAAACTTGAAAAAATCCAATATTCAAAAGCTAATATAGAAGCTAAAAGGTATCCATCGAATGTATTATTGGCAACAAACATGATATCTGTTGGTATAGATGTAGCTCGACTAAATGTTATGTTGTTGGTTGGTCAGCCCAAATTAACCAGTGAATACATACAAGCTTCCAGTCGAGTAGGTCGTTCGTATCCAGGTGTTGCGTTTGCTTTATATGATGGTTCGAAGAGCAGGGACAGATCGCATTATGAACAATTTAAAGCATATCACGATTCGTTTTACAGATATGTTGAACCTACAGGAGCTACGCCTTTCTCAAAACCTGCAAGAGACCGGGCTTTACATGCGATAGTAGCATGTTTATTAAGATTATTGGAACCATCTCTTACAGACGAAAAGAATGCCTCACAGTTTAATGTGAAAGATTATGAAGATGATATAAATAAGATTAAGGAATACATTGTTAACCGAAATAATCAAATATTGGAAAGACTGGATCCGGATAGAGATAACGATGAGGAAGCTATTTTGTCTGAGATTGATAGATTCTTGAATGATTGGGAAGTTAGGGCAAAGCAATATCCTCAAGAGCATTTCTTCTATGGTGAGAAATTTCTTGTAAAAAACCCGGACAGTGAGAATGATGGAATATTATTGAAAGTGTACAATACTTCACCCAATGACCCTGCGTATAATACGATGACATCTATGAGAAATGTAGATTCTACAGTAGCAGGTAATATTTTGGTTTGGGAGGATAAGCAATGAGTCTTGAATCTGCACCTAAGATAAAATTAAATAAAAATACGCATTCGGTAAGAGCATCACAGGCTGTATTACAGTATGGAGTTGGGGCAATGGTTGATTTTCCAGATCAAACTTTAATGACCGCTGCTCCTGAATATTGGCAGGAAAGAGTACAAATAATCCATGACGAACGTTTTGAGAAAAAATGGCATGTAAGTCATTTCGGTATGCCAGGAAGTATGGATATTCCTCAATATTCTGAAGGTATATCGTATGCTAGGTTTCCTGAATGGTACTTTTGCCCGAAATGCAGAAAATTTCAGCCATTAAAAAAATGGATGGATGATTATAGACATAAAATGAAGCAGAGTACCTTAGACGAAGATCCTTATATGGCGAGACACATGAAGTGTTCTACTTGTTATCAAAATCTCGTTGTTGCACGTATTGTTGTGGCTTGTGAACATGGTCATATTGATGATTTCCCATGGATCAAATGGGTTCATTGCCAGAATTCAGGAGGTCCAAAATCTATATGTGATAATCCTTCATTGAAATTTATGACAAGTGCATCGTCTTCAGAAGGATTGGAAGGTTTGTCGGTAGTATGCGAGAGATGTAATGCTCGAGCTACTCTTCGCGGAGCATTTGATCCGGAAAGACTCAAAGAACTCGATGAAAAATATGAAGGAAAGTATGATTTTTCTTGCACGGGAAGACATCCATGGAAGAATACTAAAGAAGGATGCGGTTTGTACCCTAAAGTATTGCAAAGAGGTTCTTCATCCGTATATTTCCCTGTTTTGGACAGTTCTTTGGTTATACCGCCGTATTCAAGCATAGTTACATCCAAAATTGATAACAGTTCTGCATATGCTCGAGCAAAAGATATTTTGAATGCGTTGCTAAAAACACCTGGATTAAATCAAGAAGCGAGAGAAGCAATTATAGAAAATCAGATTAATCAATCTTCAAATGAAATTGCTCTTGAAATAGGTATTGATGTCCAGCAGGTTAAAGATATTTTAATCAGAAAATGGGTTAATTCAGAAAATGAAACCCCGATTATGAGAGACGTAAAATACAGAAGAGAAGAATATGAGGCTTTGAGTGGCAGAATTACCGTTGCATCTGACGATTACGGAGACTTTCAGAGAGAAGAAACCAATATTGATAATTATAATATTCCTCTTGTGTCTAAAGTGTCTTTAATTCATAAAATTAGAGAAGTAACTGCTTTACTTGGATATTCCAGAATTAAACCTACTGAACCATCGTCAGATGAAGGAAATAATGCAAGGATGGTTTCGATAAAACAACCAGATACATCCTGGTATCCAGCGGTAGAAGTAAGAGGAGAGGGCATATTTATAGAATTTGATGAAGATCAGATTGACAAATGGCGTTCGGAAAATTCAGAACTGAAAAAAAGAGTGGATATAATAAACGAAAATTATAAAAATTCTTATATTGGTTCAGCCAAACAAAGAAATATTACCGCCAAATTCCTTTTGCTTCACACCATTTCTCATTTGTTAATTAAACAATTGAGTTTTGAGTGCGGATATGGAATTGCTTCCTTAAAAGAGCGAATTTATTGCTGTGAGCCTTCCGAAGGACCTTCTATGAGCGGAATTTTAATATATACAGCAAGTGGAGATTCAGAGGGTACGCTTGGAGGACTTGTCAGACAGGGCAGAGATGACACATTTCCTAAATTGTTTAAAAAAGCTATAGAAGGAGCATTAACATGTTCAAATGATCCTGTTTGCAGTTTGAGTTTGGGACAGGGAAGAGATTCCCTTAACTTGTCAGCTTGCTATTCATGTACTCTTATTCCGGAAACAAGTTGTGAAGAGTTTAATGTTTTTCTTGACAGGGCTACAGTGGTAGGAACATTTGAAAATCCACAGATTGGAATATTCAATGAATATTTGGCGGAAAATGGATGGAAATCAAATTCCGGAAAAATGAAAGCTCCTACAAGAACGAAAAAAGAAACTAAATCCGTAAATTTATCTGTTTTGGATTACGGACTCGATATGTCTGAAGGTGATTATAGAGAAATATGGGAATCTTTATATCAGTTTTCCAGTGATGAAACAGAAAAAGAATTGTTGAAAAAATTTATGAATGAAGCTGATAAATTTGAAAATAAAGAAATGCCGTATCAGGGGGCAACATGTTTTATCAATGATGAGATAAGTGTGGAGCTGATTTGGAAGAACAGTAAAGTTGCATTCTTTACTTCAGATAATTGCGATAACTACCTAAAAGCAAAAGAATGTAAGGATTGGATTTGTGTACTGGGTTCAGATGATAACATTAGTTTTGAATACTTTATTAATTTGCTGAAGGAGAAAAAATAAATATGGCACATATGATACCTGAAAAACCTAGCGAGTCCATCAAGTCAAGCCGGGAAGACACTATGTTTGATTCTCTCGCGCCTCCTGCCGCGAACCATGCTGTCTTTCATTCATTTAGAATTATAACAGTAGAAAACGATGTTATTAGCGAAAGTGAAACGGATTTTGTAGTATTTAATCCTGAACTCGGAATTCTTGTTATAGAAGCAAAAGCCGGTCATCCGTATCTCGATAAAGGCGTATGGAGATACCAGAGCGGTAAGGAAATGAGCCATGATGGACCATATAATCAAGCAGACCAAGGAAAATGGCGCTTTTATGACATTATGAAGGACAGTTCGCTTGTTTATATTTTATCCAGGTGCAAACTTGCTCATGCTGTATGGTTTCCGGATGTAAAGAAAAAGGAAATTGATAAGGTTAAATTACCTTCTGAGGCAGAGGTAAAAATAACGCTTTTGCATGAAGATTTAGAAAATCCTGAGCAAAAAATCAAAGAAATATTCGGGTATAAATCAACATCTAAGAAAATAGCAGACAAAACTGATTTAAGTGAAAGTGACACTATTAGATTATTAAGAGATTTATTGTGTCCGGAGTTCAATATTTTTCCTACCGGTAATATGGAAACGGATTTGAAAAATATCGCATTTAACAGAATGTTGAATGAACAAAAAGGGCTTTTAAACTATTTGGTGGAACAGCGAACAGCTGTAATAAATGGCGCTGCTGGTACTGGAAAAACAATGATTGCTACAGAGAAAGCAAGAAGACATGCTGTTGATGACGGAGATAAAGTTCTATTTTTGTGTTATAATTCACAACTTCGTGATTTTTTGGAAAAGAAATATGGATATGACGGAGTTGATTATTATACAATTGCTGGATATGCATGTAAAATGTGTAATACAAATACCCCTGATTATGATAAATTGACAGATAAACTTTTGGAAATGCTTATTGGACATTCATTTCCGTATGATCATGTTATTGTTGATGAAGGTCAAGACTTTGGAATTGATCAAATAGAGGAAGCAGACATACTCAATTCTATTTACGAAATAATCAG
>JAEEGL011920005.1_pt1 | contig 20758 bp, 18 predicted proteins | sample 9134231 | NCBI WGS metagenome assembly JAEEGL01 (sample SAMN16246548, study PRJNA631951) | gut metagenome | biome: gut microbiome; feature: rumen; material: fiber-attached | host: Bos | place: Iran: Karaj | collected 2018-10
GAAAATGGATTTGCCATCAACGAAAAGTTGATGTCTTTCTATGAATCGAGCGCTAGTGGTTCAGGTAGAACCGAAAACCCATCCATGGATAGCGGTGGCGGAAACCTCGTCACCGGTGAGACACCAATCTCTAGCTATTCTGCTGATATTCAGCAATCCTATAGCAACTATAGTGATGCTGCCATCATTGTTTTCTCCAGAATTGCTGGTGAAGGTTTTGACCTTCCGATGACCATGGAAGCGGATGCCAATAAACATTATCTCCAGTTAGACGAAAATGAAACTGCCTTGATCAAGCACGTTTGCGAGCAGAACTTCAAACATGTCATCATTTATCTCAACTCCAACAATCCACTAGAACTTGGTTTCTTGGATGATCCAAATCATTATGCCTATAACAGCAAAATCGATGGATGCATCTGGGCTGGTGGTTTAGGCAATGTTGGCTCTCTTGCTTTAGGTAGAGTCTTAAAAGGTCAGGTCAATCCAAGCGGACATCTTATCGATACCTATCCTCGTAACTTCAAGGACGATCCTGTCTGGCAGAACTTTGGTAACAACAGAGTTGCTGGTAAGAAGCCAGGCGATGTCTACATGGAAGGCGATTATGCTTCTAAGTACTTCTTCGTCGATTATGAAGAAGGTATCTATGTCGGCTATCGTTATTGGGAGACCCGTGGCGCTAGCGAAGGCGAAGAATGGTATAAGAATCATGTTGTCTATCCATTTGGCTATGGCTTAAGCTATACCACCTTCACTCAGGAAATCACCAACACGAGTGAACTTGCCAACGCCAAGATGAGCGATGAAGCAATCCTCTTCAAGGTCAAGGTTAAAAATACTGGCGATGTCGCTGGTAAGGAAGTCGTTCAGGTCTACGCTGATCTTCCATATACCACTGGCGGTATTGAAAAGAGTACAAAAGTCTTAGCTGGTTTTGCTAAGACCGATCTGCTTAAGCCAAATCAGGAACAGGAAGTCGAAGTTTCTGTCAATCCATATTATCTTGCTTCTTATGATTTTGATGATAAGAACAAGAATGACTTCAAAGGTTTTGAAATTGAAGCCGGTGCTTATTCCTTTGAGATTGCCAAGAATGCTCATGAGACCATTCAGAAGGTTTCTATTCAGAACCTGGATTCCAACATCCTCTTTGATAAGGATCCCGTGACCAAAACTCCAGTTGAGAACCTTTATGATGATGCTGCCGTTCATCTTTCTCAGCAGTTATCTCGTGCTGACTGGAATGGCACTTATCCTGTCTCGCCAACGGCTGATGACAAGGACTTATGGTTCTGGGAAGATGAAAAGAACATTTCTTTTGCCGAGATGAATGCGAATTTATCTTCTTATAATCCGCTTGAAACAACCCCAGCGACAGAGATGCCTATTACCAATACTGTCACCAAGAAAATTCCCTATGAGGAAGAAGTAGATGGTGAAAAGGTTACCAAGGAAAGAGCGATGATTCTTCGCGACATGATCGGTAAGGATTATAACGATGAAGATTGGAATCATCTGCTTAACCAGATGCCATTTGAGGAATTGGAAGCTCTCAATCTCAATGCGGCTTTCAAGACTAATAAGGCTGATTCTATCGGCAAACCAGAAACCAGTGAAACAGATGGCCCTTCTGGCTTTGTCAACTTCATGGATACTAATACCTTCTATGGCACTGCCAAGTACTGCAATGAAACGGTTATCGGTGCGACATGGAATATTCCACTGACAGAACAGTTTGGTGAAACTGTCGGTGAAGAAGGTTTATGGGGTGATAGCGAAGGCAAGGGTAAAGGTTTAGTCTACTCTGGCTGGTATGCTCCAGGTGCCAACATCCACAGAGGTCAGTTTGGTGGCCGTGTTGCTGAATATTTCTCCGAAGACCCTCTTCTTTCCGGTAAGATGTCTGCCGCTGTTACCAAAGGCGCCTTGAAGAAGGGTGTCTACACCTATATGAAGCATTTTGCCTTGAATGAACAGGAAACTCATAGAGGCGGTGTCAATGTCTGGTGTAATGAACAGGCGATCAGAGAAATCTATTTAAGACCATTTGAAATTGCTGTCAAAGAAGCCAAGGCTACTGGTATCATGTCCTCCTTTAACAAGATTGGTACAAAGTGGACTGGCGGTGATTACCGCTTGCTTACCACTATCTTGAGAAAAGAGTGGGGTTTCAAGGGTACTGTTATCTGTGACTTCTCCACTGGTCAGTCTCATATGAATGCGAAACAGATGGCTTATGCTGGTGGTGACCTGAACTTGGATTCCATGGAATCAAAATGGGCCAAGAAAGATAACGCTAGTGATGTCACTGTTTTAAGAGAAAATGCGCATCATATCCTTTACACGATTGCTAACTCCTGTGTCTTCAATGCAGAAGTAATCGGCTATGCTCTCCCAACCTGGGAAGTCATCATGTTCTGGGTCGATGGTGCAATTCTTGCCCTGCTTGCTGCTTGGGGTATCATCCTTGTAATCAGCGAACGCAAGAAGGCTGGTCTTTAATTCGATAACCTTTCTCTAACATACTGAGCTATGGCTAAGGCCATAGCTCTTTTTGAAGTCATGAAATATATAGTACGAATTTCAGAAAACGCATAAAGACATATTAAAATGAAACATAGCCAAATAATTATTAGTCAATTATACATATGAGTTATAATATAAGAATGCGGTTTCACATCAATTTAAATTTCAAAATAATATTAGTTTTTTCTCATTTTCATTTATCATGTATACGTTATATGGTATAATACCTCGAATTAAGATTATTCTGGAGGTACAAATGAACAATCTATTCGATTTAACCGGTAAAGTTGCCCTCATTACCGGCGCATCCAGTGGCTTAGGCGTTCAGTTTGCCAAAGCCTTAGGTGGTCAGGGCGCCAAAGTCTGCTTAGCCGCTAGAAGAGTCGAGAAGCTTGAGAAGGTCAAAGAAGAATTGGAAGCTTTAGGAATTGAAGCTTTCGCTGTCAAGTGCGATGTTACCAACAACGAAGACATCATCAACATGGTCAAGACCTGTGAAGAAAAGTTTGGTAAGATCGATATCTTGGTCAACAACGCTGGTGTCGGCGATGTCGCTCCTGCTACTGACATGCCAGTCGAAATGTGGAACAAGGTTATCAACACCAACTTGAATTCTCTCTTCTTTGTTGCCAGAGAAGTTGCCAAAGGTATGATCAAGAGAGGTTATGGTAAGATTGTCAACATCGGTTCCATCCACTCTGAAGTTGTTATGAACAACGCTACCTGGCCAGTTACCGCTTATGCAACTGCCAAGGGTGGTGTCAAGATGTTAACCAAGGGTCTTGCTTCTGAATGGGCTAGATCTGGTATTACCGTCAACGCCATTGGTCCTGCTTATTTCGAAAGTGAAATGACTCAGGGTATCTTTGATGCCGGTGGACTTGATCCTGTCGAAAAAGCCTATTGTCCAATGGGCAGAGCCGGTAAGGCTGGTGAACTTGATGGCGCTGTCATCTATTTTGCTAGTGATGCTTCTAGCTACACTACTGGTCAGATCTTATTGGTCGACGGTGGTTGGACTACTTTATAAGATTATTCGTTCTTTCAGGGAATGCTGTTGATAAGACGGCATTCCTTTTTTTGATTCTCAAAAAATATTTTTTCGAGTATATATATTTCTTATTTAAATTATTTTAGTGTCGCATTAGATATTTTATTTTTGTATAATAAGTTATAACCTAATGACAAAAGGATATTGTGGTTAAAAACGAAATGACCTGGTCATTTTCGTGAAAAATAGATTATGAGTGGTATTCAGCAGATTCAAGTCATCTTCATGTTGTGGACTGCCGTGTTTTGTGTCATCACGGCTATCCTTGTTTTAGCGACGAGAAAATTTGATCGTCGTCAATCCATTTGGGTGATGATGCTTCTTATCGTCAATGGCTTGATCAATGTCTTTGAAGCTTTTGCCTATATGTATCGAGGAGAGGCTGGAGATTTTGCCTATTGGATGGTTCGCATTGCTAATTTTTCTGTATTCTTCTTTAATATCATCTTGGTGTTATGTGTCTTGCAGTTCTTGATTGCCATCGTCAAGAAGAATGGTGGAAGATATGTCAAAGGCGAACTATATATCGCTTATGGAATGATTGCTAGCTCTATCGTAGTCTTGATTTTGTCTCGAGTTTTCCATTTCTACTATGACTTTGATGATCAGAATCGATATTACCGCTTGAGTGATACCTATTGGATCATGATTGCCTTATCCGAACTGAACGCTTTGATCATCTTTATTCTTACGATAAAGAACTGGAAATACCTCCGTCTGATTGAACGAATTGAGTTATCCATGTTTGAAGGATTGCCGATTCTTGGATTGATCATTCAGACATTCGTCTATGGTATCTCTGTTACTACCTTACTCAATACCATCTCTGTCTTCTTAGTATTCCTCACTTATGAACTGGAAGCAGCCCATTTTGGGGTACAGAAAGAAAGACGATTGCTAGATCAGATGATTTCTGCTTTTGCAAAAGCAATCGATAAAAAGGATAAGTACACCGGTGGTCATTCCTCTCGTGTAGCAAAATATTCTGTTATGATTGCTCAAAGGATGGGATTACCGAAAGATGAAGTGGAAATCATCTGGCACATGGCTCTTCTTCACGATATTGGTAAAATCGGGATTCCAGATGCCATCATCAATAAGATGGGAAAGTTGACAGACGAGGAATATGATTTGATTCGTTCTCATCCAGCAATCGGTGCAGAGATTTTAGAAAATATCACGGAAAACCCAGAACTGCTCACTGGTGCAAGATGGCATCATGAACGCTATGATGGAAAAGGTTATCCTGATCATAAAAAAGGGGAAGAGATACCGTTAGAAGCAAGAATCATCGGCATGGCAGATAGTTATGATGCTATGACATCCAATCGTCCTTATCGTAGTTATCTTCCTCAGGATGTGGTGCGTTTGGAAGTGCTCAATAATGCGGGTAGTCAATTTGATCCAAAGATTGCCAACATCATGATTTCCATCATTGATGAAGATAAGAATTACGAGCTTCGCGAATAAGTTTTCTTTATTTTGTTGTTTTAGTCGTTTATGGTATGATATAGAAAACATGACATGTTCAGGAGGAATTGTTATGCCACCATTCTTTGATCAGGTTGGAGGATTTGAAAATGTTTCGCCAGCTCTTCAATGGGCAATCTTTGTGGTCGCTGTTTTGATTGTCATTGTCGCTATCTGTTCTGTTGCTGTTTCTATTTACTTATCTATTCGCTATTTTGTTTACAACCGCAAACAAAATTCTGCTGGGTTGACCGGTGCGGAAGTAGCCAGAAGAATTCTTGACCAGAATGGTCTTGAGAAAATCAAGGTTTCCACCTGGGGTTCGATGATCTTTGGTAATTCCTATTCGCATTATTTCCACAAGGTCAGAATCAGAAGATTGACCCAGAAGAAAACCAGTATCACCTCTATGGCTATCGGTGCTCAAAAGTCTGCTTTAGCTATCTTAGATAAAGAAGATGATCCTGATATGAAAAGAAGAATTGTTCTTACTCCTTTGATTTATCTAGGTCCATTAGCACTGATTCCGATTGTTCTTATCGGTATTGCTGTGGATCTCTTATTCTTTAACTTCACCGGTGTTGTCAGTTTCATTTCTGTATCCGTTGGTCTTCTTTTATACGTCGTTTCCTTCCTTTTATCCATCATGGTCTTGAAGACGGAAATCAAGGCTCAGGCTAGATGCTTAGAGATTTTGAAAGAACAGGATATGGCTAATGATGAAGAAATTGAGATGATGAAGAAGTTGTTCAAACTTTATAACATTCAGTATGTCAATGATATCATCATGCAGGTGTTGGAGATGATCTTGAGAATTCTTCAGCTTCTGGCAAATTCACAAAGAGGCACTTCAACTAACGACTAAAGATGAATTGATATGGGCCACATGTTTGTGGCCCATTTTAAATGAAAAAGCACCCTTTGAGGTGCTTTGAAACTATAAATTCTTGTACATGATGATAGAGACTTCTTTGGCGATATCACGACATTTATCCGTGATATATTCAAAGGAAGAATAGAAGGTTTCAATGATGACACCATCTGGTGTTCTATCTAATCCCTTGAGGTAGATATCATGAACCTTAGCTTCATAGAGATGATCTGCCTCTTCTTCATAATACTGAGCCTTCTCAATCAAAGGGTAAATGACTTCCTTTTTGGTAACTTCCTGTAAATGACTTAAGAGTTCGGAAACGGAATAGACACCGCCGCGGGCAAGTTCCAACATGTCATGACCATCTTCAGGAACTCTGGTCTGGTTATGGACATACATCTTATAAGAGACATCATCGATAGCGTCAGTCAAATCATCAATGGCATCAAGAAGAATAAAGATATCTTCTCTGTCGATTGGTGTCATGAATTCTTTACCAAGACGCTCTTCGATTTCTCTCTTCTTTTCATCAGAGGCATGTTCGATTTCATGAACATTATTCTTCAAGGTTTCAATATCGATATCCTTGATTGGTTTCATACCTTCAATTAAAGCATCGATAGCACGATTGCAGAAATCGGATAAGACGACAAACTGATCAAAAAAGTAATTGGATTTCTTTTTCATAATGATTTCTCTCCTTTAGACGGGAATCCACAATAAGATGAGTGTGATGACAAAGCCGACTAGAATGCAACCTGGGAAGGTGAATACACAACCTAAGACAACATCTCTGGCAGAACGCCAGTTGACTTTATGAACGCCTTTAGTAACACCGACACCGATAATGGAGAAGGTTTTAACCTGGCCGGTAGAAACTGGCCAACCAAACAACGTGGAAACAAGAAGAGCGATGAAGGCAGCGACATCTGTAACAAATCCCTCATAAGGCTCTAAGGCTACCATACCCATACCGACTTTCTTGATGATGCGATATCCGCCGATGGAAGTTCCTAAGGCGATAACAAGGCCGACAAGAACAGGAAGATATAAGAAGTTTGGTGTCAGATAGAAAGGGGAGATAGAAGCGGTTAAGGATAAGGAGGAATTTGAAATTGCCTTTGCGCCGAGGTACAAGACCATGTAGATCAAGCCGACAAACTTGATGCCGTCTTGAGCACCATGGGCGACGGACATACCACAGGCAGCGACAATCTGAGCTCGTTTGAAGAAGATAGTCGTCTTATATCTGGCCATGTTCCTACAGATGACCTGTATCAGTTTGGTGACCAGGAAGCCTAATAAAAGACCCATACCACCTGAAGCAAAGAAACCGATACCGACATCCATCCAGGAGGCTCCACCAGGAACCGCTGAAATTCCCTTGACCATCAAGGCTAGACATCCACCGGTCAAACCGGCGACAAGAGAATGGGATTGTGAGGATGGAATACCAAAAGCCCAGCAGAGAACGCCCCAGGCGATAACGGCGATTAAAGCGCCGATCATGGCAAAGAGTGCGCTGTGAGCTGCTGAGGCACTGGATAAATCCTTAAATGTAACAATGTTGAATACAGAGTTTGCAACATTGACAGTAAACAATGAAAAAACAACACAACCAATCAAATTGAAAATAGCTGATAGGATAACGGCTTGTCTGGCTGGAATCGCCCTTGTGGAAATGGCTGTGGCCACCGAGTTTGGTGAATCGGTCCAACCATTGACGAAAACAACACCTAAACTCAAAAGAATCGAAATGAGAACCAAAGGGTTCGATAATAGGGTAAAGAAATCAGGGAGGGAGACGAAGGAAGTATCTGTTAATGTGGTCACGATTTTGTTCCTCTAATCTATGCAAATTCTTTACAGTCTATTAATGATAACATTCTTTGCCTAGGCTTGTGTACTAATTGCAAAAAAATAGTGGAACATCAATATATAAAATACTTTAAAAATGGAAAACTGCGAACAAGGATTATCATTTGAAAGGTTTTTGACCAAAGCAAAATGTTCCCATTCCATAGGGTTAGTGTCTTCAACATTAACAATTGGTACTTTTTTAAGCGGGGGGATGTGGTATTGTGGTGATGTCATTTAATGAAACTTATGGATAGAAAAAAACTTAATAAGACTTTCTTTTATCAGCGCTTCGTCAACGAAGATAAAATTCAGCAAATCAACGACTTTAGTATCCGAAGGAAGTGTTGGGGTTATGCTCTTTCTATGGCTATGTTCTGCGCACCCAGTGCTACATTTCCTACTTTTGTCGGATATAATTTTGAAAACACATTTGCAATAACCATATTTTTTTGGGACATGTTCATGTATTTTTGGCTGTTCTATTTTTCTATCAAATTTGTAAAGTTGGATCGTCAATATGGTGTCTTCAAAAGTAAAAAGTTTCTCTACCTAGTTCCATTACCATATATTCTTCTTGCGATTACTTTTTCCATAGTTGCCATCTTTACTACTCATTTTACGTCGTATCCTGATACTTCTTTTTTGGTTCACGTCAATTCAATGTTTTACTTTACAATTTATATTCCTTTGCTCCTCACATATGCGTTGTTTTGCTACTATGCATTCATGAAATGTTTTGCCAAATATGCAAGAGGTGGAAGGAACATGACCAATAATATTGAAGAATAGGAGATCGTGTCAGATATAGATTTATATCTCTAAAATAATCAAAGATTACCTGAAGTGAGCTTATGATTATCCTGTTCTATAAAAACTGAAAAGGAACTGTTGAAAACCTACAACTAATGTGGGTATATCAACAGCTCCTTTGTTTTGTTCTTTGATTTATCGAATTAGTCTGCTAATTGATAGAAGGAAATATGAGTAGATGGGGCTTTGCTATAGCCGCAGAAAGAGCCTTTGTAGTATTCGAGATAGACTCCTCTTTCACCTTTCATCTGGGCTTCGCCATTTTCCATGGTAATTGTCCAGTTGATCGAACCATTATTGGTTGGAGTTGCACCCATACCGATAGAATAGTGGGTGTCACTGACATAGTTGAAGAGGTATTTGTTATCAGAGGACATGAACTGATAGTGATCACCAGACTTGGTAACCTTGAAGAGTTCTAAATCGGATGTGGTTTTAAAGGTGGAAGTCATGGCGCCAAGGTGGTTACCGATTAAGTACCATGGAAGGTCATTACTCTTGGCAGCACTAGTCAAGGCATAATATTCGTTGGTAGATGTTGGATCGTTGCTGACAACTAAGACTTCTTTGCTAAGATCAAGATCCTCAAGGCTATTGACGATGTTATAGGTGATTGGATCTTCTTCAACAATAGTTCCACCACCATTATTGCCGCCATTGAGATTGCCATCATAAGAAGAAGTTCTTAAGCCCTGCTTATCCCAGATGTAATTGACTAAATCTGGATGATCGATGAATGGGTTGCGACCAAAGCCGGCGCCATAAAGATATTCGTTTCTCCTGACTTCCTGAACAGTGACTGGATATTTGTTGTTCCATTCAATGAGTCTATCTAAACGACCCATAGTATTTTTGCTTGTGGCATCGTTTGGGTTATTGGATAACTCCATACCAGAATATCTGGCAGAGACATAGAAGACGATTCTTGCAGCTTCACCTCTAGCATTCTCATAACCAAAGGAAGCAGGATCCCAGACTTTGCCATCACCACTCTGACCATAGAAGTTATTGCCTCTGTCGCTGTTGTCTTTGCTGTAGGTTGGTCTAAGCATATGAGGATCAGCACCAGGACCAGACTTGCCGGCACCTCTGGAGTTTGGCCAGACGTGTTCCTTGTTCCAATCGGTGGTATGCTCGGTTTCTTTTCTATAGAAAGGAATGATACCGGATTGACCATTTAAGGCTTTATCAGACTGAGCGAGAACGGAATTGTTGGAAGAATAACCGATGGTCTTATTACCTGTTTTGTTGATCAGACTTCTTAAAGAAGTACGAAGGGTAGAACCATAAGTATTCAAATCAAGGCTGCTCCAGTAAGACTTCAAATTGATGTCACTGGTGTTGCTGATGCTGGAGGTAGAACTATTGGTGGAATCAATGATACTAGTACTGGAATTGCTGGAACTATCATTAACAACAGTGCTGTCAGAAGAAGTCTCTACAATTGGAGTAGAAGAAGTGGGTTCGACAGAACTGTTGACTGGATTTTGACATGCAGTAATAAATAAGAACGGAAGTAAGAGAACGGCGATTTTTTTCGTGAATTTCATAAACGATCTCCTCAGGTAAGAGATATTATGGCACGAACGCTAATAAAAGGCACGGAATTTCTTGTAAAACATTGAAATTTTATTAAAATTTTGCAAATAATGCCGGAATAATTTACAAACATAAATTATCTAAAGCTTCTCAAATAGTTTTTTTCACTAAAAATACAAAGACTTTGAAGACCAGTGTAAGCACTTTCTAAATTTATATATATAGATTTGAGGGATTTTTGGTTGTTTTCTAAAGAAAAAATAGATTGTGAAAACATCGTGTTTATGCGCAAAGTCAAAAGTCATAGGATGTATTTTTTAAGATTTATCAAAAGAGAGTGTTTTTGCCTTAAAGCAAAACGATTGCATCCAATAGATTTTGTTATTATAATTGGTTTGTTTAACGATAGAGGCGCGATTAAGATCAGTAATCAGTGGAGGAGGCATCCTTAGAAACTGATGAAAGGCAAAATCGCCGAAACGGCATCTTGGCAAAGATGTTGCTTGGGCCATGGAGGAACACTCCAATGGACTCCTACCTTAACAGGTAGAGGAGCTATCCAATGTGAGACTTCCTAGAAATAATTGGGGGAATGCATATTGGATGTGCATTCCCTCTTTCTTTTCATGAAAAATGGAGGATTCACATCATGAAGAAGCCGGTATTTACAGGTGTTGCGACTGCCTTGATCACACCATTTAAGGATGGTGAGATCGATTATGATGCCTACACCAAGATTGTCGAAGATCAGATTGCTAAGGGTGTTGATGCCCTAGTGGTTTCTGCCACCACGGGTGAGGTGGCAACCATCACCGATGATGAACAGTTATCGCTGATTGGATACACTGTTCGTTTGGTCAACAAGAGAGTTCCTGTTATCGCCTATACAGGTTCTAACTGCACCGATAACTCAATCACCATGACTAAGGAAGCTTGTATGCTTGGTGCTGATGCAGTCTTAGTCATCACTCCCTACTACAACAAGACAACCAAGAAGGGTCTTATTACACACTTTACTGCCATTGCCAATGTCTCTAAGGTTCCTGTGATTGTCTATAATGTCCCTTCTCGTACCGGTTTGAATTTGACTCCAGATATCTATGAGCAGTTAGCCAAGCATCCTATGATCAATGGTGTCAAGGAAGCTAATGGTAACTTAGAAGCCATGGAAGAGGCTAAGAGACTTGTTGGGGATGAACTCAATTTCTATTCTGGCAATGATGACCAGATTTATGAAATGACCAAACGCGGTGGTATTGGTGTCATTTCTGTTTTATCCAACCTTCTACCTTATGAGACTGGTAGAATCGTCAAATCCTATCTGGAAGGTAAGAAGGATGAATCCCTTGCCTTACAGGAAAAATATAATCCTTTGATCAAAGCCTTATTCTCAGAAGTCAATCCAATCCCAGTTAAGGAAGCGATGGCTATGTTAGGCTTTTGTGATTTGGAATATCGTCTTCCTTTGGTTCCAATGGAAGACGACACCAAAGCCAAATTGGTGGAAGAAATGAAGAAAGTCGGTTTGACTTTCTAGGAGGATGAAACATGGATATCATTTTAAATGGTGCTAGCGGTCGAATGGGAATGGTCATCACCAAGAAGGTGAATGATGGTTATCAGGACGCTAAGATTGTCGCTGCGGTAGATAGAAATCATGGTCAGTATGACTCCCTTTCTTCCTTCAATGGTAAAGGCGATGTCATCATCGACTTCTCCAATCATGCTGCAACAAAAGAATTATTAGATTATGCGACTTCTCATCACACACCTGTCGTCATTGCCACTACGGGTCATACACCAGAAGAAAAAGAATTGATTCTAGAAGCCAGCAAGAAGATTCCTGTCTTCTTTTCCTATAACATGTCTATCGGTATTGCTGCTTTATCTGAACTTGCTAAAAAGGCAGCTTCCCTGATGAAAGATGCTGAGATTGAGATTGTTGAGATTCATCATGATCAGAAACTGGATGCTCCTAGTGGAACTGCCCTTCTTTTAGCTGATTCCATCAAGGAAGTAAGACCAGATTCTCATCTTGTCAAAGGTAGAAACGGACATGCAAAACGTGAGAAGGATGATATTGGTATCTCTTCTATCCGTATCGGCAATGTTGTCGGTATACATGAGATTATCATCTCTTCTGGTCTTGAGACTCTGACTTTAAAGCATGAGGCTCATGACCGCTCTTTGTTTGCTGATGGTGCCTTGGTGGCTGCCCAGTTTATTTCTAAGACCAGCAATCCAGGATTATATACCATGAAGGACTTGGTGAAATAAGATGGATATTTCTTTTACCAAGATGCATGGATGTGGAAACGACTACATCTATATCAATTGTCTAAAAGGAATTCCATTTGATCCCAATCGTTTAGCTAGAGTGATGGCTCCTCGTCACTATTCAGTGGGTGGAGATGGCATCGTCTTGATCTGCGCTTCCGAAGTCGCGGATTTTAAGATGCGTATGTTTAACCTGGACGGATCAGAAGGAAAGATGTGTGGTAATGCCATACGTTGTGTCGGTAAGTATGTCTTTGAGAATCATCTTACTGATAAATTGTCTTTGGTAATTGAGACATTAAGTGGACTTAAAACACTGACTCTTCATAAAAAGAACGAGAAGATTGTCGAAGTGACTGTTGATATGGGTAAGGCTAGTCTTGAACCAGAAACGATTCCAGTCTTAGCTAAAGACAAATTCATTCAGCATCCTTTTGAAGTCAATGGCGTTACCTATTATGGTACAGCTTTGTCCATGGGGAATCCCCATGTGGTCATCTACATGGACGACATTCATTCTCTCGACCTGAAGAAAATGGGGCCTGATTTTGAATATCATCCGCTCTTTCCTGAAAGAGTCAACACGGAGTTTGTCAAAGTCATCGATAGAACCAATCTCGATATGAGAGTCTATGAAAGAGGAAGCGGTGAGACTTTTGCCTGTGGAACGGGTGCCTGCGCTGCGGCAGTAAGTTCTGTAATCAACGGATATTGCGATTATAATACCCCAATTAGCGTCTCTCTTATCGGTGGGACTTTGACGATTGTTGTCGATAGAGATTTGAATGTGAAAATGACCGGACCTGCGACAAAGGTCTATGATGGAGTGTTTGCTTATGAGTGTGAAACTGAATGATCATTTTGATGATCTGGTAAAGAATTATCTGTTTTCAGAAGTTGGTAAAAGAGTAAAAGCGTATCAGGAAAAGAATCCTGATAAGAAGATTATCCGTCTTGGTATTGGCGATGTCACCTTGCCCTTATCAACAGTAGTCGTCAATGCCATGCAAGGGGCAGTCTTAGAAATGGGAATGAAGTCCACTTTCAAAGGCTATCCACCGGAATATGGATATGACTTCTTAAGAAAGGCTATTGTTGATTATTATCTGAAAAATGACAACGTCAACTTAGATATGGAAGATGTTTTTGTTTCCGACGGTGCTAAATCCGATTGTGGTAACATTGTGGAAATCTTTGGCGACAATCCGATCTTGATTCCTGATCCGGTTTATCCTGTCTATATGGATTCTAATATCATGGCGGGAAGAAAAGTCACTTTGGTCAATGCAACAAAAGAAAACTTTTTCTTACCATCACCAGAAGGAATTAAAGAGGATTCCTATATCATTTATCTTTGCTCGCCAAATAATCCAACTGGTGCTGTCTATGATCATAAAGGCTTAAAGGCCTGGGTTGATTTTGCTCTGAAGACTGGTTCTCTTATCATCTTTGATTCCGCTTATGAATCTTATGTGGAAGGGGATGAACCTCGTTCCATTTATGAAATTGAGGGTGCAAAAGCCTGTGCCATTGAAATCTGTTCGTTATCAAAAAGCGCTGGCTTTACCGGCGTGAGATGTTCTTGGGCTATCATTCCTAACCAATTAATCATCGAGGGTAAATCCTTAAATCAATTATGGGCTAGACGTCAGGCGACCAAGTTTAATGGTGTTCCTTATATCGTTCAAAAAGGCGCCGAAGCTGCCTTGAAGGAAGAGGGTTTAAGACAATCTAAGGAAACGATTGCTTATTATAAACGTAATGCCAAGTTGTTAACTGACTTATTGACCAAGAAAGGGGTGTTCTTCACCGGTGGTATTTCTTCTCCTTATATCTGGATGAAGACAAAGGATGATATGACTAGCTGGGAGTTCTTTGATGAACTTCTTAGCAAGGTGCAAATCGTCGGTACACCGGGTTCTGGCTTTGGTAAGAATGGGGAAGGTTTCTTCCGTTTGACTGCCTTTGGTTCTTATGAAGATACCTTAGAAGCAGTGAAAAGATTAGATGAGTTACTCTAGGAGGTAAATATGGCAAGAGAAATCTTACATGACAATGTGACAAGCCAAAATGGTGTCCTTCATTTTGCCGGTGTTGATTTGACTACCTTAGCAAAAAAGTATGGTACACCCTTAATTCTTTTTGATGAGGATAAATTCCGTGCTCATATTCACGAATATCGCGATGCGATGAAGGAATTCTTCACGATCGATTCCATGCCTTTATTTGCTTCTAAATCCTTCTGCTTTAAAGAACTCTATCGAATCGTTCAGGATGAGAATATCGGTACGGATATTGTTTCTCCAGGTGAGTTATATACGGCCAAGGCTTCTTCTTTTGATATGAGTAAAGCCTTCTTCCATGGAAACAACAAGACAGATCAGGATATCGCTTATGCCTTTGATTCTCATATCGGATATTTTGTCGTCGATGGCCTGGAGGAATTAAATCAGATTCAAAAAGAGGCAAGCAAGAGAAATCAAAAGCAAAAGATTCTTTTAAGAATCACTCCTGGTATTGATCCTCATACCCATAAGAAGATTTCCACTGGTGGTGTGGATTCCAAGTTTGGCAGTGCAATTGCTACCGGTTTTGCTAAGAAGATGGTCAAAGAAGCATTAGATAAAGAAAACATCATTCTTTCTGGTTTCCATTGCCATATCGGTTCTCAGATTTTTGAAATTGATCCATTTTGTGATGCAATCGATATCATGATGGAATTCATCGCCGAGATGAAAAAAGAGTTCCATTATGAATGCGAAATCTTAAATCTCGGTGGTGGCTTTGGTGTACGCTATGTAGAAAGTGATCCTATCATCTCTTATCGAGAAAACATCAGATTGTTAGGTCAGCATTTGGAAGATAAATGTCAGAAACTCAACATCAAGAAGCCATCCATTCGACTTGAACCGGGAAGAAGCCTTGTCGCTGATGCGGGTTTGACGTTATATGAAGTCGGTTCCTTTAAGGAAATTGCCGGTGTGAAAAATTATGTTTCTATCGATGGCGGTATGACTGATAATCCGCGTTACGCCCTTTATCAGTCGGCGTATACAGTCTTGCCTGTCGAGAGAGTGGATGAAGCATATGACACAAAGTGCACCATCGCTGGCAGATGTTGTGAAAGTGGAGATATCATCCAGGAAGATGTCATGCTTCCTAAGGTGAAAAGAGGAGAGCATGTCGCTGTTTTAGTCACCGGTGCTTATAACTATGCTATGGCCTCCAACTATAACAGAATTCCTCGTCCAGCCGTGGTCATCCTTCATGAAGGAAAAGACCGCTTAGGTATCAGAAGAGAAACATACGAAGATTTGATCAGCAGAGATTGCTAGGAGTAGAAAATGATTGTTACAAAATTTGGTGGTTCTTCTTTAGCGTGTGCAAAACAGCTTGAGAAGGTGAAGAATATTGTCTTATCCAATCCGGAAAGATGTGTGGTTGTCGTCTCAGCGCCAGGAAAAAGAAAAAGTGATGATATCAAGATCACAGACCTTCTTTATACCTTGCGTTCTCATATTAAATATGGTGTTCCAGATAATGATATTTTGAACATGATTCTTTCTCGTTATCAGGAAATTGAAGAGGAACTTCATCTGGATATGAATATCGTGGATGAGATGAGAGATTTCTTCAATTCCTTAGATAAAGATTGTTCCAGCGGTGAAGTGGTCTCCAGAGGAGAATACTATTGTGCAAAACTAGTGGCAAGATACCTCGGTTTTACTTTTGTTGATGCCGCTGATATTCTCTTCTTCACCTTTGATGGTGACATCGACTACGAAAAGAGCCAGGCAGCAACTAAGGCTGCTATTGAAAAATATGGTCGTATTGTCGTTCCTGGATTCTATGGTGTTTATCCCAATAATGATATTCATCTCTTTTCTCGTGGTGGAAGTGATATCACGGGTGCTTATATGTCTGTCTTTGCCAAGGCCAGCGTATATGAAAACTGGACAGATGTCTCTGGTATTTATGCAGTCGATCCTCGCCTTGCCAAAGATGCCAAGATCATCCGCTCGATTTCCTATGATGAATTAAGAGAATTATCCTGCATGGGTGCGAATGTCTTACATGAGGATAGCGTCAAACCTTGTCAGGATGCTGAAATTCCGATTCATATCCTAAATACCAATGAACCGGAAAATGAAGGTACCATCATCAAAGCCAATGCCACTAGCCTTACTCCAATTACGGGTATTGCTGGTAAGAAGGGATTTGTTTCGTTCACTCTTCACAAAAGAAGAATGAGTAAGGAAATCGGCTTTGTCTATCGTGCACTGAAGATCTTTACGAAATACAATGTCAACATCGAGCATCTTCCTACAGGTATGAACACAGTCTCCTTTATCATCGAGGAAGAGAATGTCCGTTCTACCATGCATAAGATTGTGGCGGATTTAGAAAGTGAACTGGATTGCGATGTTGAATTGGAACGCGATATCGGTATGCTTGCTATTGTCGGTGAAGAGATGAGAGAGAATATCATTCCGGTTTCTTCTGTGTTAGAGATTCTTAAAGAAAACAAGATTGATATCAATTGTGTGGTCAAGGCTCCTGATGAAGTCACCATGTTAGTCGGTGTCAAGGAAAGTCTTCTTTCTTCTTGTGTCAGTGTGGTTTATTCCGGCTTGAGAAAGCAAGGGTTGATCTAAAAGCGTTATGAGGCATTTTTCCCTAAGAGAAATGCCTTTTGTTTTATAATACCTCAGTTTATTTTTTTTTGGGGGGGTTATACAATGAACATTGATGAAATTGCGTCTTATGCTGTGGAATTAAAGACACGTAGAGGTTTTAACTGCGCTCAGGCTGTCTTACTTGCCTTGAAGGATGAGACTGGTTTATCTCAGGATGAACTAGTGAAAATCGGAGCTGGTTTTTGTGCCGGCATGGGAACCATGGAGGCAACCTGTGGTGCTTTAATTGGTGCAAATATCGCGTTGGGATTAAAAAGCAATAACAATGGTACTCTTCGCTATAGCAGGATGCTGGTGGATGAATTTAAAAATGCTTCTCATGCCTTGACCTGTAAGGATTTAAAGGCTAGAGGAAATGATGGTAGACCAATTTGTCCTTGTGAGGATTGTGTCAGAAATGCTGTCCTTAGCTATTTTAAGGTAAGTGAACCATTTCAGGCTTAATAAAACAAGCGAAAACGTGAGTTGCTGACAAGGCGACTCTTTTCTTTTGAAAATTGGTTGTGTAGATGAAAGAAAATTAAGGTATACTATACATAGTCTTTATCATTACTATGATAAAGGGCAATCAAGGATACTTTTCTATGGATTTTGAAACAATCAATGTTGTTTATTCTGGAAATGATGAATATAGAGATGCACTGATGATATCTTTGCTTTCTTTGGTGATGCATAATCAAAATCATCCGATTCATGTCATTTACTTAACGGGTGATTTTACGATCAAGGATAAAGAATATAAGGCCCTTACTGGTGCTCATGCCTATGACATTATTTCCTATTGCAAGAAATATAATCGTAAACTGACTTATGAAGTCTTGGAGATGAACAAATATCTTGATGACTTCTTTATCAAAAATCCCAATCTCAAGACGACTTATACACCATATTCTATGCTTCGTTTATTGCTCGATAAGGTAGAACATCTACCAGAAAGACTTCTCTATCTTGATGGTGATACTCTCATCATGGGTGACATCTACCAACTTTATAGCATGGATATGGGAGAGTATGAACTTGGTATGGTTCAGGATGCAGTTGGTCATCATTATTTTGGAAGAAAATACTGTAACTCTGGTGTCTTGCTGATGAACATGAAGGCCATTAAGGAAAATGACTTGTTTACTAAGACAAGAAGATTCTTGAAACATCATCTTCTCTTTATGCCTGATCAGACTTCTCTAAATGCTACCTGCAAAAAGAAGAAGCTGATTCTTCCTCGAAAATATAACGAACAGAAAGAAGTAAGAGAAGATACCATCATTCGTCATTACTGCAAGGTTTTACATTGGCTTCCTTACCCTCATACCATCAATATCAAACCATGGCACCCTGAGGAATTTAAGAAAGCTTTTGGTGATATTTCTAGCGATGTCATTGAAGAATATATTTGCATCAAAGGCGACCAGAAGAATAAGCAAGAAGTGTATGACTTCTTCAACAAGTAGATTAAGGAGTTTACATGGATAAAACAATGCTTAACCATCTTGAACAATCCCAAGAAGGAAAGACATCTTCTGAGAATATCCTTGAAGTGAAAAACCTGGTAAAGAAATACGGTAGTTTTTCTGCGGTCAATGGTATTTCCTTCAGCGTCAGAAGAGGTGGACTCTTTGCCTTTTTAGGTTTAAATGGTGCTGGTAAATCAACCACCATCAACATCATCACTTCCATTCTTTCTAAGACTAGTGGCAAAGTCTATATCGACGATATGGACTTAGACTTTGATATGGACAAGATTAAGAATGAAATCGGTATTGTCTTTCAAAATTCGGTTTTAGATCCTGTCTTGACACCGAAAGAGAATCTCACCTTGCGTGCCGGATATTACGGCATCAGAGGTGAAGAGTGGAAAAAACGTGAACAGATCTTGATCGACATGCTGGAATTAAAAGAGTTCTATAATCGTCCTTTAGGAAAATTATCCGGCGGACAAAAGCGCAGAGTCGATATTGCCAGAGCCATGGTTCATGATCCGCGATTGTTGATTCTTGATGAACCGACTACGGGTCTTGATCCTCAGACGAGATTATCTGTCTGGAATTTGGTCAATTCTCTTCGTGCCAAAACCGGTATGACTGTGTTTTTGACTACCCACTACATGGAAGAAGCGGAAAAGGCAACCTATGTTGTCATCCTCAACCATGGAGATATTATCGCTCAGGGTACACCAACCGATTTGAAAAACGCCTATTCTGGTGACTATGTCGTAATCTATCAGAAAGAAAGTGAGGATATCACTTCTCGTCTGAAAAATGAAGGACGTCAGTTCCACTATAATTCGGATGGCAAAAACTATCGTGTGGTCGTCAAAAACGCTGTAGACGCCTTAAGCTTCTTAGAGAGTCACAAAGATATTCTGAATGATTTTGAAGTGGAAAAAGGATCCATGGATGATGTCTTCTTGAATGTCACGGGCGTCAGAAAGATCATGGAGGAAAAAGACCATGAATAGAAATAGACATCAATTGAGCGCCTTCTGGTCATTGACCTGTAGACACATGCTCGTCTTCTTGAAGAATATTCCAACAGTGATTTTCACTCTGATGGTCCCTCTTGCCATCTTTGCTGTCTATATCCTCTTCCTTCGTCCGATGGAGACAAGCCAGATTAAAGTGTCACTAGAAAGTCTTCTTCCTGAAGTGATTGAAAATGAATCCTTGCTTCACCAGTTCTATTCGCTTGCGGACAGCTGGATGATTGCTGGTGTCTTAGCTGTCAGTTGTATCACCGTCAGCTTGAATACCAATTACATTCTTGTCAAAGACAAAGAAAATGGTATGAACAAAGACATGGTTTCTTCACCGATTGATTCAAGAATTATCGTCTTATCTTACTTTACGTTTAATTTCGTGGTGACCTTTGTGACGAATCTCATCGTCTATTGTATTGCCATGATCTATCTTGCCTGTTATCAGATCTACATGATTTCGGCCTTGGATTTCTTTGCCACCCTTGGCGTGATGATTCTTTCTTCCATCTCGGCTGCCTTGATTACGCACTTCATCTGTAACTTCATCAACTCGGATGCGGTCATGGCTCCGATTGTGGCAATCTTCTCTGCTGCGATCGGCTTTCTTATCGGGGCCTATCTTCCTGGCGATATGATGCCTTCAGGTATTCAGTCCTTGACGGGATTCTTCCCAGGAACATATTCCGCAGGGCTGTTCAGAAATTACATGATGTCGACTCCGATTGAAAAGCTGTTATCTGATCCTGCCTTATCTTCCCATGTGGAAGAAATCAAGCAGGTCGTTGATAGTTTCAACATCCATATCTCTGAAGCCAATGAGGTCAAAGTCTATATCGATTTCTTCGGTATGCATGTTGATACGGGTGTGATGACATTAGTTCTTCTTGGTGCTATCTTGGTTTTCTTGATCCTCAACCTGGTGATTTCTAAGAAGAATAATCTCTTCCGTTTCAATCACAAAGAATCGAAAAAGACGGTTTCAACTGAAGAGAAAATAGAGGAATAAATCTAAGTGAAATGGGAGCTTTGAAAGCTCTCATTTATGTGTGATAGGCATGTCACGTGCCTGCGGTGAAAGTCCGTCGCTGGGTGAACCCACATGAAAACCCAGCATATACAGCCAAATCCAACCTTACTCGGGCGACCGAGGCGGGGAAAGAAGGAAGAGGCGAAACCGA
>JAEEGL013488549.1_pt1 | contig 20758 bp, 12 predicted proteins | sample 9134231 | NCBI WGS metagenome assembly JAEEGL01 (sample SAMN16246548, study PRJNA631951) | gut metagenome | biome: gut microbiome; feature: rumen; material: fiber-attached | host: Bos | place: Iran: Karaj | collected 2018-10
ATGAACTTGATGGGCTTGCCGGTGGCCGCCCGGATGGACAGGGCCGCGCCGCCTCTGGCGTCGCCGTCCAGCTTCGTGAGCATCACGCCCGTGACGCCCAGAGCCTCGTCAAAGGCCGCGGCGGCGTTCACCGCATCCTGTCCGGTCATGGCGTCCACCACCAGCAGGATCTCCGTCGGCTCCACCGCGTCGCGGATCCTCCGCAGCTCCTCCATCAGCGCCTCGTCGATGTGCAGGCGGCCGGCCGTGTCCAGCAGAACCAGGTCGTTGCCGTGCTTCTTCGCATGCTCGACGGCCGCTTTGGCGATGTCCACCGGGTCTGTCTGGCCCATCTGGAACACCGGGATGTCCAGCTGCGCGCCTACGACCTCCAGCTGCTTGATGGCGGCGGGGCGGTAGATGTCACAGGCGGCCAGCAGCGGGCGCTTGCCCTGGCGGCGCATATAGGCCGCCAGCTTCGCGCCGTTGGTGGTCTTGCCGGCGCCCTGCAGGCCCACCAGCATCACCACGCCGGGCGCCCTGGAGCCGATGTTCAGCTTCTGGTTCTCGCCGCCCATGAGGGCGCACAGCTCCTCATTGACGATCTTGATGACCATCTGCGCCGGATTCAGCGCCTCCAGTACGTCGGCGCCCACGGCGCGGTCGGTGACCCGCTTGGTGAAGTCCTTGACCACCTTGTAGCTGACGTCCGCCTCCAGCAGCGCCATGCGCACCTCGCGCATCGCTTCCTTCACGTCGCCGGCCTTCAGTCGGCCCTTGCCGCTCAGCCGCTTGAACGCGGCATTAAGTTTATCGGATAAGCTCTCAAATGCCATTGTTCATCCTCACAGGTTTCCCAGCAGCCCGTCCAGCTGCCGCGCGGCCTCTTCCGCCAGCTCCTTCGCCTGCCCGCTGCACAGGCCGCACAGCTTCTGCAGCTCTCCGCGCAGCAGCTCCAGCGCCTCCCGGGTCTCCGTAAAGCGGCGGATCAGGCCGGTCTTTTCCTCCACATCCCGCAGGGCCGCCTCAGCGCGGCGGATATTATCCCACACGCCCTGGCGGGAGATGCCGCACTGCTCCGCAATCTCGGAAAGACTCAAATCCTCGTTGCAGTGCAGATCAAAGCACTGCCGCTGCTTCGCCGTGAGCAGTTCTCCGTAGAAATCCAGCAGCATACTCTGCATCAGTCTGCTGTCTTCCACGGGCGCACCTCCTGTCAAGTAGTTTACCTTAACGTACTATACACAATCCCCCGCTGTCTGTCAAGTGTTTTTTCTTGTCATTTGCCGCTGCATAGAATTTCTTGCGTTGGGAAAACTCTCTTGTGAATCTGAAATCGGGAGAGTGCCCATGGATCCTATCAACGCAAGCCTGTACATCGACGACGACAGGCTTTTCGATTTTGCCGCCTCCACCGCGCGGCTTCTGCGCCCCGGAGCGCCGGTCAGCGGCCGCGGCAGCGCCCTGCTGCTGCGCCGCCGCATGGCGGAGATCCGCAGCGTCCACGGGGCCGTGCAGCGGCGCTACGGGGCCCTCGCCTCCCCGCCGGCGGCCTGCGAATGGCTGCTGGACAACTGGTACATGGTGAAGCGGGAATACCTCTCCGCCCACGGCGCGCTGCGGCGGGCCGGGCGCCTGCGGCAGTGCGGCGGCGGGCTGCTGATCCTGGAGCTGTGCCGCAGTCTGCTGCGCGCCGGCCGGGGCAGCGTCACGGAACAGCGCTGCCGCCTGTTTCTGGACGGCTTTCAGTCGATCACCGTCCTGCGCCTGGCGGAGCTCAGTCTCTTCCCCGCCGCCATGCGCGCCGCGGCCATTGAGGAGATCGCCGGCGTCTGCCGCAGGCTGCCCGGCGCGGCCGAAACCCGGGAGCACGCCGCGGCTCTGGAGGCCCTCTTCGGCACGCTCCGCCTCTTCTCCGTGCTCAACACGGAAAAGCTGCTGCGGGCGGCGGATGTGACCGGCGCCATCCTCGCCGCCGACCCCGGCGGCGAGTACGCCCGCATGGACGCCGAGACCCAGCAGAGCTATCTGCGCCGGGTGGAGCGGCTGGCCGCCAGGGCCGGCATGGAGGAGCACTGCTACGCCCGGCAGCTGATCAAAAGCGCCCGGGCGGAGGCCAGGCATGTGGGCTTCTATCTGTTCCCCGAGCGCGGGGAGCGCTTCGCCGGCGCGTATATCGCCGCAAACCTCCTGCTGACGCTGTTCTTTTCCCTGCTGCCTGCTTTTTCCCTCCGCAGCGCGGCGGCGGCGTTTCTGCTCCTGCTGCCGGTGTCGGAGCTGATCAAGAGCCTGCTGGACGCCCTTCTGCTGCACCTGATTCCGCCCAGCCGTCTGCCGCGGATGGATCTGGAGCATGGCGTGCCCGCCGAGGGCAAAACGCTCTGCGTGGTCTCCGCCCTGCTGACGGATCCTTCCGCGGCGGAAGCCGCGGCGCGGCGGCTGGAGGAGCTGCGGCTGGCCAGCCGCCGGGAGGGAGAGAATCTCCGCTTCGGCCTGCTGGCGGATCTGCCGGCCGCCGATCGGGAGCAGACCGCGGCAGACGCCGCGATTCTGGGCGCCGCCGCCGCGGAAATCGAGGCGCTGAACAAGGCCTGTGGCGGCGGCTTCTATCTCTTCAGCCGCCGGCGCAGCTTCGACGGGGAACAGTGGACCGGACAGGACCGTAAGCGCGGCGCTCTGCTGGAGCTGGCCGCGCTCCTCAGCGGCCGCCCCAGCACGCTGCAGGTCACGGGGGACCGCGCCGCTCTGGCCGGCACCCGCTACCTTCTCACGCTGGACAGCGACACCCGTCTGTATCCCGGCGCCGCGGGAGAACTGATCGGCGCCATGCTGCACCCCCTGGCCAGGCCCCGGATCGACCCGGAGCGAAAGCTGGTCACCGCCGGGCGCGCCGTTCTCCAACCCCGGATCGACACGGAGCTCGCCAGCGCCAACGCCACGGATTTCGCGCTGATTTTTGCCGGGCCCGGCGGCAGCGACCCTTACGGCGGCCTGTGCAGCGAGCTGTACATGGACGCCTTCGGCCGCTCCGGCTTTGCCGGCAAGGGCATTCTGGACGTTCGCGCGCTGCTGCTGTGCTCCGAGGCGCACATCCCCGCCGGGCGCGTTCTGTCCCACGATGCGCTGGAGGGCGCGCTGCTGCGCGGCGGCTTCCTGGGCGACGTCTCCTTCTCCGACAGCTTTCCCGCGCGGCCGCTGGCCTATTACAAGCGCCTGCACCGCTGGGTCCGCGGGGACTGGCAGAATCTCCCCTGGCTGTTCGACCGGTCTTTTCCCGCCATCGAGCGCTGGCGTCTGCTGGACAGCCTGCGCCGCAGCCTGCTGCCGCCCGCGACGCTGCTGGCCATTCTGGCGGGCTTTTTCCTCCCCGGGCGGGGGCTGGCCGTCTCCGCCTGGGCCGCCCTCACCGCGCTGCTGAGCCGGCTTCTGATCTCTCTGGCCGAGGGCAGCGTCCGCCGGCGTGAGCCCATCCGCCTGCGCCGCTATACCCGCCTTCTCACCGGCGTGGGCGGCGCCATCGTGCAGACCTTCATCCGGCTGTGGCTGCTGCCCTATGAGGCCTGGATCTGCCTCTCCGCGGCGGCCATGGCTCTGTGGCGCATGAGTGTCTCCCACAGGCGGCTGCTCCAATGGCAGACCGCCGCCCAGAGCGAGCAGGCCGGCGCGGGCCTCGCCGCCCACCTGCGCGCGCTGTGGCAGAGCATGCTGTTGGGCCTGCTGCTGCTCGGGTTCTCCCCGACTGTTATCGGCCGCTCGGCGGGGCTGCTGTGGCTTCTCGCCCCGCTGATGGCCGCGGCGCTGGCCCTGCCCGCCGGGAAAGAACCCCCTCTGAGCGCCGCCGACCGGGCATATCTGCGCTCCGCCGCGGAAAAGAGCTTTGCGTACTACCGCAGCTTCTGCACGGCGGAGGATCACTACCTGCCGCCGGACAATTTTCAGGAGCAGCCGCCCACGGGGCTCGCCCACCGCAGCTCTCCCACCAACATCGGCATGGCGCTGTGCTCCTGCGCGGCAGCCCGCGACATGTCGCTGATCGAGGTGCCGGAAGCCCTGGCGCTGATCGGGCATATGCTCGATACCCTGGAGCGGCTGCCCCGCTACCGGGGCCACTGCTACAACTGGTACGACACCCGCAGCCTGACGCCGCTCTCCCCCGCCTATATCTCCACCGTGGACAGCGGCAATCTCTGCGCCGCCCTGCTCTGCCTGTGCCAGGCGCTGCGGGAGTGGGGCGCGGAGGCCCTGGCCGCGCGGGCGGAGGCGCTTGCCGACGCCATGGACTTCGCCGCCCTGTACGATCCGGATCGGAACCTTTTCCATATCTGCTGCGATCCGGAGACCGGACGGGGTCTGGGCGGCTGGTATGACCTGATGGCCAGCGAGGCCCTGCTCACCAGTTATCTGGCCATCGCCAAGGGCGACGTGCCGGAAAAGCACTGGCGCTGCCTCAGCCGCGCCCAGCTGCAGAAGGACGGGTATCGCGGTCTTGCCAGCTGGACCGGCACCATGTTCGAATACCTGATGCCCGCACTCTTCCTGCCGATTTACCGCGGCAGCCTTCTCAGCGAGAGCAGCCGCTTCTGCCTCTATGTGCAGAAGCGCTGCGTCTTCCCCGGCAAGCCCTGGGGCATCTCCGAGAGCGCCTTCTTCTCGCTGGACAACACCCTGCATTACCGCTACAAGGCCAGCGGCTGCGCGGCCCTCGCCCTCAAGCGGGGGCAGGACGCGGACATGGTCGTCTCCCCTTACAGCAGCTTTCTGGCCCTGGCGGTAGACCCGCAGAGCGCGGTGCGCAATCTCCGCCGTCTGGAGCATTTCGGCGCCGTGGGCCGCTTCGGCTTTCGGGAAGCGCTGGATTTCACTCCCTCCCGCTGCCGCAGCGACACGGGGGAGCCGGTATCCTGCTGGATGGCCCACCATGTGGGCATGAGCATCCTGGCGGCGGCCAATGCCGTCTGCGGCGCCGTCATCCAAAAGCGCTTTCTCCGCAGCAGCGCCATGTCCGCCCATGTACTGCTGCTGCAGGAGCGCCTGCCCGACAGCGGCGCGGTGATCCGCCGGGAACTGACCCATGTCCCCGAAAAGCCCGCCCGCCGCTTTGAAGGCCCCTGGCAGCTCCGGGGCGGGCGGGAGGACGGCGGGGACCGCTGCTGTCTGCTCTCCAATGGGGTATATAATATTATGTTAACCAATCGCGGCGACGGCTTCGCCCTGTGCGGCTCCCTCAGCATCTATGGCAGCCCTCGCGCCCTCCCCTGCGGCGAGGCCCTGCGCCTGACGCTGCAGCGCGGGGAAAAATTCCTCTCCCTTGCCCCCGCGGAACGCGCCGAAAGCTGGAAGCTGGCGGAGGATTCCTGCAGCTGGGCCCTGGACGAGGACGGGCTGCGCTGTACGCTCTCCGTGTGCGCGGCGGCCGGAGAGCTGGGCGAGCTGCGCAGCGTCCAGTTCTCCTCCCAGCGTGCGGAGGCGCTAACCCTCACCCTGTCGCTGAACCCGATTTTGGCAGAGTATGAGAATTATGTTAACCATCCGGCCTATTGGGAGCTGGGAATCGCCGCGGAGCGGGAGGAGAACGCCCTGCTGCTCCGCCGCCTGCGCCGCGGGGCGCACAAGGGCGTGTGGCTCTGCCTCGCCTGCGACCGCGCCGCGGTTTTTGACACGGGATCAGGCGGCCCCTCCGGCCTGGCCGATCCGCAGGTCGCCTGCCGCGTCGCCCTGGAGCTCGCGGCGGGGAAAGCCCAAACGGTGCGCTTCGCCCTGTGTCTGGGCGCGGAGCGGCAGCAGGTGCTGGCGGGGGCGCGGCGTATTCTGGGCTCTCCGGCGCCGGGCAGGCTGGTGGGGGCGGTGGCCGCCCATCTGGATCTGCAGGCGGCCGATGTGGGCGAGGCCATGGCCCTGCTGCCCGCCCTGCTCCATCCGCTGTCCGGCGCCGCCCCCCGCAGCGCCCTCTGGCCCTTCGGGATCTCCGGCGATCTGCCGCTGCTGTGCTGCGAGGCCAACGCCGTGGAGGCCCTGCCGCTGCTGCGCCGCTTCTGCCTGCTGAAAAGCTGCGGTCTGGAAGCGGAGCTGGTCTATCTGACGGAGGAGCTGGGCGAGTACCGCCAGCCCTTCCACCGCCGGATCCGGGACGCGCTGGCCGCCGTCGGCCTGGAGGCCCTGCTGGGCAGCCGGGGCGGCGTGCACTTCGTCCCCATGGCCGCCGCGGAGACCGTCCGCAGCCGGGCGGCCGTCTCAATCGGGCAGCCGCCGCGCTCCTTCACGCCGCTCCCGCTGCCCGCGCTGGGCGCGCCGCGCAAACCGGGCAGCGTGCCGTCCCACAGCTGGCAGGGCCGCAGCTTCGTTTTCGACGTCATGCAGGACCTCCCCTCGCGGGCCTGGCAGCTTCCGCTGAGCAACGGCAGTCTGGGCTGCATCGCGGCGGACTGCGGTCTGTGCGGCCTGTGGCTGGACAACGCCCGGGAGATGCGCCTGATTCCGCCCAACCCCCGGCTCCGCGACACCCAGGGGGCCGAGCTGCTGTGGCTGGAATGGGACGGAAGGCCCGTCAGCCTTTTTGCCGCCAACGACGGCTTCCGCTGCCATGTTCGCTTCCGTCCCGGCCTGGTCAGCTGGGAAAAGGAGCTGGGTGACCGGCGCATCCGCACCAGGGTATTCCTGTCGCCGGACAGCAACGCCCGGGTGCTGAGCATTGAGGGCGCGGCCGGACTGCGCCTGCACTGGATTCTGCAGCCCACGCTGGGGGCGGCCGACGCCTCCTCGCTGCGCTGCTCCTGGGACGGGAGCCTCTTCCGGGCGGAAAACCCGGAGGCCTATCTGCCCGGAACCGTCTTTCTGGCCGGCGCAAACGCCCCCTGCTCCTGCCGCTGCGGCTTCACCCCGCCCGCCATGCATCTGCGGCTCCAGGCCCGACAGCAGACGCTGCTGGTCTGCGGCTGCTGCCCGGATCAGGAGATTCAAAGATTATGTAAACTTGATGCCGCATCGGAGGCCCTGTTGACCGCGCAGCGGCGCTGGGTTCGGCTGCTCTCCCGGCTGTCAGTGGACACCGGAGACGCCCCGCTGGATCACTATCTGAACCACTGGGCCGCATACCAGACCATAGCCTGCCGCCTGTGGGGGCGGAGCAGCCTCTACCAGAGCGGCGGCGCCCTCGGCTTCCGGGATCAGCTGCAGGACGCGGTGAATCTGCTGCTATTGGAGCCCTCCTTTGCCCGCGAACGGATTCTGGACTGCTGCCGCCATCAGTACCGACAGGGCGACGTCATGCACTGGTGGCACCCCCACCCGGAGGGAGACCGGGGCATCCGCAGCCGCTGCAGCGACGATCTGCTGTGGCTGGTTTGGGCTCTCTGCGAATACACGGAGGCCAGCGGCGATCTGGCCTTTTGCAAAGCGGAAGAATATTATGTAAACTCGCCGCCCCTGGCGGAGCGGGAGCGCGGCCGCTATGAGCGCCCGGAGCGCTCGGCGGATACGGCCCCGGTCCTCTCCCACGCCCAGGCCGCGCTGGACTGCTGCGTCGCCCGGGGCTTCGGCCCTCACGGCCTGCCCTGGATCGGCAGCGGCGACTGGAATGACGGCCTGGACGCCGTGGACGGCGAGAGCGTGTGGCTGGCCTGGTTTCTGGCGCACTGCGCCCAGCGCTTTTCCCGTCTGCTCGATAAATTATGTAAACCTGATGCCGAGCATTACCGCGCGCTGGCGCAGCAGCTTGTCCGGGCCGCGGAGGCCAGCTGGAACGGGCGCTGGTACCGGCGCGGCTACTGGGCGGACGGGCAGCCCCTGGGCGGCGACGAGCGGATCGACCTTCTCCCCCAGGCCTGGGCCGCCCTCACGGAGGGCGCCGACGGCGAGCACGTCGACCGGGCGCTGGACGCCGCGCTGGCGCGGCTGGTGGACGAAAAGCACGGGCTGGTCCGGCTGTTTTCCCCGCCCTTTGCTCCGGGGGAGCGCTATCCCGGCTATCTTGCCGGCTACGGCGAGGGCTTCCGGGAAAACGGCGGCCAGTACACCCACGGCGCACTCTGGCTGGCTCTGGCCTGCCTGCGCCGCGGCCGGACGGCAGACGGCCTGCGCCTGCTGCGCATACTCCTGCCGGAGACCCATGACCCGGCCCGCTACGAGGCGGAGCCCTTTGTGCTGGCCGCGGACGTCTCCGCCGCGCCGGGCTGCGAGGGTCGCGCCGGCTGGACCTGGTACACCGGCTCCGCCGGCTGGTTTTTCCGCATTGCGGCGCAGGAGCTGTTGGGCCTGCGGCTGCGGAACGGACAGATGATCCCCTCCCCGGTGCTGGCGCGCTGCCGGGCGCGCTGGACCGATCCGCAGGGAAACAGCTGCGAGATCGCCGCGGACGGCGGCGCCGTCACCGTAGACGGGCAGCCCTGCGGCCAAGCCGGCGCGCCTCCGGACAATATGAAAACATGAAAACTTTGTAAAAAATTGAGGGAGACGCGCATCGTCGTCTACCATTTTGCGGCTGACTGTGATATGATAGGAAAAATAAGACAAGTGTGAGCATGCAAATGCTATCGGAGGTGCGCCATGGAACTGACCCGCACGGAAATTCTGCCCGGTGTGTGGCTGAACCACCTGCATTCGGAAAAATTCAAGACCGCCTGCCTGAGTCTCACCCTGCTGACGCAGCTGACGCGGCAGACCGCCGCCATGAACGCGCTGATCCCCTATGTGCTGCGCCGGGGCACCACCCGGCTGCCGGATCTGGAGGCCATCTCCGCCCGGCTGGACGAGCTGTACGGCACCGCCATTGAGCCGGTTGTCCGCCGCATCGGAGAGATCCAGTGCATCGGCTTCTACGCCAGCATCCCCGAGGGCGACTTTCTGCCCGGCGGGCAGGACGTGCTGGCGGAGGCGGCCGGGCTTCTCGGAGAATTGCTGCTCTCCCCTGCCACCCGCGGCGGCCTGCTGCTGCCCCAGTATGTGGACAGCGAGCGGGAAAAAATGCTGGAGCTGATCCGCAGCCGCATCAACGAAAAGCGCAGCTATTCGCTGATCCGCTGCATCGAGGAGATGTGCTGCTGCGAGGATTTCGCGGTGGGGCGCTTCGGCAGCGAGGCCGAGTGCGAGGCTATCCGCTACCAGAAGCTGACCCGGCAGTACCGCAGCCTCCTGCAGACCTGCCCGGTGGAGATCTTCTACTGCGGCCGGGCGGAGGAGCGGCAGCTGGTTTCCGCGCTGCGGGACGCGCTGATGACCCTGCCCCGGACCGAGATCAACTACGACATCGGCACAGATGTGCGCATGAACGCCCTGGAGGCCCAGCCGCGCTGTGTGGAGGAGACGCTGGACGTGACCCAGGGCAAGCTGGTGATCGGCTTCCGTCTGGGCGAATGCATGGAGGAGCCGGATCTGCCGACGCTCAACGTGTTCAACTGCGTGTTCGGCGGCGGCACCACCTCCAAGCTCTTTATGAACGTGCGGGAGCGGCTGCAGCTGTGCTACTATGCCAGCTCCCTGGTGGATACCCACAAGGGTCTGCTGCTGGTGGCCTCGGGCATTGATTTTGACCAGAAGGACGCCGCGCTGCAGGAAATCCTCGCCCAGCTGGACGCCGTCCGGCGGGGTGAGATCAGCGATGAGGAGCTGAACGCGGCGCGCGCGTGCGTCGCCTCCGATCTGCGCTCCCTGACGGACAGTCAGGGCGAGCTGGAGGGCTTCTATCTCGCCCAGGCCCTGGACGGCACCGACTGCAGCCCCCTGGAGCTGGCAGAGCTGGCGGAGCACGTCAGCCGGGAGGATGTGATGCAGGTCGCGCAGGGCGTGGAATGCGATCTGATCTATTTCCTCAGAGGAGAAACGCCGGAGGTGGAACAGGAGGAGCCCGATGGAGAAGCATGAATACCCGCAGCTGGGAGAAACCCTCTATACCGCCGCGCTCCCCAACGGCCTGCAGCTGCGTGTGATCCCCAAGCCGGATTTCCGCAGCTGCTACGCTGCCTTCGCCGCCAACTACGGCGGCGCCCACATGCGCTTTTCTCTGGACGGGCAGACGCTGGAGACGCCGGCCGGCGTTGCCCACTATCTGGAGCACAAGATGTTCGATCTGCCCAACGGGGACAACGCGCTGAGCATTCTCACCGCAAACGGCGCCGACCCCAACGCCTTCACCTCCAGCGGCATGACCTGCTATTACTTCCAGTGCACCCGCAGCTTCGAAGAAAACCTGCGCATGCTGCTGCACTTTGTCTCCACCCCCTATTTTACGGCGGAGACCGTGCAGAAGGAGCAGGGCATCATCGCCCAGGAGATCCGCATGGGCGAAGACAGCCCCGACCTGGCCCTCTACTACGGCCTGCTCCGGCAGCTCTATGTCCGCCACCCCATCCGCGAGCGGGTGGCCGGGACGGTGGAGAGCATCGCACAGATCACCCATGAGACGCTTTACGCCTGCCACAAGGCGTTCTACGCGCCCAGCAACATGTGCCTGTGCGTGGAGGGCAATGTGGACCCGGAGCAGATTCTGGCCATCGCCGGGGAAGAGCTGCCCGCCGACTGCGCAGCGCTCCCCGCGGCGGATTTCGGCGAGCCGGAGGATTTGCTGCCGGCGGAGCCCTTTGGCCGCGAGGCCATGCCCGTCTCCGCGCCCCAGTTCCTGATCGGCGCCAAGCTGCGGCCGGAGCCATCGGGAGAGGCCGCGCTGCGGCAGCGGCTGGTCTCCCAGCTGTCCCTGCGGCTGCTGGTGGGTGCCTCCTCCCCCTTCTACACCGGCCTCTACGCCGACGGCACGCTGAACCGGGATTTCGACTATGAGGCGGACTTCCTCGCCGGCACCGGCACGGTAATTCTGGGCGGTGAGAGCGCCGATCCGGAAAAGGTGCTCCGCCAGCTCCAGGCGGAGGTCGCCCGCGTCGACGCCGAGGGCTTCGACGACGACCGCTTCGAGCGGGCCAGGCGCGCCTCCTACGGCGCACGGCTGCGCGGCCTGGAGGACTTTGACAGCGTCTGCATTGCCATGGCCTCCGGCGTTTTTGACGGTTTCTGCGCCTTTGACGCCCCCGATTTTCTCCAGCGCATCGACAAAGCGGAGTGCGAGCGCTTCGTCCGGGAGATGCTCGCCCCGGAACGGCTCGCCATCCATATCCTTGACCCGAAGAAGGTTTAGCCATGTTACTCTTTCTTTTCGAGACCATCCAGCGGGATTCTGTCATCAGCTTCCCCGGCCTTGGGAACTTTTCCCTCAATCCGCCGTCTTACTTCACGGTATTCGGCAGGAACATCTACTTTTACGGCGTGCTGATCGCCGTGGGCTTTATCTTCGCCCTGCTGTTCTGTTCCCACATCAGCAAGCGCTTCGGCATCGACGCAGACGATTTCTGCGATCTGATGCTCTGGCTCATCCCCCTGTCCATTGTGGGCGCGCGGCTCTACTTTGTGCTCTTCCGTCTGGAGGATTATCTGCCGCAGCCCTCCAAAATCTTCGCCGTGTGGGAGGGCGGGCTCGCCATCTACGGCGGCATCATCGCCGGCGTTCTGACGATCTGGCTGGTCTCCCGCCGAAAGAGAATCCCCATGCCGGCCCTGCTGGATCTGACCATCTTCGGGCTGCTGCCCGGGCAGATTCTGGGCCGCTGGGGCAACTTCCTCAACCGCGAGGCCTTCGGCGCGGAAACGGATATCTTCTGCCGGATGGGGCTCACCGCCCCCGACGGCACCAGCATCTACGTGCACCCCACCTTCCTGTATGAGAGCCTGTGGAACCTGATCGGTTTTCTCTTCCTGCTGTTCCTTCTCAAGACCGGCCGCCGGAAATACGACGGGCAGTGCTCGCTGATCTATTTCTTCTGGTACGGCCTGGGCCGCGCCTGGATCGAGGGCCTGCGCACCGACAGCCTTTATCTGGGCAGCACCGGCCTGCGGGTATCCCAGCTGCTGTCCATCGTGCTGGCCGCAGGCGCGCTCCTTCTTCTTCTCGTGCAAAGCCGGCGTCCCCATCCCCCGGAAGCCCTGTATGTCAACCGGGCCGCCGTTTCCCCAGCCGCAGATACCCAGAGCGACACAACTGAATCAACAACATAATGGAATAATGGAGGTATGAATTATGGCAGACTTTAAAGACATCATTTTCGGAACGCTGAACAGCCTTGTGGACAAGGCCAAGGACTTTGCCAAGAGCGACACCGTCACCCAGTTCGTCGGCAAGGTGAAGGACACCGCGGAGAACAGCTCCGTCCGTGAAATCTACGAGCAGGGCACCGGCCGCGCCAAATCCTACGGCAAGATTGCAAAGCTCAACCTGGAGATCAACGGAGAGAGCCAGGAGCTGAACCGCGTCTTTGCCGAGATCGGCAAGCTCTATTACGAGCAGGTAAAGAACACCCCCGAAGGCTTCTTCGCCCCGCTCTTCGCCCAGGCCCAGACCCTGAGCGAAAGCATCGCGGACAAGCAGGGGGAGATCGACGCCATCAAGGCCGAGTTCTCCGCCCCGGAGGAAGAGACGGACATCGAAGTGGAAATCGATGAGTTTGACGACATCGTCTCCGCCGCCGAAGAGGAGGCCGCTCCCAGCGACAAGCCCGAAGACAAGCCCGAAGACAAACCCGAAGACAAACCCGAAGAGTAAGCCCAGGGCAGCAAAACAATCCGGAGTCCATCAGGACTCCGGATTGTTTTTTTCTGCGGGAAGGCGGCCCCGGTTCCACATAGTTTGAAATTTGGCTCCGCTGCACGGATTTTTATATCTTTTTCAGATTCTTTTCAGCTTGGCGGGATATACTGCCGCCGTAAATAAAAGTAACCAGGAGGGATTGCTCCATGGATCAGGCCAATAACCGAGACGAAGCCCTGTTTGAGGCACTCAACAAGAGCAAGAAAAGGAAAAAGCGCAGGATCATCCGCACGGTGGTGATTGTTGTCCTCTGTCTGGCTGTGCTTCTGACGGCAGGGGTGCTCATTCTGCGGCGGCAAGTGGCAAAGCGTTTTGCCTCCAGCGCCGGCGACGTGGTGTCTGCCGAGGTCAGCGTCGGCAGCATCAGCACGCAGGTTTCCGGCTCCGGAACACTGTTGAACGTGGACGAGGAGAGCATCACCGTTCCGGCCGGGGTTACGATCGACGAGGTGTTGGTCGCTTCCCAGGACAGCGTTGCGGAAGGCCAGATCCTGGCCCGGGTGGATACCGGGTCCGTGCTGACTGCGATGAACACGGTCCAGTCAAATCTCAGTGCTCTGGACAGCGATATCACCAGCGCCGCCAGCGACACGGTCAGCAGCGCAATTACAGCCGGTGTCGCCGGACGGGTCAAGCAGATCTACGCCCAGTCCGGCCAGGATGTAGCCGCCTGCATGTATGCACACGGGGCGCTGGCCGTGCTGTCGCTGGACGGGTATATGGCGGTGGAAATCGACGCCGGGAGCCTGGCCGCAGGCGACTCCGTCACCGTGCGCCGCGCAGATGAAAGCACACTGAAGGGGACGGTGGACGCCGTCGCCGACGGTAAGGCGACCGTCCTGGTGACGGATAACGGCCCCGCTGTGGAGGAGCAGGTCACGGTGCTCGGCGCCGACGGGCAAAGCCTGGGCAGCGGCACGCTCAGCATCCACAGCCCCATGCGGATCTCCGGGATTTCCGGCACCATCTCCTCGGTGGGCGTAAGGGAAAACCAGGCCGTCTATGCGGGCTCGACCCTGTTCAGTCTGACCAACACCTCCTATACGGCAAGATATCAGACCCTGCTTCGGGAGCGGGAGGAGCTGGAGAATACGCTGCTGGAGCTCATGGAGATTTACCGCTGCGGCGGCGTCGCCGCCCCCTTCGCCGGGACGATCAGCAGTGTGGATTACAGCGAGACGTCCGTGAGCGCAGATGCGGAAACGGCTCTGGTCAGCCTCTCCCGCGATGAGCAGATGCAGGTCACCATCAATGTGGACGAGAGCAACATCCTGTCGCTTGACCTGGGGCAGACCGCTCAGGTCACCGTCAGTTCGATCGGCGACGAGCCGTTCAGCGGAAGCGTGACCGAGATCAATAAAACTGCCAGCAGCTCCTCCGGCGTCACCCGGTATTCCGCCGTCATTACACTGGATAAAACCCCGGAGATGCTGCAAGGCATGTCGGCCAAGGTGGTTGTGCGCATCCAGGGCGTGGACGACGCTCTGATCATCCCCGTGGACGCACTGCAGCAGACCAGCTCCACCTCTTATGTCTACACCAGCTATGACGAGGAGACAAAGGAATTCGGCGGCCGCCGGGACGTCACCGTGGGCATCACCAACAGCAGCTATGCGGAGATCACCTCCGGGCTGCAGGAAGGGGAAACGGTGTATTATACCGAGGCCGAGACCAACTTCTTCGGCGGCTTCCCCGGCGGTGATTTCGGCGGCAGCAGCGGCTTCCCCGGCGGTGACTTCAGCGGCGGCGGCATGCCCAGCGGCGGCAGCTTCAGCGGCAGCGGCGGAAGCAGACCCGGCGGCGGCAGCTTCAGCGGCGGAGGCGGCGGCTTTGGCGGCAGCGGCGGTATGCCCAGCCGCCCCGGGAACTGAGGTGCCGTCATGATTGAACTGCAGGATATCACCAAGATCTATCAGGTGGGTGACGAGCGGGTCCACGCGCTGGACCACGCCAATCTCCACGTGCATCCCCATGAGTTCGTCAGCATCATCGGCCCCTCCGGCAGCGGCAAAAGCACCTTGATGAATATCATCGGCTGCCTGGACGTGGCCGACGCCGGCACCTATCTGCTGGACGGCGTACCCATTGAGGACTATTCGGAAAACGACCTGGCCAGGGTCCGCAATCAGAAGATCGGCTTTGTGTTTCAGAGCTTCAATCTGATCCCCAAAATGTCCGCGGAGGAAAACGTGGAGCTGCCCCTGATCTATCAGGGGGTCAAGCGGGCGGAGCGTCAGGAGCGGGTCCGCCAGGCGCTGGAGAGCGTGGGCCTGGCCAAGCGGGCCAAGCACATGCCCACGGAGCTCTCCGGCGACCAGCAGCAGCGGGTGGCCATCGCCAGGGCCCTGGTCACCCGGCCCTCGCTGATCCTGGCTGACGAGCCCACCGGGAACCTGGACTCCCACACCACGGCAGACATCATGCAGATGTTCCACGCCCTCCACGAGCAGGGAAATACCATTGTGCTGATCACCCATGACAACGATGTGGCCCGACAGGCCAAGCGCATCGTCCACATCCTGGATGGAAGGCTGACGGAGGTGAGCGTATGATTCTCTCTTTGAAAATGGCCCTGCGCAGCATTTCCGCCAACAAGATGCGTGCGGCGCTGACCATGCTGGGCATCATCATCGGCGTCATGGCCCTGGTGGTGCTGGTCAGTCTGGTCAGCGGCGCGACCACATCGGTCACGGATGCGGTGTCCTCTCTGGCCAATGACCTTCTGACCGTGACGATCTCGGACGACAAGGGCGATCCTGTCCATCTGGACAACCTGGATGCATGGGCCCGGGAAGAGCCCGCCATCGGCGCCATGGCTCCCTCGTCCACAGACTCCGTCACCGGGAAATACGGCGCGGACAGCGGCAGCTTTACCCTGTACGGCACCACGCCCGCCTACTACGACATCGAAGGACTGCAGCTGACCATGGGGCGCTTTCTGAACCGGGCCGATGTGGAAAACAACACCCGCGTCTGCGTTCTGAACTACGCCGCCGCCACCGATCTGATCGGCTACGCGGACTGTGTCGGCCAGGAGATCAGCTTCGATGGCATGAAGTTTACGGTCGTCGGCGTGCTCTCCGAAGATGAAAACCTGATGTCCTCCATGATGGGCTCCTCCTATACGGCCTATGTCCCCTATACTTCGCTGCTGCGTCTGTCCACCACGGTAACGGAGGATGTGACCAGCTTTGTGGTCAGCCCCGGGACGGGCGCCACGGTGGAGAAAACCGAAGAGGCCATCAACGACCTCCTGTATGCACGCTTTCAGGAGGATGAGGACGCATATTCCGTCAGTTCCATGGACGTGATGGAGAATGCCATGAGCAGTATCACCTCCGTCCTGTCCATCCTTCTGGGCGGCATCGCCGGGATCTCCCTGATTGTGGGCGGCATCGGCATCATGAACATCATGCTCGTCACCGTCACCGAGCGCACCAGAGAGATCGGTATCCGCAAGGCCATCGGCGCCAACCGGGGCACGATCCTGCGGCAGTTTTTGATGGAGGCGGTGGTACTGTGCATGATGGGCTGTGCCATCGGCATCTTCCTGTCCTGGACCATTCTGCGGGTGGTCGCCGTGGTGGTCTCCAGCCTGAGCATCAGCTTCCAGCTCAACGGGACAGTGGTACTGATCGCCGTGCTGTTCTGTTTCTTCATCGGTGTGGTCTTCGGTCTGTATCCGGCCAACAAGGCCGCCAAGATGAAGACCATTGACGCACTGCATTACGGGGGTTGAACCATGGACACAAACAAGAAGAAAACAAAAAAACGGATCGTATTTGCCGCTGTTGCGCTGCTGCTGGTGGCTTCACTGGTAACGCTGCCCTTTGTTCTTGACGCGAGACAACAGGCGGGCAGCAAGGCCAGCGTGCTCTCCGCCCGGGCGGAGACGGGTCAGATCCAGAAAATGCTGTCCGGCACAGGCACGATTACCGAGCAGGAGGCTGCGGAGGTATCCGTGCCCCAGGGCGTCAAGGTGACGGAATACCTGGTGGAAAACGGTCAGTTTGTGAAAAAAGGCGATCCGGTGGCCCGTGTGGACAAGATCTCGGTCATGACGACCATCTCCTCCGTGCAGGAGGCCATGGCGGAGGTGACCGACGAGATGGAGAGCCTGAACAGCAGCACCTCTCTCTCCTATGTCAGCGCGCCGGCCGACGGTATCGTGAAGGCGGTCTACGCCTCGGCGGGCGACTCCGTGCAGCAGGTCATCCTGGAGCACGGCTCCCTCGCGGTGCTGTCCCTGGACGGGATGATGGCGGTCCGTCTTCCCGCTTCGGAGGGCCTGGCCATCGGGCAGGCGGTGAGGGTGATCCTTTCCGACGGCAAAGAGGTCCCCGGCCGAGTGGAGTCCGTTTATGACGCCGTTGCCACGGTGACAATCTCGGATCGCTACGGCGACATCGATGAACCGGTGCAGGTTCTGGATGAGGCCGGGCTGTCTCTGGGCAGCGGCAGCCTGTATGTGCACAGTGCCTGGAAGGCCATGGCCACAGGCGGCACGGTTTCCAATGTCTTTGCCTCGGTGGGCCTGGGCTATTACAGCGGCGGGGCCATGCTCAGCATTGTCGAAGGCAAGGGCAGCGAGAGCTATGAATCCCTGGCCGCGGAGTACAGAAGATATGAGGAGGTCATGGAAAAGCTGTTCCTGCTGTATCAGGACGGCGCGCTTCTGGCCCCCTGCGACGGCTGCGTATCCGGCGCGGATCGGTCTATTCTGAAGCAACTCTCTGCAGCGGGCGGTGTTTCCCTCCGCCTTCTGGCAAACGCGCCCGGCGACGACCCGGACGGAAGCTTCTCCAACCGCGTGGGTATGATCACCGCAGTCAAGGAAGACGGGAGCGTCGCGTCCAAAATGCTGGCCTGGGACACGGAGATCCCGGATGATACCGACCTCAGTTATATCTACACCGCGGCCGACAGCATGACCCAAGAAGTCAGCTTCACGCCGCCGATGATTTTCAGCTGGGACGGGGAAACCTGGACTGAGGGCGGAAGCATAGAGCCGGGGGATGTCTTTGTGTTCGCTTACGGCAGCGATCTGGTCTGGATGATCCCGGTAGGACACAATGAGCTGTCCGAGCCGGAAAAGCCGACGCCGTCCCCCCAGCCGCAGGTACCGGGCGACGAGGGCGGCGATACGCCGCAGATGCCCACCGGCGGCAGCATGGGCGACATGAATATGGGAACCCTTGCCGGGACGCAGGAGGTAAAAGACCGTTACTCCGCCGTCGAGACCACGATCCTCAGCGTCACCCCCTATGAGACCGTGACGGTCTCCATTACCATCGACGAGCTGGACATCCTCTCCGTCCGGGCGGGGCAGGAGGCTGCGGTCACCCTGGACGCGCTGCCCGGCCAGGCCTTCACCGGTCTCATCACCCAGGTGGACACCACCCCCAGCAACGACGGCGGCCACAGCAAATACAGCGCCACCGTGGAGCTGGACCGGACCGGCATGATGCTGGGCGGCATGAACGCCACCGCCAGCATAACGGTAGAAAGCCTGGAAGACGTTCTCCTGATCCCCGCAGCTGCGCTGACGGAGCAGGACGGACAGAGCATGGTCTATACCGCCTATGATTCCCGTACGGATACGCTCTCCGGCCTCAGGGCGGTGGAGATCGGCCTGTCCGACGGCGAACAGGTGCAGATCCTCTCCGGTCTCTCGGAAGGCGAGACCGTGTGGTATGAATACTTTGATACGTTGACCTGAGTTGACGGCGGCAAAGCGCGGTCCCTCCGGAAAAACGCGCACAGATCTCTCCGCCCCCGGTCCGCGCCGGGGGCGGAGCCGTCTCTCTCCCCCCAGGCCGCGCCAGCGGTCTCTGCCGCCCGGAAATCGGGAAGCCGGAAAACTTAAAGATTCTGTAAATTCAAGATTTTCAGCTTGTTTTCAGGAAAAAGAAGTACTATTCTTCATGAGAAGAGGATGGTGGTACCCATGCGTGTTTTAATCGTAGAGGACGAAAAGCTGTTGGCCGATTCCCTGGCGTTTTTGCTCAGGAGCAAAGGCTTCGAGACCGAGACGGCCTATGACGGCGAGACCGGGGCGGATTTTGCAGAGCTGGGAATCTATGATCTGCTGATCTTGGACGTGATGATGCCCGGTCTGGACGGTTATGCCTTGGCCAGAAAAGTGCGCGCGAAGCGCTGCAGCACGCCGATCCTGATGCTGACGGCAAAGTCGGAGCTGGAGGACCGGATCGAGGGCTTGAACGCGGGCGCAGATTATTATTTGACCAAGCCCTTCGACACAAGAGAGCTTATGGCCTGCATCAATGCGCTGCTGCGCCGCCAGGGAAACGAGGTGGATGAGCTTTGCTTCGGCAACACCCGGCTGGAGCTCTCCTCCGGCATGCTCTGCTGCGGCGACAATCGCCTCCGCCTTTCCGCACGGGAGTTTGACGTGATGCGCCTGCTGATGCAGGCCAAGGAGCAGATCCTGTCCAAAGAAATCATCCTCTCCCGCATTTGGGGTCTGGAATCCAATGCCGTGGAGAACCATGTGGAGGTCTACGTGGCCTTTCTGCGCAAGAAGCTCAAGAGCATCGGTTCCAATCTGCGAATCGAGGCCATCCGCAGGCTGGGCTATCATCTGGAGGTGGACGAGACATGATCCGAAAGCTCCGCCTGAAGTTCATCTGCATCAATATGCTGATCGTCCTGATCCTGCTGAGCGTCATGCTGGGGCTTGTGCTGTCCTCTACCCGCGCGCGGCTTGCGGAGGACACCGTTCAGATGATGCGCAGCATGGCGGCCGGCCCCACGGTTCCCTTTCGGCCCGGCGACAGCGGCAGCGATGTGAGACTCCCCTTTTTCAGGCTGACACTGAGCAAGTCGGGAGAGCTGCTTTCCTGCGAAGGGGGCTCCTACGATCTCTCCGACGAGGCCTTTCTGCAGGAACTGGTCGCCTCCGCAAAGGCCGGCGGAACAGAGAGCGGCATCCTCAAGGATTATCATCTTCGCTATCTGGTGCTCGAGACGCCGAAGGAAGAGATCCTTGTCTTCTCGGACATCACCAGCGAGACGCGCGCGGTCGAATATCTGCTTACCAACTGCCTGCTGATCGGTCTGGCGGGGCTGGCGCTGTTTCTGGTCGTCAGCATTCTGCTGGCCCGCTGGGCGGTCAAGCCGGTGGAGCGCGCCTGGGAACAGCAGAAGCAGTTCGTGGCCGACGCCTCCCATGAGCTGAAAACGCCCCTGACGGTGATCCTGACCGATACGGAGCTGCTGCAGTCCGGGGCGTGCACGGAGGAGGACAACAAGCGCTTCCTCGCTTCCATCCGCACCATGAGCGAACAGATGCGCGGCCTGGTGGAGGAGCTTCTCTCCCTGACCCGGGCGGACAACCAGGACGCAGCCAAAGCACAACATCCGATGGATTGGAGCAAGTGCGTCTCCGACGCGGTTTTGCCCTTTGAGCCGGTGTTTTACGAGAAAGGGCTTGAACTTGACACGGAGCTTGAGGACGGTATTTCCGTCAAAGGCAACAATGCCCAGCTCAAGCAGGTGACGGAGATTCTTCTGGACAACGCGCAGAAATACTGCACGCCGGATACCGCGACGCGCGTTTCCCTGAAGCGGCAGGGGCACCATGCGCTCCTGACGGTGGAGAACTGCGGGGAGGAAATCGGGAAAGACGATCTGGAAAAGATCTTCCTTCGATTCTCCCGGCTGGACAAGGCGCGGAGCATGAATCACAGCTATGGCCTGGGCCTCGCGATCGCCAAGCAGATCGTGGAGAGCCACAAGGGCAAGATCTGGGCGGAGAGCGGCGGCGGCCTCAACCGTTTCTGTGTGCTTCTCCCCCTTGGCTGAGCAGGCCGCTTGACAAATCCCCGCCAGCAGAAAGAAGGTATCCGCCCGTTTCCGGGACGGATACCTTCTTTTCCTGCGTTTTCATATAAAGAAACCCTCTCTCTCCGTGCTCGCACGGAGAGAGGGTCATTTTCAGATGTTTTCCTCCGTTTCGGAGGCGGGTTTTTCCCCGTCCGAAAAATCGGGTTCGGGAGGGCGTCAGCGCCGATGTCCGCTGCCGGGGCCGTTCCCGGAATGGGTGTGACCGTGTCCAGCGGGGCCGTGGGCTTGCGGTCTTGACGGCTGTCTGGAGGGCTGTGCCGACGGGCTCTTGCGAATGGTCCGTCGCGGCGC
>JAEEGL015823981.1_pt1 | contig 20758 bp, 10 predicted proteins | sample 9134231 | NCBI WGS metagenome assembly JAEEGL01 (sample SAMN16246548, study PRJNA631951) | gut metagenome | biome: gut microbiome; feature: rumen; material: fiber-attached | host: Bos | place: Iran: Karaj | collected 2018-10
AAAGCGAAACCGTACTTTGCCCTCGGCGAAGGATTTCATTACTCCAACACCGGTTACAACCTGCTGGCCCTGCTGGTGGAGCAGCTCTCCGGCATTCCCTTTGAAGAGTTCCTGCAAAAGAACGTCTTTGAACCCGCCGGCATGAGTTCCACCCGCTGCTGCCATATCCGCAGAGACGGTGTGCCCTTTGAGAATTATGCACAGGCGACGGTGTTTGAGAACGGGAAATACGTTGCCGACGTGGACTCCGACGAGGACGGCGATGTAGTCGCCTTTGACGGGCTGAACGGCGACGACTACGTCTACACCAATATCTTCGATATGTTCAAATGGGACAAGGCGCTGCGCGAGGGCAAGGTGCTGACAAAGGAAGAACAACAACTCATGTACACGCCCGGAAAGCTCAACAACGGTGAGGACGCCGTTTATGACGATTACCAAGGGATGACCATCGGCTACGGTTTTGGCTGGGGCTCCGGCCGTGACAAGGAACTGGGACTTATTGTCAGTCACAGCGGCGGCATGCCGGGCGTAAACACATGGTTTGAGCGCTTTATCGACGCGGATAGGACGCTTGTTGTCCTCATCAACCGTGATTCTGAGGAGTACAGAGCCGTTGCCGGATTCTGGAACGGAATTCAGCTGATTGCAAGGGACAAGGAGCCGGAGCCGATCCAGACGATCGAGGAGATTGCGATCAAAGATCCTGACAAGTCTAAGTGGGAAAGCTTCAGCGGCAAATACGAGCATCCCGAGGACGCTGACTTCATCGTCGACGAGATCTTTTTGAAGGACCACGAGCTTCACGCCAGGGCTTTAGACGAAGACGGGGATGAGATGAACTTCCGTCTCTATCCCATCGGAGAGAATGAGTTTGGTCGCAAGGGAGGCATGCTCAAGCTGACATTCGGCGACGGTTGCATGATGTACGGCGATTTCACCTGCAAAAAGCTGTAAGATCAAAACGGCAGCGGAATATCCGTGTTACGAAATATAACGATGAGGGTGTTCTTGTTGATATAGCGATCTTTAGTCAAAGCAGGATAATCCGAAACTAAGACCAATCGGTCAAGGGTTCGGATTTCTTGTTTTATACGGGATATTAAGCTTTAGTTTTTGATTACATCGTCATAAAGCGAGGAGATAATGATTATGAAAACCTTGTTGACTGTGAGTTCAATATGGATACAGTTTGTGTAGAGCTCCGCTGTTTTGACGGTAGTATTTACTCCATGACTGTATTGCAGTTGAAAATGAAGCTGCGGACAACAGATTCCAGCGGTCAGAGTTGGGTTATCTAATTTACAACGATTCACTGGCTTATGCCGGTTTGATCCTGAACGGCGATCCGAAGACGTATCTGAACGCCGTTACGGAGTATAAGTCACACAGAAACTGAATATGCAAAAGGGAGTGCGTTCGGCGCACTCCCTTCGTCCTATTTACAGGCTGCTTGTCAAATTGTCTTGTGCTGTCAGCGCGGAGATGAGGTATTCCCGCGCCAACGACTCGCTTCATCATCAATAATCTGGCAGTTGAATATCACCTTCGGTTTCCTCGCCGCTGGTTGTTATGATATCCTCCGTTTCAAAGAGGATAACCTCGATCTCAAGCTTTTCGTATGGTTCCATTCCGACATAACCTCCTATCAGTAGAGCTCTGCAGCGTTGTAGTAGAAGTAATACGCTGCCATTGCAAGCTGCTGCGCCTGTGTGAGTGTATTGCTGCTGAAGGCCGCGTTCATATAGGCCAGGGCGGAAGCTGTGACCGTTGCCGTGCCCATATTCGTTTTCACCATCACTGTGTAAGGCGCGTCCAGATTCTTCGGGCCGATCCTTTCTGTGGAGAACTGATAATAGGTGTCATTGCCGATCGTCCTGGTCTTGTATCCATTGGATGCGATCGTGACGCCGTCACCCGGTTTCACAGAGACATTGATGACGGTTTTCGCGTTCAGTGTCAGGGAGATCTTTGCGTCCATGATTCCGGATTCGCCGAACTCCTTTGTGAACTCAAACGCCTCAACCGCTGCTTTCGCAGAGTTAATACTGTTTTCCGTCAGCGTGGCAGCAGGAGCAGAAATCGGCTTATGGGACGGCTTGTCGTCTTTCCAACCAGAGCCCTGCATATAGTAACCGTAAGCCTGAAGCGCGTTCACAAGGTTTTTCAGCTTCTCGCCTGCCTCCGCGTCATTTTGTACGGTCTGGATGTAGGTCATGGCCGAATAGACATCTTCCGTCGTCTGATCGTCGCCGTAGTGCAGGGTGGCGGTGATGGTCTCCGCCAGTTCCAGCGCGTTGATGTCGAAGCTGAAATAACGGTCTGTGCTGCTGTCTGTCGTTTCCGCGTCCGCATATGCCACGGTGCTGCGTCTGCCGTCGGTGGCGACGAAGTCCACGTAGCAGCCGGTGGAATCAAAGTTTTCCGGGAACGATACGCGGAACTTTACACCTATTTCGCCGGAGAGTAGCAACGCGTGCGTCGTGAACGTCGGTGTATTTGTTGGCGCTATGGTAAACTCCGCGCTTCCGACATAGGCGGTCTCAAAGGTATCCTTTTGAACGATGACCTTATATCTGCCGGGTTCCGTGGGCTTGGTCGTACCAAGATAGCTGGTCGTGCCGATTCCCACATAGCTGATCGAGGTTCCGCCGACCCATTTGTCCGCAGGAAGATCGGGCAGCGTGATGTCCGGATCTGGCAGGGTCTCCCCTTCAGCACAGCCGGCCTGTGTAACAAGCAAGGCTGTGGTATTGGTGTTTCTTGTCCATCTGGCGGTCAGCGCCGTGTCTGTGCTGTAGACGGTGGCTGCTGTGGCGGCGACTTCGCCGTTGTACCAACCTTCAAAGATATAACCCTTCGAGGTCGGCACGGGATAGGAAGCGATTGTACCGCCCGTCGGGACCTTCAGTTCACTGACGGGGCTGCTGCCCACGCCGGACACAAAGGTCACGGTGACGTATTCGCTGAAGCGGGCATAGAGCGTTGTGTCCGCAGAGAACGTTGTTTCCCCGGTGACAAGTGCGCCACCCGATTCGGCCGTGAACCAGCCCAGGAACAGCTGTGTGCCGTCCGTCTGCTTCGGCACAGGCAGCTCACCCGGGGAGGCCCCTCTCTTCAACGTGAGCGCGGCGGTATCGCAGCTCGCGGTCTCGCTGTTCACGTTAAAGGTGAGCGTGACGCTCGGGACCCAGTGGGCGTAGACCGTAACGGGCGGGATGACGGCAGCCACGGACTGCACATCCCCCTCTGGCACTTCCCCGGACACCTCAAAGATCTCCTCTTCGGACTCCGTAATGGGCTCTGGCGCCGTAAAGGTCGTGGCGGTGGTGACGGGCGTTCCGTTGACCGGATCGGTAAACCATCCGTCGAAGATCATGCTGCCGTCCTGCCAATAGGCAACTGGCAGCGCGCTGATGGGCGTATTCTCTGCCAGGGTAACGCTCGAGGTCGCGTAGTTGGCACCTTCGCCATTCGGTTCGATGTTCACTGTGACGGTGTTTTCCCCGCCCTCAGGGAATCCGACACGCATATAATCGGACATGTTGCCCGCTGCGTCCTTCGCACGGATCAGAATACTGCGATAGTTTTGATAGCTGGCATAGCTTTCCGCTTCCGTCGGATCGCCGGTCGGGTACTCGCTGGTCGGGACCGTATCAAACAGTAGCGAGAGTGAGAAGCTGCCATCGGTTTCGGCGCGCTTGTTCGCGGACACACCTTCGGTGAACTCCCAGTTCGGGGGATCGTCGTCCCGTTCGCGGATATCGACGAATTTATCCTCCCAGACGATCAGATCTGCACCTGCCTCGGAATGCCCGGTGACATTTATGACATAACCCGCATCCGTCCGCGTAAGCGGAAAGACGCCAAGATTGTCGAGCACGAGCGGCGGCGCAGTGTCATCGCGGTTAACCGTGACGTAACAGAGCGCATAGTCCTTTGTGGTATTATTGGTCGCCGTGATCCGCAGGACGGCATTGTCCAGCGAGCCGTCGTAGCCAGCGTCCTCCTCTGCGGGCACGACGACGGTCAGGATGGTCGCGCCGTTCGATTCTGCGACGACCGTGCCGGTCGAATCGTTCACAACGCTGTAGTCAAGCGGAAGCGGGCTCGTACTGGTGACCGTGAAGCTCCCGCCCGCAGCGCCCGCGGTGAACGTATAGCGGCCGGTCTCTCCGTTTAGCGTTACGCCATCGGAGAAACTGAGCGCAGGGATGTTCGCAGCAGCAAGCAGGGTACTGTTGGACAAGCCCTCCAGACTGGTGAAGAGTTGTCCGTTCACGTTGACCTGCGCCTTCACGCGGACGCTGTAGTTCTGTCCGGGCTCCAGGGAGCTGAAGTCCATAACAAGGCTGGTTTCCGGCGCGATGTTCTCATCGGCCTGATTGACCAGGAACATCGCTCCGGTATCCTTCCCGGTCGCATCGTAAACGGAAATCTCGTACGTTTCGGCGTTCGTCACGGCATCCCAGCTCGCGGTCATCGTCCCGTTACCGGAGTAGGCGAGTTTGACGTTCGTCGGCGCGTCGGGCATAGCGTCGTTGGTATAGACGAGCGGTGTGTAGAGTTCCTTTTTGTCCAGCGGGGACCAGGTCTCGACAGTATTGCCGTTCTCGTCCGTCGCCGACACGTATTCCAGCAGCACCACGGTGGGGGTATAAACGCCGCCTGGTGCGAGGTCGCCTTCCAGATCGTAGCTGAAGCTGCCGGCGTAAGACACCTCGCCGCTCAGCTCCTCCTCCGCGAGCAGATAATCGGCAGAGCCGTCGTTCCCGAGGAAGAGCTGCGCCTTGTACTGGCGGTTCGCGTCGGCATCCAGGACACTGTATTGCGTTGGGGAGGTCGCGCTGCCGAGTGTGGCAAATTCGACCGCCTTGATGACCTCCACATCTTCAAGTTCATCCTCACACAACACGGTAAAGGTTCCCGCACCCGTCGGCGCGAAGTACGCGACGCCCTGTCCGGCGAAGAAGTTCGCGACGTCCGGGTTGGTCAGACCATCGGTCTCGGTGTAGATCGCCTGCACGAGCGCAACGTCTTCGCCATCCTTCTTCACTCTCAGGTTGCCGGCGTCAAGCGTCAGGCTCGGATTCTTGCTTGAAATGGCGATCAGCACGTTGCCTACCGCGCCGAGCTGCACATCGGCATCGAAGCCGTACATCGTCGTCTCCGAGGACCGTCTGTTTTCGCTCCTGGCAGGCGCTTCGACGAGGCGACTGAGGATCACGTCGTCTCCATCCGCCTCATTCGTGCTTCCAGAGGATTGCAGCGAGGCGACCGGGGCCATGCCGACCTCGACGATGGCGGGGATCATCTCGCCGGTCTCGGCATTTTCCACCATTGCGAGTGTGCTGAAGGTCTTCAGTGATTGAGCCGAGTTGTTGGCAAGCTCCCGTAGATTGAGTTCGCCGCCGTCACCCTTGCCAGCGCTGATTTTAGGACTCTTGTCGCCGAAGACATACGTTATCTTGGCGTAGCACTTCGGGAAGAACAGACCGCCGTTGCAGACTGCCTTGGCACCGACAGACGCGTTGAAGAAAGGCCGCGTGTTTTTGACAAGCTCACGCAGGATATGCGCCGTGGAGCCGTTCAAATTGTCCGCGTTGATCGTATTTTTGGCGCCGATCGACGTATAGAAGCCGATCTCGCCCGAGGCAACGGTGAAATCAAACGGAGGAATCGGACCGACCAGATTCTTCGGGATCTGGATCGAGCCTTCCAGATTGCCGTAGCCCTCAAGCTGGATGACGACGTGATACCGGTTGCCTTCCTTCGCGTATCCGCTGAAGCCGCCGTAGCCGATCTTGCCACTCGCGGTGACCAAATCCTTATCGTTGTACCCCAGCTTGATGTCCAGGTGCTGGTTCATGTCGGCGTTCATGCCCCAGTATTCTCTGTTGTCGACCATACGCGTGCCGGCATCCCAGGAGGCGCTGATGCCGTATGCGTCGATCAGATCGACGCCCTCCATCTCGATGTCTTCCATCTCCAGATCGAAGCCGCTGGGACCGACGGACAACCTGATCCAGCCATCGATCACGTCGACGATGCTGCCCTTCGCCGCCATTTTCAGGCGGAGGGGCGGGGCGCCGAAACTGTCCATGTTGATGGTGTCCGCAAGCCCCTCGAAGCCCAGGCCGCCGCCCTGGATATAACCGACGATCGTCGGCGGGACGAGCGGGATGCCGCCCTCGCCGACCGCCAGTTCGGCATATAACGTGTCAGGCAGTACGACGCCGCGCACCTCCTTGAAGGAGGCCTCGAACGCGCCCTCAAATATCGGGGTCTCCAGTTCGATGTTCAGCGAGTATTCCTGCTCTCCGTTGAAGGTGTTCAGGTACAGCTCAGCGCCCCCCGATACCGGGAAGCCGCCGAAGTCCGGAACATGGACTTCGCCGCCGCCCTGGATGCCGCCGAGCGCGATGCTGCCGTCGTAGTTAATCTGAAGCTGATCGATTGTGACACCCGCGAAATTCGCGAAAGGCGTCTGGAAGCTCAGCTCGCCGCCGTAGCGCAGGGCGCACTTGTCCTTGAGCGGCGCGACGCTGTCGAGGCTGAACGAGCTGCCGAGAAAGTTCGGCACGGAAAAGACCGCCTTGTTGTCCGACGAATCGAGATTAATGCTAAAGGCAAGCTCGTCGCTGATATTCTTGGTGTCATCTGTCGGCGAGAACGTGACGCTGAACGGAGCGTTTGCCTGCTTGCTCTCGTAAACGGTGTAGTCCGGCGAGCACAGCCGCGCGTTTGTCGCCGAGACCGTGACTTCCCCGTCGCCCGCCGTGACATGGAGAGTAAGCGCGTTGCTGCCGCTGCACTGGCTGACGCTTAGAGCGCCGTTCTCCACCAGAGAAACGACGGTGCTCTTATTGGAGATCAGCAGGCTCCACTCGTTTGCACCGACCATCTTGAAGCCGCAGTAGCCCGCGTCGATGATCGTCACGAGTTCTATGGCACCCTCCGTCAGGGCCATTTCCGCCGCCTTTGTGCGGATCTCATCTGCGCTGTCTCCGGGGATCAGAAAACGATTGCCGTTTTCCCGCTTCGCGACGCCCAGATGCGTGACAATGGTGCGGCTTGTGCTGTTCACGCCCGCGTTGTCCGCGCCGACGTCCGAGCCGCTCTGCTGTTCCAACTTCTTGAGGTAGTCGAGCAGGTCACGCGTTTCCTCTGGGTCCGGCTCGTCGTTCGGGTCGATGGGCGGCTTGCCCGGCCAGATGCCGCGGCCCTGGATGATCGCGCCGTCCTCAACTACGAGTTGTTCCTCCGTGCCCTGGACCAGGAAGCCGGACGAAACGTTCATTGCCGTGCCGCTGAGCAGCGTGAGGGTGGCGTTCTCCGGAAGGGTGAGCTCGCTGAATTTTTCCTGACTATACCACTCGTCCTTCCATGCCGGCAGCGAGATCTGTCCGCGTACCTTGTAATTGTTGTGGCCAAGCCGCTGTTCGTTTCCGTTTCTCCAGCCGGAAATGACGTGCGCTCCGATCTGGTACGTTTCTCCCGATTCGTTCTGCCCGGCTTCGCGGCCGATCAGAATGATGACCGGATTATAGGTGTAGGTGTCGTAAATGGGCAAGAAGTTTTGCCACGAGGCGTCCAGCTCGCCGTTACTGTAGGTGTTCGAGATGTTCTGCGTCAGCAGGACCATGGGGCTGACGCCGTTTTTGGAGGAGATTTTGATCCAGTTGTTCTCGTCGTTCTGTTCGATCTGCCCCCTTGCGGAAGGACCGAGCACATAGCCCTGCGTCTCGATGTCTCCACTGCCGTCAACAGATCCCGGCGATTGTTCGAGGGCGTAAAGGTTATCTGGTGATGGGGCTATGTAAGTGTCCTTCGGCTTGCCGTCTGACGTGTAATAATTGTTTTCTGTCTTGCAGTTGACGACGCAGCCGCCTTGAATATTGATCGTCCCGCTCTTGCCGCCTGCCAGGACGGGCCGGTTGCTCTCAATAACGAACTGGTAGTTGTCGTCCTGCTGGAACTTCCAGCAGCCGCCGCCGATGGCCGCCGCTCCGCTTGCCGCCCTGGCGTTGACCGTGCCGCCGGTGATGACAAAGTTGCCGCCGTTGCCGCCGTAAGCGCCGCCGATGGCTGCGCCTTTCCCGTTAGAAATCGCATTGACGACGCCGCCGTAAATGTGGAGCACGCCGGCGTCCGGGCTGAATGCGCTGTTATAGGGGGTGCCGCCGATGGCTGCGCCGTCAGTACTCGTGGTTGCGGTGAGGATACCGCTTTCGACGGTGATCTTGCCGTGCGGCCTGGGATTACTGTCCGACGGCGTCCCGCCGATAGCGGCGCTGTAATAGTGTCTGGCATCCTCGTAATACAACACGTTGCCGGAGTAGGGGTCTATATGCGGATGACCGACGGCAAGCGAGCCGACGTTGGCAGCGTCCGGGTCATCGCGGATGGTCAGGGTGGAGTCGTTCGATACCATGATATCCGGGCGGAAGAACTGTTCTCCATCCCCGTTCCTCGGGCGGTCGCCGTACATGTCGAGCGTATCTAGCAAGCTGTCCCCCGCAAGAAGCAGTGTCAGTGCGCCCTTGTTCTGAACGGTGACGCTCTCAAGCAGCGTGGCGTTGTTCAGGGAAAGGGTGTAGTCGTTGTTCTGACCGCTGCCGTCAAAGGTGATCGTGCCCCTTACCTCCGAATTGACCACGGAAAGGCTGCAGGGGGATTCGAACAGGAAGGAGGTTCCGTTTGGCAGAGTCGAGTTCTTCAGTGTGATGCGGCTCTGCTCCGTCCCGTCGTGATCGACGTTCAGACTGTGGAAGGCTGCGTCGCCGTTCAGTGTCAGGGCGCCCCTTCTTCCGATGGTGATATCGCAGCCGTCCAGTGTTTTTTCGTTGTTGAAGGCGAAGCCCGCCTGCGAGTAGCCTTTGAACAGGGTGACGCTCGCGTCGCAGAGGTAAGTGGACCCGGTGTTCTCGATCAGCAGCGTGCCGTTGCGCTGTATATTCTGGATGTTGACCGTGTCGATACAACTGTTGCGCAGCTCGACCTGGACGTTGCCATGAATCTCGAGGTTCCGGATTCTTTTGAAGTTCTTCAAGTTGCCGGAGTCCTGAAGACCGAAGTCGTACAACACGACCTTCAGCACGTAGTTCCTGTCGTTCCGTACTTCTATGTCGCAGGAATAGGTCGGATTATAGGATTCATCGCTTTCTGACGGCCACAGGGTGCTGCCTTTCTTGGGCAACGCGCGCAGGGCGACCGTGTACGTCTGGCCGTTCTCGCTCACGGTGTTGTAGTTCGACAGATCCGCGCCGGTGATCGTGATCTTTTCCGGCGTGATGTCATATCCTTCGCCCTTCGCGCCACTCTCGTACGTCACACTGACGAACGTGTTGGGGGAAGATCCGATGCTATAGTAATTGCCGCTGAATCTGATCGCGTGCCAGGTGTTGCCGGGCGTGATCGTCTTCACCTCCGCCAGCGTGGATACCGGCAGCAGACCGACCGCCAGTATGAGACACAGCAGCAGGGAGAGAATGCGGAATGCTCCGTGATGGTTCGCGTTTCGTTTCATTTTCGGAATCCTCCTTGTCAAAAACGAGCTCTTCAGTCATGTATCAGAAAAGCAAATTATTTATCGGGTTGCGGCGCAGGATCACACTGTGTAGTGGTTCATGATCATGCGCTTGAGAATCAGAAGTTCTTTCGTCAGATCCTCCGGGTCGTCCGTCCGCACCACAACGCCCTGCGCGTAGCGCCCCGCCACGGCCAGCATAATGTGCATCGTCGCGTTGAACATGGTCTGCTCCGGCTCGTCCGTGCGGATGCTGCCATCGCGCAGACCCTTCTCATAGAGCCGGTGGAACTTCTTTGTGAACGGCTCGATGGCTTTCATATAGTCCGCAAGCTGTGCCCGCGTCGCCTGCGCATGCATGATGTAGCCGTTGAAATCCTGGTTGAATCGCAGGATTTCCTTGTGCTCCCGATACAGGAGGATGTATGCGCTGAGGTAGAAGTCCAGCTCTTCCGCAGCGTTCATCATGTCTCCGCCGCGCCGGGCATACTCCGTCTCGATCACCTCAAAGTACTCCTCCCATTTCCTTGCGCCGATGGCAATGACAAACTCAAGCTTAGTGTTGAAATATCGGTACAGCGTGGCGAGCCCGAGTCCACATGCGTCCGCCACGTCCTGCATGCGAAGCTGCTCGATCCCTTTGTCCCCGAACATGCGTAGCCCGGTTTCCAGCAACCGCTCCCGGCGCGCTACGATTTCGCGCTCGTCTTTTTCCGCGTTTCGCATAAAGAATCGTTCTCCTTGCTCGAAATCCGAATTAATCATTCGCACCAGATCAACTGAACATCTCCGCAGATCCCGTGTGCAATGGAGCATCACTGCTAAGCCTTCACTAAGACTTGTTGCACCGCAGCATGACAACTCGTGCGGGGAGAGCAGACACCCCCCGTAATACCCCATATAATATGCTTTTATGATAATTGATTTCTCACATAAAATCAATAGTTAATTTGGAAAAAAACAGGACTATTGCAAAAAGTTGCAGAATCGGTTCCGGGTCGAAGCAGAGCGATCTGCAATAATCGAGCAGAGGCAGATTACCATTTGCGTATTAAGACATATCTGAATCTGAACCGTGTTTCGAACTACCACAAAGACGGCGCTGGTGGTTCCCGGTTATGACACCGAGTGGTTCCTCGAGTACATGAACATCCCGGATGATGACCCGAGCCCCGGAACGCTGTTCCGAAGGGCATTGATATAAAGCCAAGGAATCAGGCGGCAGCGCAATCGTCCCGGGTTGCCAAGGCGCTCATTGAGGCGGCCCAGGCATCACGGGATCTGAACTGTGGACTTTTGTGGCCGGTGTCATTTCTGTTTTGATACATGCTTTCTCATAATCAATGTCATTGCCAGATAGTAATATGCAGATGATTCTGTCGTCTTATCCGAACTGCTTGACCTGTCCGTTATTCTGTTCCCTGACAGGGTTCAAAAATGAACGATCGGTTCTGACTGCGTATCGGAAGTTGTTTGTCGATAGGTTAATACAGTCCGGGTTCCGGGAATGCCGTCAGGATGCGGCAGACAAAAGAGAGCAGCCTGTCAAAATGAAAGACTGCTCTCCCAGCCAATGATGGATGCTCAGGACACAACTGGTGAGAACCCTATCCGTCAGTTGCCGATCCCGGCAATACCCGTCGACGATTCAAGTGAGGCCACCGGCAATTCTGAAAGCGGTGTTGATGCTCATTCGGTGAAAAGGGGAGTGGAGTAATATCTGTCGCCACTGTCGGGAAGAAGCGCAACGATGACCTTTCCTTTGTTTTCCGGCTTCTTGGCCAGATCCGAGGCGGCGTGAAGCGCCGCACCGGACGAGATGCCGACGGAGATACCTTCCTTTTTGGCGAGGAGTTTTGAAGCCGCGAAGGCGTCCTCATTGACAACTCTGTATATTTCATCGTAGATCGAGGTGTTCAGGACACTGGGAACAAATCCTGCGCCGATGCCCTGGATTTTGTGCGGGCCGGCCTTCCCCTCCGAAAGAACGGGTGAGGAGTCCGGTTCGACCGCGACGATTTTTACGGAGGGCTTTTTGCTCTTCAAGTATTCTCCCACCCCTGTCAGCGTGCCGCCGGTTCCAACACCTGCGACGAAGATATCCACGGAACCGTCCGTATCGTTCCAGATCTCGGGACCCGTGGTCGCGCGGTGAATGGCGGGGTTGGCTGGATTGTCAAACTGGCCGGGAATGAAACTGTTCGGGATTTCTGCGGCAAGTTCCTCCGCTTTCGCGATGGCGCCTTTCATCCCTTTGGTGCCGTCCGTCAGTACGATCTCAGCGCCGTAGGCCTTCAGGATGTTCCTTCTCTCAACGCTCATGGTCTCGGGCATCGTCAGGATGATGCGGTAACCTTTCGCAGCAGCGATGGCCGCAAGGCCGATCCCCGTATTGCCCGAGGTCGGCTCGATGATGACGGAGCCTTCCTTCAGAACCCCTTTCTGTTCCGCGTCCTCGATCATCGCTTTAGCGATCCTGTCTTTCACGCTTCCGGCCGGATTGAAATATTCCAGTTTGACCAGCAGTGTCGCTTCCAGACCGAGCTCTTTTTCCAGATTTACGGTTTCGACGATCGGAGTGTTGCCGATCAGTCCGAGCGTTCCTTTGTAGATGTTTGACATGTTTTGTATCTCCTTCTTATTTGATATACGGTTCGTTCCGGGACGGATGATCACTGAAGTGCCGCGAAGCCGGCTTCGAGGTCCGCGATGATGTCGTCGATATGCTCGGTGCCGATGGAGAGCCGGATCGTATTGGGATGAATGTTGCTGCTCTCGAGTTCTTCTTCCGAAAGTTGGGAATGCGTCGTCGAAGCCGGGTGGATGACGAGCGATTTGACGTCCGCGACGTTCGCAAGCAGTGAAAAGATCTTCAGCGCGTCGATGAACTTCCACGCTTCATCCTGTCCGCCTTTGATATCAAAGGTAAAGATGGAAGCGCCTCCGTTCGGGAAGTATTTCTCATAAAGCGCATGCTGCGGATGATCCGCAAGGGAAGGGTGGTTGACTTTTTCAACAAGGGGATGGCTTGCGAGGTACTCGACGACTTTTCTCGCGTTCTCCGCATGCCGCTCGAGACGGAGCGAAAGTGTCTCAATCCCCTGAAGAAGCAGGAAGGCGTTGAAGGGCGAGATCGCCGCTCCGGTGTCACGAAGAAGGATCGCCCGGATATAGGTCACGAAAGCAGCCGGACCGACCGCATCGGCGAATGAGACGCCATGATAGCTTGGATTCGGCCGGGCGATAGGAGCATAGCGGTCAGCGCTTCCTTTCCAGTCAAATTTGCCGCTGTCGACGATGATTCCGCCGAGCGTCGTTCCGTGACCGCCGAGGAATTTGGTAGCTGAATGGACGACGATATCTGCGCCGTGCTCGATCGGCCGGATCAGATAAGGTGTGCCGAAGGTGTTGTCGATCACGACCGGGATCCCGTGTGAATGGGCGATCTCTGAAATCTTCTCGATATCGGGGATGTCGCTGTTCGGGTTACCGAGTGTCTCAATAAAGATCCCTTTTGTGGACGGCCGAATCGCAGATTCAACCTCTTCGGGATCGTGGATGTCAACAAACGTCGTTTCAATACCGTACTGTGGAAGCGTGTGAGCGAGCAGGTTGTAACTGCCGCCGTAAATCGTTTTCTGCGCAACGATATGATCACCTTTCTGCGCCAAGGCTTCGATCGTATAGGTGATTGCCGCCGCGCCGGACGCGAGTGCCAGAGCCGCCACACCGCCCTCCAGCGCCGCGACTCTCTTCTCCAGCACGTCCTGCGTCGAATTGGTCAGCCTGCCGTAGATATTGCCGGGATCCGCGAGACCGAATCGGGCGGCCGCGTGCGCACTGTTGTGGAAGACGTACGATGTCGTCTGATAAATCGGGACTGCTCTGGAATCGGTCGCCGGATCGGCCTGTTCCTGTCCGACGTGAAGCTGGAGTGTTTCAAATTTATAGTTGCTCATTGTAAAAGCCCTTTCTTTTATGTTTTGTTGTTTGACCTGCCCTTTCCAGCCTCAACATCGGCACATTCGTCCGCTTGTCAAACCGGCTTTAGCCGGATCTTGAAATCGTTCTTTCATGCTGTGTTCCTTTCATTCCGCAACGGCGGTGATTGTTCCTGTTGCCGCTATTCTACACCATCCGCGCGACGTTGTCCAATATAGCAATCCGATGTCCGGATATAGCCGCAGACTATAACCCGGATAGATAGTTCTTTATCTCCCTTACATAGAGTTCGGCCACTTTGCTCCGGATCATATCCTTCTTCACGATATAACCGATCTCCATCCGGCTTCCGATCACGCCGTCTTCCGCTTCGAAGGGAACGGCGATGTAATCCGTTCCGTTCAGCTCTTCGCAGATGATGCCGGAACAGAGTGTGTACCCGTTCAGGCCAACCATCAGATTCAGCATCGTTGCCCGGTCGTTCGCCTTGATCGTTCTGGGGTATTCAGCGGTGCTGAGCAGTTCCTCCGCGTAGTAAAACGATCCGGCTGGTCCCTGTTCGAAGGAGAGACAGGGATACTCGCCCAGGTCCTCGAACCGGAGCGATTTTCTTCCCGCCAGCGGATGCCCTTTCCACAGATAGACGTACGCGTCACACTCGATCAGATCGTTGAATTCCAGACCGTTCGCACGAAGGATCTTTTCGATGGCGGACCGGTTGAAGTCGCTCTTATATAGGATGCCGATCTCACTTTTCCCGGATGCGACGTCGTCAATGACTTCTCTGGTCTTGGTCTCCCGGATTGCAAATTCATATTCGTCCGTCCCAAAGTGGCGAACCATTTCCACGAAACTTTTTACCGCGAATGAGTAGTGCTGGGTCGAAATCCCGAATTTTTTCTTTTGCGATCCTGCGCTGACATACCGGTCATACAGCGTATCATACTGCCAGATCGTCTGCCGCGCGTACTGGATGAATTCTGAACCGTCGTTCGTCAGGACTGCACCTCTCGCGTTCCGGCTGAAGATCACGATACCGATCTCGTTTTCAAGATCCTTGATCGATTTTGTCAAGGACGGCTGCGCGACGTACAGCGTTTCGGCAGCCTTGTTAATGGAACCCGCATCCGCTATCGCGACCGCGTATTTCAGTTGCTGAATGGTCATATCGATGCTCCTGTTTTACGACCGAGTAACGTACAGGCTGCCGGTTCCCTTAGAAGATACCGAATCGGTCTATTACCCTTTAAACCTATAGGAATTATAGGCATTATATCACTGTTCCCTGTGAATGTCAAGAACTGAACCGAAAATAATTCAAATACCTATTGACAAGGTGGGTTTAAAGGGGTATAATATTTGCATAGTGAACGGGTAGGCTTTGCGGCGGGCAGGGGTGCGCCCGCCTTCTGGCAGGCCTCCCGCACGGCGCTGTCTGAAAATACTGGCAACCGAGGTATAAAGCGATGATGATCTCGACGAGGGGCCGTTACGCTCTCCGTATCCTGCTTGATATCGCCGAACACCAGGGAGACGGATTCGTTTCCCTAAAGGAATCGGCGGAGAGACAGGAGATATCAAAAAAGTATTTGGAGCAGATCGTGACGATTCCGGGTATCTCACGGCTGCTCGAGGCAAAAGGCGGAAAGTTCGGCGGATACCGGCTCGCCAAATCGCCGGACGACTATACACTGGGAGAGGTCCTGCGCGCGGCGGAAGGTTCATTGAGTCCGGTGGCCTGTCTGGAGGACAACCGCGCTCCCTGCTCGCGAAGTTCCTACTGCGCCGTACTTCCGGTCTGGAAGGGCCTCGACTCTGTGATCAACGAATATCTTGACGGACTGACCCTCCAGGATGTGCTCGATCAGAAGGCGGAGCACGACGGAAACGATTACGTGATCTGATGTCCGGCGGAGGTGACTGAAATGGAGAAAAAAAAGATTTATCTTGACAACGCCGCTACGACGAAAATGAGCCGGACGGCGATTGATGCGATGACACCGTATTTCGAAACGGTCTACGGAAATCCGTCCAGTCTGCACTCGGCGGGACAGGAAGCCGCTGAAGCGCTGGCTGATGCGAGAGAAAGAATCGCACGGTGCATCGGCGCCGCGCCTTCGGAGATCACATTCACCTCAGGTGGGAGCGAGGCCGACAATCAGGCCATCGTATCTGCCGCAAGGAACGGGGAAAGAAAAGGAAAGAAACATATCATTTCCACGGCGATCGAGCATCACGCGGTCCTTCATACGCTGAAAAAACTGGAAAAAGAGGGATTTGACATTACGCTGCTCGACGTCGGTGAGAAAGGGATCGTAAGACCGGAACAGGTAAAAGAGGCGATCCGGGATGATACCTGTCTCGTGACGGTAATGTATGCGAACAACGAGATCGGCACGATCCAGCCGGTTGGCGAGATAGGGCGGATCTGCCGGGAGGCCGGCGTCCCGTTCCATACGGACGCGGTTCAGGCTGCAGGGCACCTTGCCGTTGACGTTGCCGGGCAGAACATCGATATGCTGTCAGTCTCGGCCCACAAGTTTCACGGCCCGAAAGGGATCGGGTTTCTTTATTCGAAGAAGGGCATCCGGCTGTGGAACATCATCGAAGGCGGCGCTCAGGAAAAAGGGAAGCGCGCGGGAACGGAGAACATACCCGCCATCATGGGCATGGCGGCGGCTCTGGAGGAAGCCTGCGGGCATATCGAAGAGAACACACGAAAGCTGACTGCCATGCGTGACAGGCTGATCAGCAGTCTCTCCGGGATACCGCACTCGATCCTCAACGGCGACGCGGAGATCAGGCTGCCGGGCAACGTCAATTTCTGCTTCGAGGGGATCGAGGGCGAGTCCTTGCTCCTGCTTCTGGACGACAGAGGCGTGTGTGCTTCGTCCGGTTCCGCCTGTACTTCCGGGTCGCTCGATCCGAGTCATGTGCTTCTTGCCATCGGACGACCGCATGAGATCGCGCATGGCTCCCTGCGGCTCTCCCTTTCCGAGGAAAATACGGATGAGGAGATCGATTATACGATCCGGGCGGTCGGGGAGGTCGTGGATTATCTGAGAAATATGTCGCCGGTCTGGCGCGATCTGGTCGACGGGAAAAAGGATTTTATTACGAGGTGACGATATGGCGCTTTACAGTGAAAAAGTAATGGATCATTTCAGGAATCCGAGAAACGTCGGTGTGATAGAAAACGCAGACGGAGTCGGGGAAGTCGGGAACGCGAAATGCGGCGACATCATGAAGATCTATCTGAAAATCGAGAACGGCATCATCGAGGACGTGAAATTCGAAACGTTCGGCTGCGGATCCGCCATTGCATCCAGTTCCATGGCTACAGAGCTCATCAAGGGGAAACCGGTCGCCGACGCGATGGCGCTCACCAACAAGGCGGTCGCGGAAGCGCTGGACGGTCTTCCTGCCTACAAGATGCACTGTTCCGTTCTTGCCGAAGAGGCGATCAAAAAGGCTTTGCAGGACTATTATGAAAAAAACGGGATCGAATATGACCGTTCGCAGTTTCCGGATTGCGAAGGATGTGCGCACTGCCATGACGAGTGACCGGTAAGGCGAAGGCTCCGAAAAAAGAAAAGCACCCGATTGGGTGCTTTTGTTATGTCAGGTGTCCGGGCGGAAAGATTTCACAGAACGAGCGTAAGGTTGTTCAACCCGAGTGAATTCACATAGTTCGCGCTTTTGACCATCTTCATGACCAGGCGGATCCCGATGTGGGCCGCCGGATCATCGGCCGAATGCAGCTTGATATAGTCCAGCGGGTCGAAACCGATGCAGTCATCCCTGATGCGGATGATGCGTTTGCCGTCCTTGAATGTCAGCCGGATATCGATGGAGTGGTCCTTGCCATCCGTTCCGAAGCCGTGCTTCACGATATTGTTGGACATTTCCTCTATGCACAGGGAAATCAGGTTGCACGCGCGTCCGTCTTCGCCGTGCGTCCGGCAGAAATCGTAGGCCTTGAGAGACGCGTCGGTCACGCCGTCGGGCGTGGTGATCGAGGTTTCCAGGTATTCTCCCTCTTCGGCTCCGAATTCATCCGGGAGGAGAGAATACGCCGCGGCGGATAACGTGATCTTTCTGTTCTTGGCCCATACGACGATGGAAATGATGACAAAGGTGATGGTCTCTCCGCACAGGTAGGAGAGCCAGATTCCGTTCGTGGACAGGAACCTGCTCAGGATGAACGCGAACAGCGCGGTGAAGGCGAAATTCTGCATGACGGAGATCAGCTGGGTAAAGCCTGTACGGTTGATGCCCTGGTAATAGTTTTTAAAGGAGGTGTTCAGGGCGCACGGGATAAGGGAAAGAACGAAGAGCCTGGCACCGGTCGCCGCCATTTCATGTGCGCTCTGGTCGCCGGTGAGAAAGAGGGCGGTGAGATAATTCGATGTCAGAAGAACGATGACGATGACCGCGGCGTCTAGAACGACCGCGTAGAAAGTCATGGTCTTCACAAGCGAGCGCAGTGCATTCCTGTCCTCGTCACTGTAAAAAACGGAAGCCAGGAGCAGCGCCACGGAAGCGATTCCGGAACCGAAACAGTAGCAGATGTTTCCTACTGTTGAAATGACGGAATATGCAGCGACCGCGCGGTTCTGTCCGACCTCGAGCAGAAGTTTGTTGAGCACGAAGACCAGGAGTACGAGGCAGATCTGGTTGATCACGGTCGGTATGCCCGCCTTGATGATCTCAAACGAGCATCTGGCGCGGATGAGTTTCATTCGGAACTTGAAAATGCACTTCTTCGTGAAGAAATATGTGATTCCGATCGCCAGCGCAATATAATAACTGAAACTCGACGCGAGTCCCATGCCGAGTGTGCCGCCCTTGAACAGGAAAACGTTCAGGATGTCCCCCAGGATATCTGCGACCGTCATGAAAAGGACCGCTACGATGAGAAGGCTGCGCTTGCCGGAAATCTGCATGTACGGGACCATGATCTGGGCGAGGATGAACGCGGGAGCGCCAACGATGAAGCCTCTGATATAGTCGCGGGTGAGATAGAAGACCGTATTATCGGGAGCGGGTCTTCCCGCGCCGAGAAGAGTGCAGAGCGGATCCGTGAACAGCAGGACGAGGACGAGACCGGCGGACGAGACGGCCAGTGCGAGAAACAGGGACGACGAAAAACCGGCGTTGGTCGATTCCATATCGCCGTTGCCCATCGTCTTCCCGCAATAGACCTGTATGCCTGCTGACAGCATGCTTCCAAAAGCCGCAAAGATCAGTAGCACGGGCGTGGCAAGACCGTATGCGGTCATGGAATCGACGCCGAGAAACCGACCGATCATGATGCTGTCGATCAGCATGCAGATCATGACGGTCATGGCGGACAGAATCTGCGTGAGCAGCATTTGCTTGAAGATTTTTTTAATCATCTGAAAGACACCCGTTCCGAAATATTAGGACAGTTCGCCAAGGCGTGAAAAGGAAGAGTCATTGAAGAGTTAAATATATTCTATCCCGATTTTGCTGATTTGTCAATTGACAGGCGCCGTTTTGTGACGCCTCGGCGATTTGCCGGAGCGGCGGAAGTTTAGTGTTATCCGCCCTTGCGCTTTTCCCTCCGATATGGTACAATGACATTTGTGATACAACGGAATCGCGGCGGACGCCGTCCGCTGCCCTCCTGTCGGTACGTTTCCCATTCTTCCATACATCTCATACGATGCCCGGCCGATCGACCGGCCGGCGAACGGAGGCAACGATGAAAAAACTGATCCGTCCCCTCGCGCTGCTGCTGCTCCTGATCCTCTGCTTCTCCGCCTGCTCCCGGACGGGAGACGGGAAACAAGAGGAAACCGAACCGACCGATCCGGACGGTACCCCCGCCCCCTCCGAAGAGACGGACGCGCCGACCGGGACGGGCTATGCGGGCCCGGACTTCTTCGTCGCGACCGACGGAAACGACGACGCGGAGGGAAGCGAGGCGAAACCTTTCGCCACGTTCGGGCGCGCGCAGGAAGCGGTCCGTGCCCTTCTTGCGGAAAAGCCTGACGCCGCGCCTGTGGTCACCTTCGCCCCCGGCCGCTATGAAGTCCCCTATATCGAGTTTACGGAAGCGGACAGCGGGACAGCGGAAACGCCGGTGACGTATCGTGCTTCCGGCGATGGAGAGGTCCATCTGGACGCCTCCCGTCTTTTGAAGGCCGAACACTTCAAACCGGTATCCGACCCGGACACGCTCGCCCGTTTCGATGAGTCCGTTCGGGACAGGATCCTTGTCTGCGATCTGGCCGAGCTGGGTATCACGGCGGATGATGTCACGCTGTACGCGGTCGGCACTTATTCCTATTATAACAATTCGCCCGCGGAGTATCACGGGGAAAACGTTTCCGCTTCCGCGGGCGACGCGCGCCTGAGCATGGCCCGTTATCCCAACGATACCGGCGACTATCTGGCGATTGGCGAGATCACCATCGGTGAGGGAGATATCCTGGACCAGGGCGACGGCCAGACGACCGGCGGACGGATCCGTCTGCCGGAGGAGGCGGCGGCCAGAGCGGCAAAATGGGCTACGCTCAAGGACGTCTGGGTCGCGGATTACTTCTGTTTCGACTGGGCGGACGAATCTACTCTCGTGGAATCCTTCGATCCCGAGACGGGTTCCATCAAACTGCTCTTCGCCCCCTACGGCTCGGCCTATAGGGCGGGCGGGACCTATTACTTCTACAACGTGCTGGAAGAGCTGGACGCGCCCGGCGAGTACTACATCGACCGGGATGAACTGAAGTTCTACTACTATCCGCCGGAGGGAATGGAGGAGAGAGGCGTCTCCCTCACCACCGGCAACTCCGATCAGTTCACCGGCAGCGTCTCCTATCTGACCCTGGACGGCTTCACGCTCTCCGGCGCCGTCGGAACCACCGTCCATCTCTGGGGAGACGGGAACGTGGTCAGAAACTGCCTCATCCGGAATGCGGACGGTTCCGCCATCGTAATCTCCGGATACAACAACCTGGTTTACGGAAATGAGCTCCGCCATCTCGCCAGGGGCGGCATTTATGTGAGCGGAGGCGACAGAATCACGCTCACGCCCGGCAACAACATCGTGGAAAACAACTACATCCACCACTTCGCGGAGGTCTATAAAACCTACCAGTACGGGATCTTCCTGCAGAATTCCGTCGGCAATATCGCCCGTCACAACGAGATCGCCTGGTGTCCACATGCGGCCATCGCCCTCAACGGCAACAACCAGCTCGTCGAATGGAACTGGATCCACGACGTGGTCCAGCAGTCCCGCGACGCCGGCGCCTTCTATTC
>JAEEGL011831177.1_pt1 | contig 20757 bp, 19 predicted proteins | sample 9134231 | NCBI WGS metagenome assembly JAEEGL01 (sample SAMN16246548, study PRJNA631951) | gut metagenome | biome: gut microbiome; feature: rumen; material: fiber-attached | host: Bos | place: Iran: Karaj | collected 2018-10
GACGCACATTGTGAGCTGGATTTTTCCAGCCCGTTGGAGATCTTGATCGCGACCTGTCTGTCGGCACAGACCACAGACAAACAGGTCAATAAAGTCACGCAGGTACTGTTTGCGGACTGCCGCACGCTGGACGATTATCTGGCGCTGACGCCCGAGCAGATCCGCGGTTATATCCACACACTCGGCTTTTATAACAATAAAGCGGACAATCTGTACAAGATGGTCCGTCAGCTGGCCGATCGTTTTCATGGAGAAGTTCCTTCCACGCGTGAAGAGCTGACCACATTGGCCGGTGTCGGAAGAAAGACTGCCAATGTAGTCATTTCCAACGCCTTCGGGGAGCCGGCGATCGCGGTCGACACGCATGTATTCCGCGTCGCGAACCGCATCGGACTGACACATGCCAAGACGGTGGAGGACACCGAGCAGCAGCTGATGGAAGTGCTGGATCGGGAGGATTGGAGCCTTATGCATCATGTGCTGATCTTTCATGGGCGGTATTGCTGCCATGCGAGAAAGCCGGAATGTGACGCGTGCCCGATCCGTGAGGACTGTGAATATGCCGCGTCGGTCATTGCATGAAACAGGGATCTGTGATAGAATATAGTAAATTTTCAGATCAACAGGGAGGCTCTATATGGATTCGATCTATCTGGAATATATGGTAAAGCGTGAACGTGTCCCCATGGACTGGATCAAACGCATCGGATTGGTCCTCGGACTGATCATCCTTAACTTTCTGGTACTCAATTTCTTCTCGTTCGCTTTTCCGATCCTGCTGGCTTTGTCCGCATGGGGCGGCCTGATCGTCTGGCGTCGGATGGACAAGGAGTTTGAATATATCTATACCGACGGCCTGCTGGACGTGGACTGTGTGTATCATGCCAGCACCCGTAAGTCCATGATCTCCTTGGACTGCCGGGAGTTCGAGATCGTCGCGCCGGCATCCGATCCGCGGTATCAGTCTCTTTTCGATAAGAATTATAATAAGGTGCTGGACGCGGGCCGCGGCGGCATCCGTGAGAATACCTACATTGCGATCTGCGCCAGGGAAAATAACACGCTGAAAATGCTCTTCGAGCCGAACGACGCGATGCTGGAAGCCATGAAGCGCTACATCCCCCGCACGTTGATCCTGCCGGACGATAAGAGACGATGAACATAGAGATCTTACCTGTCCTTTTGGAGAAGGTCCGCGCCGCCGTTCTGGAGACGGGCCACTTCATGCGGGAACACACGCTGTCCCGCATCGACATCAAGACGGGACATGCTAACTTTGTGACAGACATGGATATGGAGATCCAGCGGCGTCTGAAAGCGCAGCTGTCCGAGATCCTGCCGGAAGCGCTCATTATCGCAGAAGAACAGGACCAACAGCCGGAAGCGGACCTTTGCTGGATCATCGATCCCATCGACGGGACCACGAATTATATCACGGGGTTCCGTTTTTCCTGTATCTCCGTTGCGCTTGCCCAGAAGAACCGCAGTATCCTAGGGGTCGTGTACGATCCATATGCGGATGAAATGTTCTCGGCCGCCGATGGGCTTGGTGCATTCTGCAATGGAAACGAGATCAGGCCTTCTGAACGGCCTGCAGAGCGCGCACTGGTGGCGTTGGGCACATCACCGTATCATACGGAACTGGCAGACCGCACTTTTGCGGCAGCACGTAAAGCGTTCGAAGCGTGTGCGGACATCCGCAGATCCGGTTCCGCCGCGTTGGACCTGTGCTATGTGGCCTGTGGCCGTACCGATGGATACTTCGAATATATCCTGCAGCCGTGGGACTATGCGGCAGGCTCCTGTATCGTGCGAGAAGCCGGTGCCAGGATCGAAGGCATAGAAAAAGGGTGGACTTTCGACCACCCCATGGGTATCATTGCTGCGCAGCAAGGCCTTTGGCCGCTGCTTTACAGCATCGTTTCGACTAACTGATTCATATCATAGAGTCCGGCAGACTGGCCGGTCAGGAAACGGGCAGCGCTGATGGCGCCTGCCGCAAATACGTCGCGTGACAAGGCGGTATGCTTGAGTTCGACCATTTCGTCCTGGCCCGCGAACAGGATCGTATGTTCACCTACGATGGTGCCGCCGCGTACGGCGCTCATGCCGATGGCGTGGGGATCCCTTGCGGCACGGCGGTCCATGCGTCCCATATCCAGATAATACGCTTCACCCAGTTCCTGGACCATAGCCTCGCCCAGCATCAAAGCGGTGCCGCTCGGCGCATCCAGCTTGCGTCTGTGGTGGCGTTCTTCGATCTCGATGTCGAAGCCGGCATCGGACAGAATGCGGCAGGCTTTGCGTGCCAGCACGGTCAGCAGGTTGATGCCTAAAGACATGTTGGCAGAGAAAAACACGGGGATCACGGCAGAAGCGGCACGGACTTTCTCTTTCTGCGCGTCGGACAGGCCGGTGGTGCAGAGGACCAGCGGTTTCCCCCAGGAGACGCAGGCATCCAGCAGAGGATCCACTGCGGCGGCGGTGGAAAAATCGATCACCACATCGAAGGGCACCGTGCAGTCCGCAAGATCGGTATATACGGGAAATCCAGGGTCGAAGGCAGGCTGACGTACGTCGAATCCGCAGGCAACAGTAATATCTTCAGCAGCGGCTGCCAGACGGGAGACGACCTGGCCCATATGCCCGGAACAACCATGTATCGCAATAGAAATCATATTACAGACCTCCTGTTTTTGTATGGCAGTATATTATCATGCGAAAGCAACGTCTGTCAATCATAAGAACCGAAGGAGAATACTACCATGAGAAAACTGAAGACTGTGATCCTTGCCGCTGGTATGGGAACGCGCATGAAGTCGGAACTGCCCAAGTGTCTGCATGAGATCCTGGGGCATCCGATGCTGTATTATGTGATCGAAGCAGCGAGAGAGTGCGGCTCGGACGAGATCTGTGTCGTGATCGGCCACAAGGGGGACCTTGTACGTCAGGCGTTCGCAGATCAGAAGGAAATCACGTTCGTCCGTCAGGCGGAGCAGAAGGGCACGGGCCATGCGGTCATGATGGCTCTGGATTTCATCGGCGAGGAGGACTGCGATGTCATGATCCTTTTCGGAGATACGCCGCTGGTACGTGGTTCCGTATTGCAGGAAATGCGCATGACCCATGCGAAACAGCGCAACGCGGTGACGGTCCTTTCAGCTTTCCTGGACGATCCTACAGGGTACGGACGCATCCTGCGTGATGATCAGAATCGTTTCCTGGGCAGTGTGGAGCATAAAGATGCCAGCCCTGAAGAACTGAAGATCTGTGAAGTCAACTCCGGTATCTACTGCTTCAGCAGTGAAGCGCTGCGCTTCGCGCTTGACAGGATCGACAATAACAACCGTCAGGGCGAATACTATCTGCCGGATACCATCCGTGTCCTGCTGGACAAGGGCAGCAAGGCGGAAGCGCTGATGACCCGAAGCAAATCGATCGTCAAGGGCGTCAACAATCGGCAGCAGCTGCTGGAATCCCAGATGATCCTGAAACAGAGGATCAACAGTGCCCATATGGACAATGGCGTCTCCATCATGGACGAATACAGCATCCTGATCGCACCGGAAGCGGAGATCGGCCGGGATACCCGTATCATGCCGGGCACAGTCATCGAAGGTCATACGGTCATCGGCAGCCAGTGTGTCATCGGGCCGAATGCCCACCTGATCGATGCCACGCTGGGCGATCGCGTGCAGATCGCTTCATCTACTGTGCGGAATGCATCCATTGCGGACGATACGATCGTTCCTCCGTACCAGCTGATCCAGTAAGGACCAGACCATCGTAAGAAAGCAATTATTGGAGAACAAGTGTATGTATATCATTGCCGGACTCGGCAATCCGGGGACAAAATATAAAGGGACACGCCACAATGTGGGCTTTGAGGCCGTCAAGGCCATAAGCAAGGAGCATCTCCCCGGTCATGCAAGAAAGAAATTTGAGGCCCGGATCCTGAACGGACGGATCGCGGGCGAGGAAGTCCTGTTGATGCGTCCGCAGACTTTCATGAACAACAGCGGGATCGCGGTGCGGCAGGCGGCGGATTTTTACAAAGTCCCGGCCGACCATATCCTGGTCATCTATGATGATATCGCGCTGCCGTTGGGCCATCTGCGGCTGCGCAAAAGCGGTTCTGCCGGGGGCCATAACGGCGTCAAGAGCATCATCGCCCATCTCGGCACGCAGGATTTTCCCAGGATCCGCATCGGAGTCGGCGCGGCGAAAGGGTCCGACCTGGTCGACTACGTGCTGGGGGATTTTTCCAAGGCCGATAAGCCTGTGATACAGGAAGCCATCCAGCGGGCGGCGGAAGCGGCCGTCTGCATGCTGAAGGATGGCATGGATACGGCGATGAATCGTTTCAATGGTCCTGCGGACAAAGGAAACTGATCGATGAAAGGTATCTACGAACCGATCCACAGTCTTTCTTCGTACAAGACACTGCGGGCACGGATCGCGCGTAAAGAGGCGGTGCTGGTCTCCGGTATCGGGGACAGTGTGCAGAACCACTTGAGCGCTGCTCTGACAGAGGAACGCAAGGGGATCACGGTCATCCTGACACCAAACGATGTAAAAGCGCAGGCAGTCTACGAGGACATGCGCTTTTATTTTCCGGGAGAGACCTTCTACTTCCCCGCGAAGGATCCGCTGTTTTACAGTGCCGACACCCACGGGTCCATGATCGAAGAAAGCCGCATCAAAGTCTTGAAAGCGCTCCTTGAGTACAAGGTGCGCGTTCTTGTGATGTCCGTAGAAGCCCTGTACGACCGTATGATCCCGGTGGAGACCTGGCAGCAGTACATCCTGCATCGCCGCCTTGGCCGGAAACTGGATCCGGAAAAAGCAACGGAGCAGTTGGTCCGCATGGGCTATGAGCGGCTTTCGCAGATCGAACATGCCGGGCAGTTCGCGGTCCGCGGCAGCATCATCGACATCTTCCCTTTGACCGACGATACTGCGCTGCGCATCGAATTATGGGACGATGAGATCGATTCGATCCGCGTACTGGACGTGGAGACGCAGCGTTCGCTCCATCGTCTGGAGGACTTTACGGTCTATCCCGCGGCGGAGATCCTGCTGAGCCCGGAGATCGAAAAAGCCGGATTGGAAAAGATCCGCAACGAGGCAAAAAGTGCTTCCGCGAAGCTGCGCAAAGAGGGTATGGAAGAAGAGGCGGACCGTGTTCTGGAGATCCACATGCAGTATGCGGAACGTTTGGAAAACGGGCGGTACCGCGGCATGGAATCCTATATCCCCCTGTTCTACGGGGAGGAAGCCGCCTGCATCCTGGATTATCTGCCGGATGATACGCTTTTGGTCCTGGAGGAGCCGGGCCGCATCCGCGAGAAGACGCGGGTCCTGGAAGAAGAACTGAACAACAGTGTCCGCGGACGTATGGAGAAGGGCTATCTCCTGCCGTCCCAGATGGATATGTTCCCTCATTTTCCTGAGGTCGAGGCGCGGATGGCGCCCTTCGGCCGCATCAGTCTGTGCAGCCTTCTGGCCAGCAACCAGGCGGCGTTCCCAGTGAAGGAGATCCTGACGATCACGTCACGTTCAGTCAATCTGGCAGCCAGCAACGAGCGGATGCTGTTGGATGAACTCAGAACGTATAATCGTTTGGGATATCGTACGCTGCTGCTGGCGGAGAGCGGTACCCGCGCCAAGCGTCTGCTGTCCCGTCTCATCGAAGAGGACATTGCCGCCTATGAATATAAAGATACAGAAGACGGCCCTGCCGTGGGCAGCATCGGCGTTGCAAAAGGCGGCCTGGCACAGGGCTTCGTCTATACAGAGATCGGGTTCGCGGTCATTGCGCAGAAAGAACTGGCACGCGGCCGTGAGCGCAGCAAAAAGCGCCGTAAACGTTTCAAGGGCGGCCAGCAGATCAAGAGCTTCGGCGAACTGACCGTTGGGGATTATGTGGTCCATGAGAACCACGGTGTCGGTATCTATCATGGCATCGTGCAGATGGACACCGATACCAGTAAGAGAGACTATTTCAAGATCGTATATAAGGACGGCGGCGTCCTGTACGTGCCCACGACGTCGCTGGATATGCTGCAGCGCTATGCGGGTGGCGAGGACGCGAAGCCAAAGCTCAATAAGCTGGGCGGCAACGAATGGAACCGGACCAAGCGAAAGGTCAAGGAAGGCGTTGCCAAACTGGCGGAGGATCTGGTCAAACTGTATGCGGAACGTGAGGAGAAAAAGGGATTCATCTATTCCCCGGACACGGTCTGGCAGCAGGAATTTGAGGAAATGTTCCCCTTCGAGGAAACGGCGGACCAGCTGAGCGCCATCGAGGATATCAAACACGATATGGAAGCCGGCCGCATCATGGATCGGCTGATCTGCGGGGACGTGGGCTTCGGCAAGACCGAGGTAGCCATCCGAGCAGCGTTCAAAGCGGTCCAGGACGGTAAACAGGTCGCGTATCTGGCGCCGACCACCATCCTGGCACAGCAGCATTATAATACGTTCTCCGGCCGCATGCGGGACTATCCCGTGCGGGTGGAGCTTTTGTCGCGTTTCCGTTCCAAGAAAGAGATCGACGAGGCCATCAAGGAGACCAAACGCGGCGCTGTGGACATCCTCATCGGGACACACCGCCTGCTGTCGGCAGACGTGGCGTTCAAGGATCTGGGCCTTTTGATCATCGACGAGGAGCAGCGCTTCGGTGTCTCCCATAAAGAAAAGATCAAGGCACTGAAAAAGGACGTGGACGTACTTACGCTGACCGCTACACCTATCCCGCGGACCTTACACATGAGCCTGAACGGCATCCGGGACATGAGCGTCCTGGAGGAGCCGCCGCTGGAACGCCAGCCCATCCAGACCTTCGTCATGGAAGAGGAGGACGAGCTGGTGCGTGAGGCGATCTATCGTGAGATCGGCCGCGGCGGGCAGGTCTTCTTCCTGCATAACCGCGTACAGAACATCGATGAGACTACGATCCACGTGCAGGCCCTGGTGCCGGAAGCGCGTGTCGCCTTCGCCCACGGGCAGATGTCCGAACGGGAACTTGAAAATGTGATGATGCGTTTCGTCGAGGGTGAGATCGACGTGTTGGTCTGCACGACGATCATTGAAACAGGCATGGATATCTCCAACGTCAATACGATCCTGATCGAAAACGCGGATACCATGGGCCTGGCACAGCTATACCAGCTGCGTGGACGCGTCGGCCGGTCCAACCGTGTAGCCTACGCTTATTTCCTGTACCGCAAGGGCAAAGTCCTGCAGGAAGTGGCGCAGAAACGCCTGGAGGCTGTTGGTGAATTCACTGAATTCGGTTCCGGCTTCAAGATCGCCATGCGCGACCTGGAGATCCGTGGCGCCGGAAACGTCCTCGGACCGGAACAGCATGGTCACATGGGCGCCGTAGGTTACGACCTGTATTGTAAATTGCTGGAACAGGCCATGGCCGACGTGAGAGGCGAAGTGCCGGAGGAGACCTTCGAAACGACGGTCACCATCTCTCTGGACGCGTTCATTCCTTCGACCTACATCGCCAACGAATCGCAGAAGCTGGAGGTCTATAAGAAGATCGCGCAGATCCAGAATGAAGAGGATTATCAGGACATGCTGGAAGAATTGATCGACCGGTATTCCGATCCTCCGAAGAGCGTGCAGAACCTGGTCACGGTCTCCTATATCAAGGCTTTGGGCAACCATCTTGGCGCGGAAGCCATCGAACTGAAGGGGCAGATCCTGACGCTGACCCTGAGGGATCAGACACCGCTGGATCCGCAGCTGCTGACACGCTACATGTTGGAACATGCACGGCAGCTGAGCATGCAGACCACGCCGAAGGGGACCAAGATCATGATCCGGATCGAGCCCGTCAAAAAAGAATCGATCCTGCTGGACCGCATCATCAAAGCGCTGAAAGATATGCAGCCTTTGATCAAGGAGGGCCATGCGTAGGAGGATCCTCTGCGGGGTCCTGATCTGCCTGCTGTGCATATCGGGATTGAGCGCTTGCCGTACGCGGACACCTGCAGAGGAAGATACGGTATTGATGACGATCGATGGTACTTCCGTCGATCAAAAAGAAGGGGTCTTATACCTGGAACTGACCCGGAAGAGCTACGAGCGCCGCGGTGGGATCGAGATCTGGTCCATGAGCCTGAACGGTCGTGACAGTGCTGCTACAGCCGGGCAGAACGCACTGGATTCGTTGATCCGCACGAAGATCATGGCGCGGGAGTATGATCCGAAACGTTTGACCGAGCAAGATCTGCGCAATATCGAACGCAGTGTGCCGCAGATGATCGACCTGATCGGTGAAGATCACCTGAAAGAGTTGGGGATCACGGAGAAGGAGCTGCGTTCTTACATGGAGGAAAGCTACCGGGCACTGCAATATGAGCGTTCTATGACGTTTCTGCCGGGCAGCAGGGAAGAAAGCCTGAGCGAAGCGGTGGAAGAAAAGTTCATCGCCTATGCCGTCGCCGACAGGGACACCTATCTGCACAAGGCAGCCATCGACTGGATCATGATCTACACAGGAGAATGGATCGAAGGACGCTGGGTCAGCTATCCGGCTTTGCAGAAGCAGGAAAAACGGGAGAAGGCCGAGGAAGCGCTGCAGCGCCTCGAAGAGGGCAGTTCCTTTGCCTTGACGCGCAACTTGTACTCGGAAGAAAGTTCGGCAGAGGAGGACCCTGTCCTGTCCGCTGGCGTGGTCCGTTCGGAAGAAGAGGGTGTCTTTTACCGTGGGCAGATCGAGGAAGATGCCGCGCAGGCGATCTTCAAAACACCGGCCGGAGAGAATACCGGTATCATCGATACGTCCTATGGATATCTGATCGCGTATATCGATAGTTTCAGTCCTGCTGCCTATGCGGATCGCATCGGGTATATCGATCAGTTAAATAAGGCCCGGGAGGAATACCGGACCCAGCTGATGCAGCAGCTCAGTAAGGAGCAGCGGGAAGCGGAGTATGACCGCCTGCTGCAGGACGCGGACGTGATCATCCATGATGAGGTCTGGAACCGCGTTCTGGAAGCGGCACGCTCATGATAGGTGTTATACCTTGGAAATGCTTGTCTGATGGGGCGGTCGATCCATCAAAAGCGCCTGTATTTGCGAAAAAATGGAAAAAACCGCTTGACAAAAGGGTTTTTTAAGATTATAACTATATAGTGCGCTACAAAATCAGACTATCAGAAGAGTAATATAAGTTTGGATAGTCCCTGAATCATCATTTTTAAGGAGGAACTATAATGAATAAGGCACAGTTGATTGCTGCTGTTGCAGAGAAAGCAGCGCTTTCCAAGAAGGATGCAGAGAAGGCTCTTAAGGCTTTTGAAGAAGCCGTTTGCGAGGAACTGCTCAAGGGTGAGAAGGTCCAGCTTGTTGGTTTTGGTACTTTCGAAGTTGCTGAGCGTCCGGCTCGTCAGGGTATCAACCCCCAGACCAAAGAGACCATCGAGATCGCTGCTTCCAAGTCTCCGCGTTTCAAGGCCGGCAAGGCTCTGAAAGACGCCATCAACGCGTAATCGATTCATTATAACAAGCGAAAGGCCTCCGGTATCCCCGGAGGCTTATCTTATCATCAGGGAGGAACAGTATGCGACTGGATAAGTATTTGAAAGTATCCCGCCTCATCAAGCGGCGGACTGTCGCGAATGAAGCCTGTGACGCAGGCCGCGTCCTGGTCAACGGCAAGGTCGCGAAGGCCGGAACGGCGATCAAAGAGGGCGATGTGATCGAGCTCATGTTCGGAACACGTACCATCAAGGTCCGTGTTACCCAGGTAGCAGAGACGGTCCGTAAGGAAGATGCCGCTCTTATGTACGAAGTCCTGTAAAAAACAAGGCAAACCTATTGACGAACCCGCAAAAATACGGTAAAATCGGGGTTACACATATATAAACAAAAAGGTGAGCAAAAATGAGCAGCAAAAGAAAAAGTGAACGGGTATTGAATACGTTTACCGTATCGGTCGTATTCCTTGTTTTAGTAGCAGCTTTCGTTCTGGGGTGTGTAACCAAAAACAATTCCCTGAAGGCCGATGCCGGCGCGCTCGATCAGCAGATCATGGTGTTGGAAGAGCAGTTGGAAGCCGAAAAAATGAAGGCGCTGGAAAGCCAGGTACAGCAGCGGTATTATGAATCCGATGCGTACAAGGAGTCAGTCGCGCGCAACACCTTCAACCTGATCCGGGAAGGCGAGCGCCTGTATATCATTCAGTAATGGAAACCAAGTGGTGCTGAAAATGAACAATCAGTACCACTTTTTTGGTAGTAGATGGAGGAGGTGGTGTTCCCTGATGGTCACAGAAGTTGCACGATTTATGAGGGAGCAGCACATGTACACGCCGGGCGAACGGGTCACGGTCGCGCTTTCCGGCGGTGCGGACTCTGTCTGCCTGTTCCATCTGCTGCGCCAGATGGAGGATATGTCTCTATCCGCGGTGCATGTGCACCATGGGATCCGGGAAACGGCCGATCGGGACGAAGCATTCGTCCGGGAACTGTGCAGGAGCTATGAAGTGCCGCTGGTGGTACACCATGTGGACGTGCCCGGGGAAGCTGCCGCAAGGGGGCTTGGCCTGGAGGAAACAGCACGACTGAAGCGGTACGAAGTCTTTGAAAGCCTGGATACGGATCACGTCGCGCTCGCGCATCATATGCGGGATCAGGCGGAAACGATGCTGCTGAATCTGTGCAGAGGCAGCGGTATGACCGGGTTGGCAGGCATGCCGCCGGTCCGGGGCCGCTACATCCGTCCGCTGTTGGAGACAGAGCCTGGAAAGATCCGTACCTGGCTCAGGAATAATGACCTTGCCTGGGTCGAGGATGAGACCAACCAGGACTCGTCGTATCGCAGGAATTTCATCCGGCATGAGGTCCTGCCCTTGCTCGAACAAAACGTCAATCCGCAGGCCGTACGGCATATGGTGTCCGCGGCATCCCTGCTGCAGGAGGATATGGCAGTTCTGGAACAACTGGCAGAGCAGCTCCTTAGGGAAGCCAGGGCTGATGATGGGCTGAGCATCTCCAAACTCGAGGCAGCTCCGGAAGCACTGCGCCGCCGCGCCTTGCGTCGTTTTCTGGAAAGTCTTGGCCTGGACAGTGATCTGTCCGGAGTCCATTATCAGCAGCTCGAAAAACTGTGCGGGGATCCATCCGGACATCGGATCGACCTGCCGCATGGGATCCGGTTGGAACGGTCGTATGATACGCTCCGGATCTGGAGAAAACCCGCTGAAACAGAGGATTTTGTCATTCCTGAAGTTCCATGGCATGGGAGATTCGACCGATTTGCTTTGGAACTGGATGTTTCATTTGTTGAAAACGTGAAATTTGATGGATTCTCTGAAAATCAGTATACGAAAACCTTCGATTATGATACAATAAAGAACACGCTTGTTGTCCGTTCCAGGCGTCCAGGGGATTACCTGATGATGGCCGGCGGGCACAAAACTTTGAAGGCCTATATGATCGATGAAAAGATCCCGCGGCACATGAGGGATCAGATCCCGCTGCTGGCTGATGGGGATCATATCCTGTGGGTCATCGGTCATCGCATGAGTGATGGATGTAAGCTGTCGGAACACACGAAACATGCAGTTCAGGTTTCGGTAAACAACTTCGGTACGAACGAAAAGGAGAAATGATGATGTTTGATGAAACCAAGATTCACGTCATGATCGATGAAGAAACCATCAATGCCCGCATCCAGGAACTGGGGGATGAGATCTCCCGGGATTATGAGGGCAGAGAGCTCGTGCTCGTCTGTATCCTGCGCGGCAGCGTCATCTTTATGGCGGAGCTGGCCAAGCGGATCACCGTTCCCTGCCAGTTGGAGTTCATGTGGGTCTCCAGTTATGGCAATGCGCAGAAATCCAGCGGTGAGATCAAGACACTGCTCGACCTCAATGCAGATATCACCGGTAAGGACGTTCTGATCGTCGAGGATATCATCGATACCGGACGTACGCTGTACTACCTGAAGAAGGAACTCAAAGAGCGCGGACCGAATTCCGTTGGTATCGTTACACTGCTGGATAAGCCGCAGATGCGTGTGGCGCCTGTCGTCATCGAATATACGGGCTTCGTCATCGAGGACAAGTTCGTCATCGGTTACGGCCTGGATTATGCGCAGAAGTTCCGTAATCTGCCATATGTAGCGTATGTTGAATAACGCTTAGGAGACATGCGCCGTCACACCTCTGTAAAAACATGATATTCGAGGCGCATGACAAATCGCCTTCGGCGATTTCCAATGCTTGTTAGGAGGATTCATTTCTTGAAGACCAGTTTTCGGGGCCTGTTTATTTATATTCTCGTGATCGCGGCGCTGCTGGCCATTTTCGTGTTCGGCAACGATAAGCTGTTCACACCCGCGTCCGGCCCCTTGTCTGATGGTGAGGTGTTCGAGAGTCTCGATAAGGGAGAGATCTCCTGGATCGATCTGGAGCCGATCAAAGTCGGCACCGCCGACATGGGCAATGCCATCCTGCATTATGATGAAGGCGAAGGAAAGACTACGGCCCGCACCTTCTATGTTTCCAGTGTTTCAGAGTTCCGTACCATTCTGCGTGAGAAATATCCGCAGGTGAAGGTCTACGCAGACGCGGTCAAAGAGGACAGTGTTTGGGCAGAGATCCTGCCGATGATGCTCATCTCCGTCGTGGTCATCGTGATCATGGTCATGCTGATGGGCCGCATGCAGGGCGGTGGATCCGGCATTATGATGAACTTCGGAAAAGCCCGCACGCAGCTGTCCAGCGGCAAGGATAATCCGATCCGGTTCCGCGACGTGGCCGGTCTCACCGAAGAAAAAGAAGAGATGCAGGAAGTCGTGGATTTCCTGCGGGATCCGCGCAAGTATTCCCGCCTGGGCGCCCGCATTCCCAAGGGTGTCATCCTGGTCGGCCCTCCGGGTACCGGTAAAACGTACCTGGCCAAAGCCGTTGCGGGAGAGGCTGGGGTACCGTTCTTCACGATCTCCGGTTCGGATTTCGTGGAAATGTTCGTCGGCGTCGGTGCGAGCCGCGTCCGTGACTTGTTCGATCAGGCTAAACGCAACGCGCCTGCCATCGTTTTCATCGACGAGATCGATGCGGTGGGCCGGCACCGCGGTGCGGGCCTTGGCGGCGGTCATGACGAGCGTGAGCAGACCTTGAACCAGCTGCTGGTGGAGATGGATGGTTTCGCGCCGAACCAGGGCGTCATCGTCATGGCGGCGACCAACCGTGTAGACATCCTGGATCCCGCTTTGCTGCGTCCCGGCCGCTTCGACCGCCAGATCGTGGTCAATCGTCCGGACGTGACAGGCCGTGAGGCTGTGCTGAAGATCCATGCGCAGAACAAACCATTGGGCGATGATGTGGATCTGCATACGGTCGCGCAGACGACAGCGGGCTTCACGCCGGCTGATCTGGAGAACCTCCTGAACGAAGCTGCGATCCTGGCCGCGCGTGAGAACCACAGCTTCATCAACATGGCCAACATCCAGGCCGCCTTCGTCAAGGTCGGTATCGGTACGGAAAAGAAGTCTCACATCATTTCCGAAAAGGAGAAGCGGGTCACCGCTTATCACGAAGCCGGACACGCGATCATCCATCATCTGCTGGAAGAACTCGATCCGGTGCACAGTATCTCCATCATTCCCACAGGCCTGGCCGGCGGTTACACCATGTCCATCTCCGAAGAGGACAGCATGTACCTGACCAAGAGCCAGATGGAAGCCGAGATCGTGGGTCTGCTGGGCGGCCGCGTAGCGGAAGAGCTGGTGCTCAAGGATGTGACGACCGGTGCTTCCAACGATATCGAGCGGGCGACCGGGCTGGCACGCTCCATGGTCACCAAATATGGTATGAGTCAGCGCCTCGGCCTGATCCAGTTCGGTGAAGAAAGCGACGAAGTGTTCCTGGGCAAGGACATCGGACACAAGCGCAACTATGGCGAAAACATCGCCACGGCCATCGATGAGGAGATCCGTTCCATCATCGATGCGGCGCACGAGCGAGCAACGTCCCTCCTGTCCGACAATATGAAAGTGCTGCATGATACTGCGGCCCTCCTGCTGGAGAAAGAGAAGATCACCGGCGAGGAATTCGCGGCTCTGTTCGTGAAAGAAGAAACCACCAATGAATGATGAAATTCTACGCCTCTTACACGTAAGGGGCGATTTTCTATCCGGGGAAGAGATCAGCCGGCAGCTGAACATTTCCCGCACGGCGGTCTGGAAGCGGATCGGCAAACTGAAAGAAGAAGGATACGAGATCGAATCCGTCCCTCATAAAGGGTATCGGCTGGACCCCTATCCGCGCGGAAAGATCTATGGCTGGACACTGGAGCAGGCGTTCGCGGAACTGAACAGCAAGCTATTCCGGAAGCTGATCTTCGCAGAAACATTGGATTCGACCAACCTGGAGGCGAAACGGCGGATCGCAGCGCAGGAAGAGGCCGGCGGCATGGTCGTGGTCTGTGAGAAGCAGACCGCCGGTCGGGGCCGCAGAGGCCGCAGCTGGGCGTCTCCGGCGGGTTCGGGGCTTTGGATGAGCTTACTCCTGCGGCCGGACATCCAACCGGCCCATGCCCCTATGCTGACACTTGTGGCGGGCATGGCGGTGCGTGACGCGCTGGAGGAATTGTACGGGCTGGATGCGTTTATCAAATGGCCGAACGACATCATCGTCCGGGACCGCAAGATCTGCGGCATCTTGACAGAGATGACCATGGAGGATCTGGAGATGTCCGGCGTCGTGGTGGGCATCGGCATCAATGTCCGTTCCGGAGCCTTCCCGGAAGAATTAAAGGATATCGCGGCCAGTATCGCCGAAGAAAGCGGTGAGCAGTCACCGGATCGGGCACAGCTTCTGTGCCGGGTGCTGGCACGTTTCGAACAGTATTACGAAACATTCATCCGGACGGAGGATCTTTCCGCTCTACGTGAAGCGTATGAAGCACATTGCATCAATATCGGCCGCACCGTGCGGGTGATCGCTCCGACAGAAAGCTATGAAGCTGAAGCGCTGGGTATAGATGCAGAGGGAGGCCTGTGCATCCGCTTGGGGGATGGTACTTGCAAAACGGTCACCTCCGGAGAAGTGACCATACGAGGAGTCATGGGATATGGCAGATAAAGACACCGTGTTGGCCTATGCCAGCCAATATGCGGAAAAATATTACTTCAACGATACCATCGGACCGATCCCGGAAGAGATCAAGAAAGAGGTGCTGGTACTTCTGATCTGGCTCACAGAGGAAGCGGGCGGCGTGGCGCAGTTCGTATTCGATGCGGACGGGGAGATCGCGGTCGAGAGTTGGTGCGAAGAGGGCGACCTCGGGTATGACCACATCAGCGCAGGACTCATGATCAAGGAGATCGAGCGGGATCATGCGGATCTGCTGGAGCAGCTGAACCAGTGGTACGCGGCGGTGTCCCATGGATCTGAGGCAGAAGATGACTGATACACGTTTGTATCTGGCACCGTTGGCAGGCATCACGGATTCAACGTACCGCAGACTGTGTTATGAAAATGGAGCAGATGCGGCGGTGACCGAAATGGTCAGTGCCAAAGCCCTGCATTTCATGAACGAAAACACCTGCGACCTGCTGCGGACCACGCCGGAGGAACACCCGTTGATCGTGCAGCTGTTTGGTTCGGATCCGGAGATCCTGGCCGAGCAGGCTGCCCGTGTGGAACGGGAGTATGATTTCGATGGGATCGATCTGAACTTCGGCTGTCCGGCTCCGAAGATCGTCAAGAACCATGAAGGTTCCTTCCTGTTGACACAGCCGCAGAAGATCGAGGAGATCGTCCGGGCCATCACGAGTGCGGTCCAGCTCCCGGTCTCCGCGAAGATCCGAAAAGGCTTTCATAAGGATGAAAACTGCGCGGTGGAGGCAGCGATGGCAGCCGAGCGAGGCGGTGCATCCATGATCACGGTCCATGGCAGGACCACGGACCAGATGTACAGCGGCAAGGCCGACTGGAATGTCATTCGCGAGGTAAAAGAAGCGCTTCAAATCCCTGTGATCGGCAATGGCGACGTGGTGGATGGAGAAAGCGCGAAGCGCATGTTGGAAGAGACCGGCTGCGACGGGATCATGATCGGCCGGGCGAGCCGCGGGGATCCATGGATCTTTTCCCGCATCCACGCCTATCTGCGAGGAGAAGCCGCTCCTGCACACGTCGAGGCAGAACAAAGGATCCGGATGGCGATCCGCCATGCGGAGATGATCGTGGCCGATAAGGGCGAGTACACGGGGATGATGCAGATGAGGTCACACGTCATCTATTACATCAAAGGCTTCAAGGGGTCCACGAGGATGCGGGCACGCCTGCAGTCCGTCAATGGTCTTGAGGAACTGAAAGCGCTTTTATACGCCTATTTAGAGCGTTTGGAAGCGGAAAAAGATTGACAACGATTTAAAGCAGCGATATAATAGCGAAAGTATGTATGTGCGCCCGAAAAGGCGCATTTACACGTAAAAAAGAGACCGTGTGCACATGAGAGGCACATGATATAACGCCTTCGATCCTTTCGAAGGCTGCTTTCAAAGGAGAAGTTATGAGCGACAAGGTTTTACTGACACATGCTCGTTTACTGGAAATGGAGCAGGAGCTGAACCAGTTGAAAACGGTCACCCGCAAGGAGATCGCACAGAAGATCAAAGAAGCCCGCGCGCAGGGCGATCTGTCTGAGAATGCCGAATACGATGCAGCCAAAGAACAGCAGGGCGAGATCGAGACCCGTATCGCCGAGCTGGAAAAACTGCTGCGCAACGCCGAAGTCATCGACGAGGAAAACCTGAATGAGGATCAGATCCAGTTGGGCAACCGTGTCCTGCTGTACGATATCGAATTTGAAGAAGAGATCGAGTATACCATCGTAGGTTCTACGGAAGCCAACCCCACCCAGGGCCGCATTTCCAACGAATCTCCGGTCGGCCAGGCGCTTCTTGGCGCTGCCGTGGGCGATACGGTCGACGTGCAGACTCCGAACGGCGTCTGCCAGTACAAAGTGCTGCAGATCTTCGCGAACTAACAGGCACCGTCATAGTGCTGTATAAAGATAATGCCTGAGGTACGTGCCAAATCGCCTTCGGCGATTTCGAAGGTTATATGATTTTGAAAGGGAACACATGGAAAACAATAACCAGAACAATGTCGATACCCGTGACCTGCTGCAGATCCGCCGTGACAAGCTGGCAGAACTGCAGGCCATGGGCCGTGATCCTTATCTGGAGACCCGCTACGATGTGACACATCACAGTGTGGAGATCCGTGACAATTTCGCAGAACTTGAGGGCAAGATCGTCTCTATCGCCGGCCGCCTCATGAGCAAGCGCGTCATGGGCAAGGCCTCCTTCGCGCACATCCAGGACATGAAAGGGCAGATCCAGTCCTACGTCCGCCGCGACGAGCTGGGCGATGAGGAATACGCTTTCTTCAAGCGCCACTGCGACATCGGTGATATCATCGGTATCGAGGGCGAAGTCTTCATGACGCAGAAGGGCGAGATCTCTGTCAAGGCGCACAGCATAAAACTGCTCACAAAGAGCCTCCAGATCCTGCCGGAGAAGTTCCACGGCCTGACCGATAAGGAACTCAAATATCGTCAGCGCTACGTGGACCTGATCATGAATCCTGAAGTGAAGGATACGTTCATCAAGCGCAGCCAGATCCTGAAAGAGATCCGCGCCTTCCTGGACGGCCGAGACTTCCTTGAAGTCGACACGCCGATCCTTACACCGTTTGAGATCGGTGCTTCCGCCCGTCCCTTCTTCACGCATCATAACACCTTGAACATGGACATGGTCCTGCGCATCGAGACCGAGCTATATCTGAAGCGGCTCGTCGTCGGCGGCATGGAACGTGTCTACGAAGTCGGCCGCATGTTCCGAAACGAGGGCATGGACCTGACGCATAACCCGGAATTCACTTCCATCGAGGTCTATCAGGCGTATACCAACCTGGGCGGCATGATGGATCTGGTCGAAAGCATGATGAAGACCGTCGCGCAGAATGTCTGCGGTACGATGGTCGTCCCATTCATGGGTAAAGAGATCGACCTGGGCCACTGGGAGCGTATGCCCATGAAGGAAGCGGTCAAGAAATACAGCGGCGTGGATTATGACGAGTGGGAAACCGACGAGGATGCCATCGCCTGTGCAAAGGCTCATGATGTGGCGCTTCCAGAGGTACCCAGCAAAGGCGCGATCCTGGCAGAGTTCTTCGATGCATTCGTCGAGGACAAGCTCATCCAGCCCACCTTCATCTATGATTATCCTGTCGCCATCAGCCCGCTGGCCAAGCGCAAGCCGGATGATCCGGAGTTCACCGAGCGTTTCGAGTACTTTATCAACGCCATGGAGTTTGGCAATGCTTTTACCGAGTTGAACAACCCGATCGATCAGCGCGAGCGTTTCGAGAAGCAGGTGGCCGACCGGAAGAAGCTTGAGCCGAATTCCAAAGCGCAGGTCGACTACGATTTCATCAACGCACTGGAATATGGCATGCCCCCCACAGGCGGCCTCGGCTTCGGATTTGACCGTCTGGTCATGCTGCTGACCAACAACTCCAGCATCCGCGACGTTCTGCTGTTCCCGCAAATGAAGCCGATTGCCGAAGCGCAGCAAGCGGCGCATGAAAAGAAGGATTCCGATTCCGTTCCTGCAGAAACAAAGGAAGAGAAGACAACGGATTTCGAATGTGCATGCTTTACCTGTCCTTCTCAGGAGGAGTGCAAGGCTGCCCAGGAAGCAGAGAAAACGATGCCTGCCGAACCGATCGATTTCTCCAAGGTAGAGATTGAGCCTCTTTTCTCCGATTTCGTTGATTTTGAGACCTTCTCCAAGAGCGACTTCCGTGCTGTTAAGGTTCTGGAATGCGAAGCTGTTCCGAAGTCCAAGAAGCTTCTGAAATTCACGCTGGACGATGGTTCCGGCGAGCCTCGCGTTATTCTAAGTGGTATCCATCCGTATTACGAGCCTGAAGAGCTCATCGGAAAGACCTGTATCGCCATTACGAATCTGCCTCCGCGCAAGATGATGGGCATCGACTCCTGCGGTATGCTGATCAGTGCCTTGCACAAAGAAGAGGGCGAAGAAAAGCTGCACCTTCTGATGGTCGACCCGCACATTCCGGCCGGCGCAAAGATGTATTAAAAGCAGCTGCTTAAAGCACAGAGAAGAAGAAAACCGTTTCCAAGCTTGCTTGAGAAACGGTTTTTTGATACTCTGTGCTTTGCCGGCAGGCTGCCCGACCCGCACGAGTACATTTTCAGTTTCCTTATGGTTTTGAATGATGTTGAAAATGTACGAGTGCAACCTGCGAAGCAGGGGCGGGCACTTAAGCAGCGCTTTGATTCTGCAGGATTTAAAGTTCATTCCTTCATATTCATACCACAAAAAGGGGTATCTACCACATTCTTACCACATTTTTGCGAAAGGGCTTCTATAAGTCATAACAATCGCACATTTGAATGAGTTCTTGCAAGCAAGAACTCAAAAGCCAAAAGACATCCGATCAGAGCTAATCAAGAGCATTAGCTTATGGAAACGGATGTCTTTTTTTGTGTTCATTTTTGGTGTGGTACTGGTTTGAAAACCTCCTATAGACAGATGAACGGGAATTCTCACACGCCGATTTCTGCATAGATTCCTTCGATAAATGGAGCTTTATATTCAATATATTGCTCTATATCATAGGGGTGTTTTTTTGCTGCTTCTTCTTTGATACGGCTATATTCACGCACAGCCTCAGGATGTGTCCGCAAATAATCTCTAAAGGCAATATGTCTTTTCAGCTCTGGCGAATCCTTAGGGCATACATATAAATGGTGCTTCCGCAGGTGTTCTTTGCCATCATATTTGAATGCTTCTCGGCCAACGATGCCAAGGTTACCTTCATGGCGATAACCAATTTCCCCCAAAGCAGATACAACATTTTCCAATGCGGTGTTATCTTTGATGATGACATCAATATCAATGATGGGTTTTGCAGATAAACCCTGGACTGAAGTACTGCCGACATGTTCGATTCCTATGGCCAGTTGACCAAGAGCGTTGGAAAGTTCGGCTTTTATTTGAAGGAAATTCAGTTTCCATTGCTCATCGTATGGCACGACAACAACGTGTTTCGTAATCATGCTACGTTACCTCCATTAATATCGGTATAATAACATTCCGACAGAAGAGAGTTTTATGTTACAAGCTACTGTTTTACTTCAAACAGTAATCCCTCAAAAGGTGATAAATGTACTATGCCCTCTGAGCATTCAGCTGTTTTCCTATCGTATGTGTCAAACACTAAAGACACATCATCGGACAGTTTTCCATAAAAGCAGGCATCTTCACCGGAAAAATTCATTATGGTCAAAAGGTTCTGATCGTCAGAGATGCGTAAAAAAGCTAAAACACTTTTTCCATCCTCCCCCTTTTGGATCCAGCGGAAAGCGTTTGGTTCATAATCTTTCTGCCACAGAGCGGAGTTCTCAGTATACACTCTGTTCAATCTTCGGCAATATTCCTGAAATTCAGCGTGAGCAGGGTTTTTTAAGGCATCCGCCAGTGATTATAGGGCTTTAATGAAATCCTCTGAAACCGTTGAAAACAAAGGGTTTTCAGCAATCTGCTCACCGAATTCCTTTATTAAATGTTACACCGTTTCTACAACGCCCGCGCCGCTCATAAGGGCAAAAGCAAGGGCAAGATTAACCCATAACAGGATATAACAAGGTGTGGCAATCGGGAGCCTGTGACATATGTGCGAATACATCAAC
>JAEEGL015358064.1_pt1 | contig 20757 bp, 7 predicted proteins | sample 9134231 | NCBI WGS metagenome assembly JAEEGL01 (sample SAMN16246548, study PRJNA631951) | gut metagenome | biome: gut microbiome; feature: rumen; material: fiber-attached | host: Bos | place: Iran: Karaj | collected 2018-10
GCCTTTTCAAACCATTCGTTCTCAGCCATATCGTTATTTTTTTGCAAAAATAGGGAAAAATTACCGTACGTCCAAAAAATCTTCGTATATTTGCATAAAATTTCAAGGTTATGGCAAAAAAGACATCATCTAAGCCCAAAAAACAAGAAGAATTAGAAGATATTGAGCTTACAGTCTCATTGAGAAATCATGTGGACTATGGTCATGTTCCTGGTCTAAGAACCCATAAAGGCGATATTGGAACCCTATCTCCACGCCAAAAGGCTATGCTTGCAAAGGTGAAAGCCAAGAAAGAAGAATCCAACAAATAACATGGTGCATATACATAAGACCTTAGAACAGAAGAAAGAAGAGTGTCTCGCTTTGCTCCGTTCTACAAAGCGGGATAAAATCGAAGACCTTATAAACTATATTACCAATATGGGATACTTCGAGGCTCCTGGTTCCTTGAAGCATCATCGTTTTGTCGGTGGTCTTGTTAGCCATTCCTTAGAGACTTATCACAAGGCTATGGAACTACGTGAAGAAAAGATTCGCGACGGTTTTTCTCCCAATCAGATGCCCAAAGAGAGCGTGATTATTTCTGCTTTGATGCATGACCTGTGTAAGGCCGATGTACTTCGTTACAGTTCAGAAACCCATAAAGCTTATGTCTGTAAGAGTCATAAGGGACATAGCCAAAGGTCTGTTCGTCAGATCGGTTACTCCGGGTTTCAACTCACGCCATTAGAAAAAGATGCAATTTTGTGGCACATGGGTGGAAAACGTATTTGCCCTGATAAGCAAGAGAGGGTGATTTACTATGAGTCTCACCCTCTAAGCGATATAATCCGCAGAGCTGATGGCAAATCTATTGGAGAATCTAAAAAAAGACATCACTCTCAAAGGTATAGTGATAGTTGATTATTCATTTTTCTAGTGCACACTATTATTTGTAGCCCATCACTAACCCAAAACATTTTTCTATTGTTATGATTCCTATGCCATCCAATGATGTCAATGATGTCATTGATTTTATCTCAGAGTCATTTAACGCATTATCAATAGTTTGAATCTGTTTTGCGGTTCTAATTCCTGATTTCTTTTTCTCTGTTTGAGAAAGAGTATTCCATTTTTTCTTGAATTGCTCAAATAATTCGTCGGGAGCGTCAGGATCATATTCATATATTTCAATGGGTATATCACACTTCTCCAAATATTGGTGCATCAAATTTAATACCTCAATCTTATCGAGGCCGCCATTATGAGTTCCTAAAAGAGGGAATGAAATGGATGTAATACCCTTTTCTTTATAAGAATCTACGAATTTTTGAAGGCCAAGCTCCAAATATTCCATTTTACTTGGATATTTCCAATGAATTTTGGTCGGGAAATTAAGTACCCATTGAGTATCATTATCTGGTTTGTATAGCCATAGTTTTCCCACTGTCAGTTGCTTGTTTTGGCAAAAAACCTTATACTTCTCAAACATTTCGGGGTATCGCAGACGAAATCCCAGAGCAACGCCTTTGCCCATAACCCCGACACAGTTTACTGTATTTACAATGGTCTGCTTTTCAGACTGGAAAATATTACCTTTAATATACGTAATGTTACTCATATTGTTTTCTTAATTGCTCATAACGTTCTTTATACACTGGTGCCATAAGAAGAACTCCACATTCTTCATCAAACACCTTCTCTCCATCTTCATATACAAACATATGTTCAAGATATTTAAGACCTCCTGCGTCTTTTGTATATGATGCGATATCGCATTGATACAAAATCATTTTGTACTGCAACAGTACTGAAGGTTCCATATTTAGTATTATCGCATCATCAGATATTTCATTCTTGATATTCTCTAATTCATACTGTCCCTTAAAGTATAATCCTATATGGTCATTTTTCAGAAGACATTCCGCTAAGCTGAGTTCGTAATCTGTAAATGGAGATGATTCCCAAAGCTCGCGTATTATATTTAATGTATGTTCATGTTGCGTGGGCCTATCAATTGCTTTTCCAACATCATGCATGGCAAGTATTACTCTCATGAGATCCAGATTCATATAATCAGAGTCAAATCTGAATAAATACTTCTCAAATTGCTGACAAACCAATAAAGTGTGATTTTTTACAATATAGTGCCGAACACGAGTATTGTATAATTCTTCTAATTTTGGCATAACCAATTCCAATGCAGAGATTAATTCCTCTGGACTGAATTCGTCGTCCTCGAAACTTATACCAAAGAAATCCTCTATTACATCAGTTGACGTTATTAATGCTGCTTTTTCTTCTGGTGTATATTGATAAATCAGCCATCTTGGTGAACGAGCACTGGGGTGCATATTGACATAATAAATATCAAACCCATAATCACCAAGACTAACAGAAACTGAATTCATTAATTGAATAATGTTTTTCTTTTCGTTTTTAATATCTTTAGAGTTTAGCACTTTTATTTTTGTGATATTATCACTTTCAATCTGGAACATATAATCACCCTTGTATAAGGTAGATATATTTACAGCAGATCCCTCGGTGTCAAAGCGTAATTGTGGGTTCCTATGATCAAAAACATCTTCGACATTGTCGTAAATAGCATAGATATCATTACAGATTGGGTCATCATGGAAAATCTCCTTTAGAATCTCAGACTCTTCTCTATCATAGCAAATAATCTGAACGTTTGAGATGTCTGAAAAATCAAATTCATTTTTCACTAAAAATTCCTGTTGTCTTTTGAGCATTTCAACTTGGCTATAACCATTGCTATACAAATTTTTCGCATCGATATGATCTGGTGATTCGGTCACTTTATATATAGTTGCCCAATTAGACTGTAAGTTACCCGTACTATATGAGCATAGTTTCGCTTTCTTTGACAACACTTCTTGCAAGTCAAACTTAAAAAACACAGGCATGGGACACATAGGCAGGCCATTATTGATGGCTTTACTATAATATTTCGTATCAGTTCTGTCTTTTCCTAAGCATTCGTTATAAAATTGAGTCTGTGTCCCGGTCCTATAATAGAATCGGGCATAAGGATGAGCCTTCTCAGAACGATTAACGACAGCTCCTGCAGCATCATATTTCAGAAGTCCCAGCTCTTTAGCCCTATTTCTACTTAATATTTTCCTTGTGCGAATGACTTCAATCGCATTATATAAATGCGTAAAATGATAAATACATGGTTTGGGGCGATAATCCCGTAATAGATTGTAGAATTCCATAGAATTCAACTCCTTGGAGAAAGCAGACTCGACTTCTGAAGATTTGAACGCCGGATTTTCAGATAATGCAATCCAGTCCCATTTATCTCGATATTTATCTACTAATGCCGGTGAGAACGTTATGGTAGTATTTCGAGAAAGAACTTGCCAATCCAATTTTTCAGTAAAGGTATCAAGTATGTCCTCGTCAATAACGAAATCTGGTCTTAAACATATTAGATGCCAGTTAAGCTGTGACTCGAATTCAAGAAGATTATCTTTATTTACAGCAAAAGTATAGTTTCTTGATATATAGTCCCAATCAAGATAATCCCTGAAAGTTTTCAGAGCTTTTACATTTTGTAAGTCAATATGGGAACTGCGTGTAAGAATAGACCAGTCCAAATGATCTTTATATGCAATAATTACGTCATGGCCTAACTCTTCTCTACGTGAAATAGCCTGCCAATCAAGTTTTTTATCCTTTAATATGTGTAACACTTGCATTGTAGGATAGAAATCTTTTCTTTGGCAGAAAGTTTTCCAATCAATGTCCTTGTCTTTAATCAACGAAAGAAGGTCTTCGGTAAAGTTGATATCTTCTCTTTTTTGTAACTCCCTCCAATTCCAATTCTGGTCAACTAATGAAACTATAAAATCAGTTGTATAGGATATCTCTTTCCTTATGGACAAATAATACCAATCCCAATCAAACTCTTTGTGAGCCTTTATGAATTCACAACTAAATACACAGTTTCTTCTTCGCGATAATACTTGCCAATCCCAATCCCAGTCAGGATGACCTTCTACAAATTTTTGTGTAAATTCGAAAGCATAATTCGATGAAATAGCATTCCAATCCCACGAATATACAGAAAGACGTTCTAATTCTTCCTCTTCAAATTTGACATCATCACGTTTAGAGAGTATAGAGAAATCTATATATTCTGCAAATTCCAGAATATGCTTTGTCAACTCTTGAGTCTTCTTAGGATTAAAACGGAAATAGGAACTATTTTGTGAGAGATATGACCAATCCCACTCATTTGTTCTTATTTGCAAAACACTATTGCACCAATTTATTGAATCTAGAGTTGATAAATATTGGAAATTCCATTGGTACTCTTCTTTTCCAAGAATTCTTTCAACAACTTCTATCCAATTTTTAAAGTCTTTAGTAACTTTCCGGTCCCATCTTAAAATCCTGTTGAGAGATTTAGAAGATGATAGAGCATTCCAATCTACGTATATATGGTTGTTAACAATGCTCTCAAGATATGCCTCTATGTTAAAATCATTTCTATTATATACATCAAAATAATTCCAGTTATATGCTACAGAAAAGAGAGATTCTGACGTAACACTATCTAATATTTCGGCTGTTGAGTAATGCTTTGTAAATAAAGCCCACAAAGATTGTGACCTTTCATTGTCTAATTGGGATAGTATTATAGCTATTTGATTCTTGATATTAACATCTCTAAAATCGGCATCTGTTAATAAGCCTGTCAGAAGGGAGTTCCAATTCCAATAATTGTAATAGTCTGTGAGATTATCAATGATATAATCATGTTCCAACCTGGATGTCACAATATCCCAATTCCATTTGTCTTTGTAATTTGCTAAGTATTCCTGAATATCAGAAATTTTAAGATGTTCAGAAAGATAATCCCAATCAAGTTTCTCTACCCAGCGTTTATCTCCAAGCTTAGACATGTGCATAGAAGCACAGAATCTTCTTGTTAAAATAATCCAATCCCAATTGGATTCATTGAAATTCCTTTTTATGGTGGATTCTGAAACCTTCTCTGTCAGCAAAGACCACATTGAATTCTTTGTTACAAGATCCCTGAAATGGACTTCATCATATAGTAGGTCAGCGAATTTTTCAGAAAGAGCTGGAATTAATATATCTAAAGAGAATTTGTCAATATATGACTTGATAAAGTTGAAATCTGACAGAACAATGTCTCTTTGGGATAATATAGGCCATATCCATCTGAAGTCCTCATTTAATTCGATGGACTTGCAAGATTGTATATTTTCAGAGATATGAGCTAAGCCCTTTTCAGAAAAGGTCCTGTTTTTGAAGTGATCAAATAAATCAATGTCCCAATGGATGTTGCTATTACATTCTAAACCTACCGCATTATGCGATGATTCCCATGAAACAAACCCCATCTTTTCATGCCACTCGATAAGATTGATAGACCAGGCAAATTGAGCTTTGTTAGCATTATAACAATCATGTAAATGCTCTTTCTTTTCTATAATAGCAAAAGCAAATTCTCCAGAATCAGCATATTTCTCAGCCCATTCCAAAGAAACAAACGCTCTATCCATGATAATGTCAAGAAGGAGATATTCACCCAAGGTTTGAATATTATTAAGAATAAAGCCGAGGTCTGCTGTCGTAGATATTAATTCCCAATCCCATTTGCGGTTAGGATAATCAGCTATTATATTAGGATGTATAGTGAGGAATCTCTCGGTTGCGATATACATCTCAAATGGGATGCTTGATATATTATCAACGATGAAGACATCATCTAATTTCGGTATAATCACAGGCCAATCCCAATCCACATCTTTATGTAATTCAGGGATGATTAATAGCCTCTTTATCGTGCTAATACTTCTGTTCGAAGATAGCGATTCGAAATCCCATGGATATTTTACGGCGTTTTCGACGATGTAATTATCGTCATAGCGTTCAGAAAGAATAATCCAGTCCAGTAAATCCTTATATTTGTCAAGATATGATTTTAAATTGTTTATAGGACATAGACTGGAAATTTGTGTCCATTGAGTTCCATTCGCCTTTTCTGCTATTCTTTCAAATAAAACTTCATCAGACCAATCCAAATACTTGCTATCAAGGAAATCGTTAAGATCCCAGATATCCATATATGGTTTTAATGATGAATAATTGAGAATCTGGCCACTTTCGCGTACAAGATACAAATATTCACCTATATGTATTTTACTATCTATATAGTTCCGATTGCAGTCTTGAAATAGTAATTCATTAGTGATTAACGATGGCGTGTCATTATAAAAAACAAGAGGATATTTAATTGAATCAAATTCATAAAGCCTAAAATCCACTTGAATTTCTCCCATACGTGCATCTTTAGATTCCTCGGCAGTAAAAATGTTAATTCCTGCTTCTGATTGTAGATTTAAACGATCGACAAGTTCTGAAGATGTGTTATATAATAAGTCTTCTATGTTATCAACATTAAACAATTCATAAGGTAATTGCCTTTCGTTTTGAATAGTTGAAGTTATGCCTAAAACGTCTCTAAAAGGGAAATACAAAAAGTCATTAGAAGACTTTTGAGCAATGTCAAAATGCTGTATAAGAGGCATATAGGCGCCGAAAAAGGTGTGCTTTACTCCCTTTTTCAGTGCCAAAATACCTAGTGAAGACAAATAGACCTGCTTTTCATGACGGGTTATTAGTCCAAATGAGGAAACTTGTTCTAATAAACCTTCAAAAATATTCTTCTCTCCTTCATCGGCATATCTTTTGGGTGAAGCATAATAATCATCTTCAACATTGAAGCCCATTATTTTCGCAAGTTGATTCTCATACAGCTTGTTTCCATTGTACTCCAATGTTAATAGAATGGCTTTGTCCAGCTTTGTTAGCTCAGTCGTTTTATAGTAGGAAATGGAACATGCGATTTTTTCAGTCCTCCATCTCCTAAAATTGGCATCATTAGGACGAGAAGCATAAATTAGCTTTCCTTGGTTTATTATAACGTTACAGTCCATAATCTCCATAGTTTATTACTACCCCATTTTCATGAGACATTATTGTTGTGTAAACATTATCATAGATCTCTTTCCTTCTAAACAGTTTGCTGTCTCCCACGATAATAAGTAATCGTTTTGCTCTTGAAAGTGCCACGTTCAAACGATTTGGAGATTGTGCAAAGCCTAATTCAGACTGTACAGGATAGCCTTCTTTATACCTAACAAAGTTTGGTTTTTGGCCGCGTTCAGTTTGTATAAGATGACTTCTTACCATTGAAACAATGATTATGTTTCTCTCCATTCCTTGGAATCGGTCCACTGTACTAATGCGAATAGGCAGTTTCTCTTTGTCAAAGCCACGTGCCATATCTCGTAGTAACCTCAGTTGTTTGCCATAGAAGGATATTAACCCAATTTGCTTGTCTTCAAGATTATTCCACTTGTTATTATATTCATGGAAAGACGGAGAAGAATAAATCTCCGACAGCAATTTGCGTATCACCTCAACTTCTCCGTAGTTAACTCTTGAAGTACCATCCAGCATTTCTGGAGTATCAGTATCAATCCATAATACATGTGTGTTTGGCGTGATAGGCCCAGCTGTTATACCATGATATCTTGACGCTCCGTTATTAATAAAATCAGGGTCATCTATACCCAAATCAACAGGATTTACTAAACCACATTCCAAGCCACCATCGTTTTTATAGAACTGTTTGATTACTTCATTAATCGCAGGGTGCATTCTAAACTGATAGTTAAATACGCCTTTCAATGTTGGGTCTATTTGGTTAAACAACCTCTCAAAATGTGATATTTCAAGTTTCTTGAAATTGCGGGAAACAAATAACTTTAGGCTTTCTAATTCTTTTTTCTTGTTATCATCTTTTTCCCGCTTGATTAGATAATCAAAGGAATTCATAAATGACTCCATTGACAACATAGGAGGGAGTTGCCTATGATCACCAATAATTACATTTTTCTTTCCATATATCAAGGGTAATGACAGTTCTGCTGGAGTTGCTTTGCTTGATTCGTCTTGAATAACGACATCAAAACTAATTTTTGGATTGTAGTTGTTCTTACTTCCGTATATTTTCCTGTAAGTCTTATAGAATGCTGTTGGGATAAATTTACTCTTTTTCCCTGTATTTTCTATTGACTCAGTGAAAATAATGTTTTTCTGACCGATCGAACTACAAGTTGCACCTATTACATTGCAATTAGTAATATAATTGTCAAAGAATAGCTTTCGAATATCGTCAGATGGATTGTTAAGCAGATCAGTCCATAAATCAAATGCTTCTTCTGGCATAGAGTTGTTATCAGCACGATTGCGAATGTTCTCCATCCAATTAATCAAAATTAGCTTTTCTGGAGATTCATATACGCTTTCGTCTTGCAACTCATCATCATCGTCATCATCAATAAAAGTATCGGAAAGATCTTCCCCCTTTGCCCAACGTTCCATAGCTGTGTATGAGAATTGTAGACCTTCAGTTTCTAATCTTGATTCATCACCGATACGAACAGGTTTTACGAGATTGTGATGGTTGTTGACAATCCTGTCTATAGCATTATCTACTGCCAGATTAGTTTCAGAAGTAAGCAAAACACGACACTGAGGGTTTTGCCTGATATGTTGCCATATTAATTCTGCAATAGCAGTAGATTTGCCTGTTCCCGGCGGTCCCTGAATAACAGCAAGGTCTGGTGCCAGGATGGCTTTTGCTATCGCATCTTTTTGTGGCTCATTTTTATTTATTTTATCATTCAATATATGTTTGCTTATTTCTTGTTTCTGAAGTCTGACGTTTTCTTCAAAGTCTTTGATACCACCAGCCTGTGACGCATCAAAAATGAATGTCCCTAACGATGGATTCTCGACATCGGTACCAGTTATTATTCGATTAAGAGAATCCTTCAATCGCGCTACTTTTTCTAAATCTCCTGACAAATCCGGTTCAATACTATCTACTACAGTTTCCTCTATCAATTGCTTAGTGGTTTCATAATTGTCTCCAGAAATGTCAAAGACGAGTTCTGGATATAATGCTGTACGTATAAGCTTGCCGATTTTCAAATCGCCAATCATGAAGTCGGCTCCTTTAAGCTCGCGAGCAGCATCCATGCGTTCTTCATTTCTGCTTTGTATATCATCGAAGAACGACAATTTTACCTTGTTCGCGGGAACATCTGCAAAAGTGTATTGGTAGCGATTGAGGTCAAATGAATTTAGTTTGTTAACAAGTAATGTCTTGAACGATAGTAAATCATCAAATGACTCAAATTCTTTAGAAAAAGCCAATTCAGACCCCTTTTTTATCAATTCTATTTTCAAGTCTTCGAAAGAATTGTGAAGTTCTTCCATGACACCAGCCAACTCTGCCTTCTTATACTCTATATCAAAGTTACATTTATGACCTTTTTTGAAAAGACTATAATTAATAAACGGATATTTCCGACCTAGTCCTGTCAGTATCTCAGTGAGACTATGGTCTTTCCATTTGAAATCTATTCCAATGGCTGATCCGTCTGATGCAACTGAGATACCGTTTTTCTTCTGAAAAATAAGATGTAATTGATCATTAAATCGATCAAGTTCATCTGTTGAAGCCCAACTTTTGTTGTCTTCATATTTGTAATAATACGTATCTTCAAAACGAAAGCTATCTTCACCAAAGATTCGTATCATGCTTTTTTTACATAATGAATACTCAAGATCAACATCAGAAACAGTTCTCTTAACAGTATATGGCTTCAGTTTCCCTGCTTCATGAATGCTTTCGAATTCGTCATCCGTTTCTTCGCAATTTGGGATATCCTCTACATATTTTTTATTGAATACAATAACTCCATTCACGGGGAGGGGAAGGCACGATCTATTCTCTTCCCAATCGTAGGACTTTAGAGCAGATTCTTTCATGACAAAGCGAAATTCCACACGATATAGTCTCATGTCAAAAATTGGCCGCAAGATTTCCAGGACATCTTCTTTGAAATATCCACCATCAACAATAATACGCTTGTCGATAGCGATACCTCCGTCGCTATGCCTTTTGAAATTCTGGATGTTTTTGAAATATTGATTGGGACATAATTTTTCCAAATACCATAAAATACTAGGATAAACAGGTATTATAGCTGTCGTTTCGTCGGGGAAAGAAAGTTTCAAGTTTTTAAAATCCTCATTTTCTTTCAAACTCTCCAGCTGCTCTATGGCTATTTGTAGGCGGTGTTTTTTGTCATAGGCGAATTCTATATCAAGTTGATTAAGTAAACGCTTAACATTGTTATACTGGCAATTCTTGTCAATTATTACACCATCTAACTTTGGTGAGAAAGAAAAAGTGACGTGATCTCGTAATGCCTTAGAACATATTCTTGATTTATCCGATTCGCTCACTTTTTGCCAATTATCCAACGAAGCAATAATATAGCCATCATCGAAATGACAATCTGCTCCTTCCAAGTCAAGGACTTCAATTATTTCTTGTTTTAGATTATCAGTGTTATCTGATACATCAGCTCTTACATGTAATTTATCATTCTTAATGACAGATGCTTCAGGTACAATTGCGATAGGAGCAGTCCTTTGGCGAAGGATTTGCTCTTGGACTTCAGTATGTTTTTGCCATATCTCTTTAAGCGTATTTTTATCAGTAGCTTTTTTGTTTATGTCTTCTTCTAGGACAGCTTTCCTGCTAACAACTACATTACGGAACTCATTATTTACCTTGATTATTTTAACGCCGAGCGTCTTTCCAACAAGTTGGTCGTAATTCTTAATTGGATAAACATCTATTTGGGAACCTGGAAGAAATGCCTCTATGCCCATTAAATCCACAATAAGGCCACCTTTTGTCCTACATTTGACGTAGACGTTGGTTGTTTCTTGATTTTCAAGCAATTCATTTATTTTATCCCACGCCTTCTGAAGTCTGGCCTTTTTATGTGAGAGAATAACTTGTCCTCTTTCGTATCCTTCAACATACACTTCAACAGAATCTCCCACCTTTAGATCTGGATTATACCGAAATTCACTCGCTGGAATTATACCATCTTGCTTATATGCGATATTTACAACAACCTCTCTCTTGTCGATAGAGATAATAACACCTGTTACTATTCCCGGCTTGTTGTCTTCTATAATTAGGTCATCCTCTTCAGTATTGCTAGCTTGGACTCCATTTTCAAAAGCATCCCAATCAAAACCGTCTAAAGGATTGATAGGCCTTCCTTTGGTTTTATCTTCCTTCTCATTTTTGACAGGTTTAGTGTCGGTCTTGTCCAAGTCAATTTTACCTATGGGGACAGATCCTGTGCTACTCGGTTTTGTTTTGGGAGTTTCTGTCTTTTTTTGTTTAAGCAATGTAACCCGATTCTTGTTTACATGGAAATATTTGGCCAATGCTTCATATTGGACATCCGATATTTTTGTATTGGGTGAAGCATCTGGTTTGATTTCACCTAATTCTGGTTTACTCCTCAGATAATCTACAGCAGTCTGAAGACCAATATTGAGTTCGCTTAAGACTTTATTTAATCGTACGCCCATGTTTTTAACTCCTATGACTGATTATAAAATCATTACCTTTCATCACTTTATAGCCAGAGGCAATAAATCTTTGTTTGTCAGAATCAGAAAAGGGCATGAACACGATTTTCTCTGATTCAATACCCAGTTCAGCTTCTGCACATACTTTTGTCCCTTCCATAAGAGCGTAGCCTCCCTCGTGATTAAATGGAATATTATGTTCATAGAGGTACTTTACAACTTCGTGTATCTCACTACTAAAGTTTTCAAGAATTTGAGATATGTCAGTATTATCTTTATTATGTTCCTTCTGCCAAAGATGACAATCCCTTTTATATGCCATAATAAACAACTTTGGAAGGAAAACATTACATAAAGCAACACATCCAATAAAAAGAGGAGCGACTTTTTCCGCGCCTAATCCTGCATGGCCACATCCTACGGCTGTAACAAGGAATTGTAACTCTGTATGGTTACGAGCATATATTTCGAAATCAGCAACATACTGCTGGAGTTGGCTAATTGAAACGCCCCTGGTTGGCAAAGCATATGCCCTACCTGTTGGCCCATTCGATACACCAACTTTCGCACCAAAACTTTTTGCCGCAAACCCTGCAGCACCAAGTTTTTGACTTCCTTGAAGGTCTGTACCGAATACAAATACCTGAGACTGACGTAGGCATAATATCCTCTCAGGCGTGTATCGGTTGTAGTCGTTCACGACGTCATTTAGAAGTTTATAATACTTTTCTTCTATCATGACAAAACAGATTTATATTACTTTCTTTTCAAGTATCTCTCTATGCTTTTTGATAAGGGCAGTTGGGGACAATTCCTTAACCTTAAGAAGCAGTTCAATAGTTTCTCTCTTGGTCATAGTAACTTTATCCTCATTTTTGCGCCACCATTTATAGAACTTAACAGGCATATCTTGATAAGGTACTTTTGCAGCAACCATATTGTCGTATCCTGGGAATACTATCTGTAGCTTTAATCCTAGAACATCACGGTAATAAGGGAAGAAATCCGCCCTCAGCTTGGACATCAAAACCAAATATGTCTCTTTCTCAATTGAGAGTTTGTATTTCCTGCGTACTTTGTCTAATTCTACAGGATTTTCAACTAGCCATTTGCTAATTTTCTTGGTTTTCGCGTCAATAGTCAATAAATCATTGGGGTAATAGGTACGTCCTTCTTTTGGCGCAAAGGTATTGATTCCCTCTATACTTTTCTTTTCAGAAGCTTCATCAGTATTGATAATATTCATATGGTCACGAACATATGATATGATATCAATGTGGTTTCTTTCACTTCCAGGATATTTAGTAAAAAGTTCATCGTTTGACTCTCCTAAGAAAAAGTCTTCTATGAAATTCCATCTGTCCTCATTCTCAAATGAATGGAGGAAGAAATGGTCAAATATGTCAGAACTGCTTTTATATCTTCGTTCAATAGTCGTGAGCAGTGAATTTCTGTAACTAACATCTGCCGCATCTTTGGCAATTCTTCTAGGATCATTAATACGAATGAAGATCATGGGATTATCACCTCCACGACTTTCATAAGTGCCAATTCCAAGAATTTCCATAAGGCTACCAAGCCTGATATAATTTGTTAGATATTCTCCACCGTGAGACGTATAAAGCGAGGACATATTACCAGAAACGCCTTCAAAAAGCTTCTGCATTCGTCTTTTCAATGTAGCGAAGTTATGCGTATATTGGTTGTTAAAAACACGATACTGTTCTTCTTGTTTAGTATTTCTACGACGTTGTAAGAAAGCATCATTATCAATCTGATTTGGAACGGTGCCTCTACCAGAATAAGTGGCCAACAGGAATTTTACAACTTTCTCACGAACTATGTCATCAGTAAGTTGTCTGCTTAATTCTTCCTCTAATTCTTCTTTTGAGAAATAATGTCCTGACAAACGGGTCAAAGTTGATTGAATTGCATCAAGCAATCCTGCAAGTTTCCGATTTGCACGATCAAAGTCTGTTTCTAGAGTAAAAGTTAATTTTACTTGTGGCTTGCATTCAACGTTTTCATCTTTCAACAACCTTCCTTCATAGAAGTCACGTTTGATCATGGGGAAGCTGCAATCGCAGAAACTCTTCTTCCAGATCTTGTCAAGATCAAGCTCAACAACAGTCAGTTCGTCCGTCACAGCGCGAAGCTCCGTGAAGCATTCTTTATATTTTTGCTTCAAGAGTTGAAGACCATATCTGTTTACTCGGCAATATACTTTAACAAACAGTTTTTTGGGACGTGCAATCAGAACATTGAATCGATATTTTGCCAGATAATCTTTCTCTATCATCATAAGTGATGTCATCACTTTCTGGTCATTATCTAAGGCATTATCAAAGATATAACTGAAATCATCAGCAGAGACTAACATATTTCTCTTTTTCCCGTTTGCAATGAACATCTTGTTGATCTTATTGATAACCTCTCTTACTTGATAGTGTCTTAACGCAGAGATTCCATGCAGTATTTTACTGTATCTTTGATCATCAAGAGCATAACTCAATGCTGCAAATCCATTTATCTCAGGTTTTCTAGCAGCACGTCCTACTTCTTGTACATAGTCTGGCAACAATCCTGATGGAGCATGATGGTATACCAATTGTATATCTGGAATATCAACCCCCATTCCAAATGCCTTCGTAGAAATCATCACCCTTGCTTCATTATCCTTGAAACTGGAGTAAGCAAGATTCTTATTGTCAGCAGATAGTCCGGAATGATATGCAACAGCAATACCATCCTTGCCATCAGCCTCCAAACGCTGTACGAGATTATCGATATGTTTTCTATATGGGGCATAAACGATTGTTTTAACACCTTCTTCTGCAATCGCTTCAATAAACTTGACTGTTTCTTTTTCCTTCTCAGAGTCGTAATTCGACTTGTATTTCTCGTGATTGTCTATGACAAATGTAATGTTTTTGCGTTTTACCTCTCCGATAAACAAATGAGGATCGTGCATGTACAGGCTGTTAACACTATCAAACACCATATCATTGTCACCACCATATATAGCTGTCGCGGTAACTGCCACTAATGGGAAATGATAATCATGGTTTTTACGAATTTTGTTAATATGCTGCCCCAAGAACCAATAGTCAACCCTGAAATCGCGTCCCCAGGTTGTTATCAAGTGGGCTTCGTCAATAACAAGAAGGCCTAACTTTCTTTTTTCTCCGATAAAGTAAGTTATGTCATATGACAAAAGTAACTCTGGTGATAAATATAGAATGTCAATATCGCCATTCTGGCAATCTTCAATGACTTTATCGCGGTCAATCAGGCTTAACTCGCTATTCAAAAAGAACACTTTTTTGAAACCTCTTTCCTGCCTGATTTGTTCTACCTGATCTCTCATCAGAGCAATAAGTGGTGAAACTACAATAGTAACATCTTTCTGCGATGACACATAAAACGCAGGAAGTTGGAAAAGAAGGGATTTTCCTGCACCTGTTGGCGCCGTTAAGAACAGATCCTTAACGTCTTTCCCTGCTTTGGCATTCTTGTATTCATTGATAATAGTTTCAACAATTAGGCCTTGCGAGATGTTAATAATCTCCTTACCATAGTCTGGGTTCTTATAGACACTCAGCTCTCGGAAAATTGCGTTAGTTCCCCAATACTGCTTTAATAAATGGAGGGTTTCTTCAGATGGGTGGAATTCCTCTTGAATAGCGGATTCGTCAAGTTCATAAAGCTGGCCACCAAATTGCCCCAACAACCAGTTCAGCTTCTCAAGCATCATCTTTGCTTGTTTGTTCATTGGCTGCTTTTGGAATATCTTTACGATGACATTCTTATTAAAATCTCCCTCACTTAGGCAACGATTGATAAATATGTCAATGCCATGTGGATCGCTTACTGTATCAATAACCTCATGTGTATCGTCTTCTGGAAGAAGTAGAAGTGGCTTTTGTTCTGTGAACACATCGATAGTCATAAAATCTTCGAGTGGTGTCTTGACTGAATAATAGAATTTGTCACCAATCTGCATCTGTTCTGCCATGTATACTGGCATCGCTTCATTGCGCTCCTCGATGTTCTCTTGTCCTACTTTCTCTATAAATTCACTTTTATCTAGAGGTAATAATGAGCGGAATCCATCCCGGACAAGTATTAATCGATTCTTGAAGAATTCTGGTTGGATATAGCTTATAAGATAGCTAAATTGAGGAAAAGATAGAATCGTATATGGTATATCCGGATTTGCCATAGCATTATTTAGTTCTGTAAACACCTGGGCAAACCACATCTGATTAAAGAACTGACTATTATCGTTTTTTTGAAACGAATCCTTGTCAACAATGAATTTATCAAACTCATTCATATTGACATAATCGTTCATGCCCATGAATACGAATATCGGATTCATAGTGCTCTCCAGTTCTTCCTCCATTTGAGCTTTAATCAGAGGAGTGAGTATTTCCTTAATCCTTTCCTTATTCATAGCTTCAATCTTTTAATTCTTTTTCAAAATATTCCCATGCACGTCGATAATCCTCTATACGGTTTTGACGATTATAAGGAGCATAGTATGTTACTGTTTGTCCTCCATATAGTTCGCTTTTAGCAGGGTCAATTGTTAATTGGAAAACAGAATCATTCCCATCATAATACATTTCATCTTCCGATAACTTTCCGCGTATTGATTCCCATTGCGTTCTTTCTAAATCGAGTTCGTATGGCCGAGTTGTAAAGACGATTCTTCCACTTCTATCATACCAAGTAGTGTCATCAAATTTCTGTGATATTTGGAAATACATTCGATTAATGAATAATAAATCTTCGTAGGATAGATTAAAGCACATAGCAGATAAAACATCAATTTCAATTAGTGCCTGACGACGTTCAAATTCATTTTTCAATAGTACTTCACTATTATAGTTTGAGGTTAAATTTTCAAAAGTTGATAATCTAGGATCATTAACCGACCATTTTTCATTTTTGAAGGACTCATCGTAGTTACGTTCCCACAGTTTTGAATAACTCTGATTAACTGTATTTAAACGCAATACACGTACAATAAGGTGTGATAAAATTTGTTCTGGGCACTGATATGGATAACCCAGTAATCGTGTTGGCATTAAATTTTTGGAAGCATTTATTCTGATAAAGAAATCAAAAACAATGGAAGCAGTAAGGCCTGCAAATACAATCATCTCTTTTTCGTTCTTGAACGATAGAGAAATGATAGAGTGCGTATGCGTAGTTTTAGGGGGAAGAATTGCACCACGCAATGTTCGCTCACTTGTAATCTGATCTAACATTTTTCTAAATCCAAGCTTGTAAGAATCTATCCATAAATTATCTGTGTCTACATATTCTTTGAATTGTTCTATAGGAATATTTGGAAGATAGTTTGTTCTCACCTGGAAGTCAGATTTTACCTTCGTATAATCAATGGTATCCATTTTTGTATAATCCGCATTGCAGTCAACATGAGGTGCCATTGAGAAAGGAGACAATATATTTATTTGAGAAGAATTAAAAATCATCTCATAATTATCTATTGAAGGTGTTTTTGTTTCTTTTCTTATTGTCCCATCTTTTACAGAGTTGGTCGCATCAAATGCAACAGTTACATATTTATATAAATCTGATATATGAGTAGTACTATCCATTTTTGATAAAACAGAAAGAATATCTGTGGAGTGTATAGAAACCAAACAACAACTATCCCAATCTGCATTATCTTCAAATATTTTTGAAACAAGCTTGAGCATGTCTTCATTATAATGAATAATTCTATTTTTGTGGCCTGCAAGATTCAGTTTCTTCCTTCCGTTTTGATCAACTATTTCTTTAGGACCACATACGCCTGTACCGTGATATGAATAACATGCATCAATAGTTGAAGGATGGAATATATTATTAATCGAATCAAATGAAATCATACTGTTTGATGTCCCTTTATATACAACACAATCAAATATTTTCTTCGTTTCGACCTCACTGAAAAGGGGAAGAGAATTTTGATACTGAAATCTATATACGAGTCTTGGGTATATAGTTTTTCTCAACAACTGCCCCTTTACTTCATCAAACACTTCATTTGGATGTATCAATCCCATAAAACCACTAGGAGATTGCATCTCTAAGGAATTTGAAATGATACATTTAAAGAGATCCGTTTGGTGCCCTTTAAGTACCGAATACAGACAGGCAGAATTAAGGATATTCTTCATACACTCGACTTCTATCAATTCCTCTTTATAATTTCTCTTCAAATCATTGTCTTCAAGGAAATTCTGAAGCATTTTCTTAACTTCTGGTGCGTCGTATTCTCTTATGACTACTTCAGGATATTTATCAGAAACCACATCTTGTGCTTCAAACTTCCATTTGAGGAATGGGGGGTTGCCACAAATTATGTCAAAGCCATCACGCAGCCAAAATACTTCGAGGAATTCGAGCATGGGGTGGAAGAAATGGTAACGTTCGGATAATCGGTTTACGATATCAAAACGATCATTACTTACCTGTCCTTCTAACTGAAGCTCCCCTGTCTGTCGGCCACCAACTTCAGAAAGTATTTCGTTAACCTCCATGGCTTTTACTTCACTTTCTTCTTCTGCTTGGTCAAAAGCAAATTGTGCCTGTTTGGGGAAAAATAGGTCTTGTTGCCCAGTTTTATCTGCATTAGAATAGCGAATTTTATGTTCATACTCCACATCAACATTAAGAACACGCTCTATATCGTCCCAATATTGTTGACGTGTAGGTAAACTTGCTGCATCTTCGTATTCCCAAAAGAAAAGAGAACACCAATAGTCCATCACTGTTTTTAATTTTCTATATGCAGAATTCTTTCCGTATCTGCAATCGTCAAGATCTTGACGTTGTTGTGTTGTGTTGAATGGTAATTCTCGATTTAAAGGATAATTCCAAACGCTGTATCCATTATTAGCATATTTTTCTATGCCCATTTGGAATTTGACATATTCCTTCAGGAGTACATCAATTTTGTTTGATATACGCTTTAGTTGTGTGTATTCATCGCCTGTAATACCTTTTAGCCAGCCACGTTTTTTTTCTTTCATTGATTTATATTCAGGATCTGTACTTGGCTTTAGGCGCGTAGAAAGCACTCCCAACATTTCTTTTACTGGAAGCAGAAAATGGTAAACTTCAGTATAATGGCGTAATGGTCTTTTAGAATCGAATGATAACCGACGAGGACTTACTTCCCACCATTTCTTGTCAACATATCGCTTATTAACAACATCACTTTGTACTTCTGTCTGTTTATAGACCTTTAGCCAAGCACCAATCACAGCATTTCCATGAGCAAGACGATTTGAGAAGAATGGCGTTTCCATGTCTCGATGCATGACATTAAGCCACAAAGACAATTTCCCTAGCTCTATAGCAGTAGCATTAAGGTCAACGCCATAAACATTGTTGGTTGCAATGAAAGCTTTCGCTTTTTGAAGCTCATTGGGATAATCCAAAGGGTCAATAGTTTCACCCACTTCCTTCTGCCTATATTGCAAATATAGTCGAGCAACTTGATTTATGACCTCATTTTGGAAAGCTGCAGCTCCCATTGCCGGTTCCAGAATTTTCATCTGCATAAGATCGCATGCTGATAATTCTTTATTCTCCAATTTTTCAACAATAGGTCGCAAAGTATATTTGACAGTGCTCTTTGTCAGAATTTCGGGCGTATAATAACTTGCAGACTTTTTTCGATCACGTCCATTTAGACGATAAATAAAGCGTCCTTTCTTATAGATGACATCGCTACCATTGTCTTCCTTTAGAATCTCATCCTCATTGAAATCATCACGTCTAGAGCGAGGTACCAGATATGTCTCTACAGTATCACCAACAGGATGAACCTCAATATAATCCTGCTCAGCATAAAAACCGCGATAAGCTAACAGGTTCTCATATACACTTCCTAATTGGTTAATGCCCAGATTAGCATATGATATTCGTCCACGTGCCTTGCCTCGCTGTAGTTGAGAAAGAGATAGCTGACAAATGATACGCTGCCAAACTATGTTGCGGAATTGAACACCTTTCAAAACTTCCAGCTTTTGGTCTGAAAATAGTGGAGAATCCAAATGGCGAACACGGAATGAAGCCGATAATGATGTTTCATCACGTCGATCTTCATTGTAACCTCCCAGAATTAATTTGAATAGTTGCTTGATACTGCTATCAAAGAAATAGCCATTCTGCTCTTCTGCAGTAATCATATTTACTTGTTCCAAATCGCGTAGCATCTCTAATGAATAGCCACGCTGATATGTCTTGTCATTGATAGGCAAAATATCAAGGTCTGGTCGGCTCTCTGCATAAAAAATAAACAGCAAGCGGTAAATATATGTCAGACAATCATCACGCATCATACCCTCGAACTTATCATCAGTTTCATCCTGCTGGTGGAAAGGGTGTTCTGGGTGTTGTTTAATATACCAGATAGCCTCGTTTGCCAAATCCTCCACTGCACTCACTACTCCGAGTTTTAAGTCTTGCGTGACTGAATATGCATTCTTGTATGACTCCTCTTCAAGTTGCTCCATTAGTGGCGTTTCTGCTGTATTGGCCAATGCATCACGTGACACGAGCAGGTAAAACAGTGCGAAGTAGTTACGCATACTACTTTGGGTTGTCTCGGTTAATAACCGCTCTATGTCAAACTGCAAATAGGCTCCACGATTCCACTTGTCTGCATCCATAAAGAACACCTTGTTACCAGATAATAGCAATATATACCGCGGATGTTCTTTTTCCGGCATGGCAAATACATGAGAAACCAAACGGTCAAGGCCCGTTTCTGCAAATCCCAATTCAGGTTCATCGCCAACAGTGATTAGGGTGTCAATGTCCATTACATATAACTGAGGAGTGTTATCAGCCCTACTACAGACTGTACGAACAGGAAACTCCTTCAATGCGCCATTTTCCCCTAAAGGCAGAGATAGGAGCGTGTCTGGCTCTGCTTTATCAACCCCGTAATAGCCTAAACACTTCAGGATATTGGTATTGAAGTCATGGGTAAATAGTTGTTTGTCTTTCTCACGGGCATATCTAGAACCCACATCTTGCTTATAGCGGTTATATTGCTGGCGTAAAGCACTAAAACGTGCATTTAGCTGACTAATACCATCGGCACTATAGCCTGCCTTATCAAATACTTTCTTGTGAAAATCCTCAGTGAAATATCCTGTGGAAAAAAAGTCGTTGACGTTCTCTATGAAACTGTATGATGCGTTCATA
>JAEEGL010456241.1_pt1 | contig 20756 bp, 20 predicted proteins | sample 9134231 | NCBI WGS metagenome assembly JAEEGL01 (sample SAMN16246548, study PRJNA631951) | gut metagenome | biome: gut microbiome; feature: rumen; material: fiber-attached | host: Bos | place: Iran: Karaj | collected 2018-10
ACAAATATAACATCACCATTTTCTAAAACAGTATGTTCATCATTAGAGAAAACTATAGTTCTAGCAATAAGATCAGAGTAATTATTTGCAAATCCAACTTGCTTTTTTGATAATTCATCTATCTTCTTTTTTTCTTGTTCATCATAATTAACAATTTCATTAATTTTAGTTATTAATGGATGCTCTGAATTAATTGTATTAGTTTTTAAATCATAAACGAAAATACCATTACCAGTAGCCAAATACAAATCATTATTATATTTCAAAATTGCATAGACTAATCTACCTTCTGGCATTACTGTAGTGCTAACATCAAACAATAAATCAACTAATGATGATTGAGAGATAATTGATACACCTGAAATATAAGAAGCTATCCATAAGTTCTTCTCATAATCAATCATAATATCAACTAATTTACTATTGTTTTCTAGCTTTTGTGCATAAGTTGCTTCTAGAGTATCAACATTAATTGAATATAATCCTTTTTCACAGGCTGCGAATAAATTATTACTATCCTTTGAATAAACAAATTTATGAACCATATCATTGCTTTTTTTAGCAACACTATAAAGATTGATATAGTTTGGTAACATTTGATTATTTTCTATATCATAGAATAAAATTTTACCTTGATTAGTTGCGATAGCTAATTTCTTTTCAAATACATAAATAGTACTAACTGTTTCTGCATCATAAATTAAATTATTTTCATAATCATATAAAGCATTATTCTCTTTAATAATGAAGAATTTATCTTGATATGTTGCGACAGATAAAACATCCTCATGATGTAAAGAATCTTGTGTTAATTCACCAGTTTCAGAATTATACTTATATAATCCAAGTGTAGTTGAAATATATAATAAACCTGAATCATCCATCTTTAAATCATTAATAGTAATATTTTGATCACTTAAAGCAATTTTTGAAAATTTACCACCTGATAGCTTTAATAAACCAACAGATGAAACCATAAATAAATCATTTTTATAACTAGCTAATTTTCTAACATTTTCTATTTGAACAACTTCACCATTTTCATCAACGAAACTATTAAAAGAAACTAATTCTTTAGAATCATATCTATTTAAACCAGCGAATTGTCCAATCCAAACAAATCCATCTTCTGTTTGGCAAATAGATCTAGAACCTGTATTATTTAATGCGATAGGTGTTTCGGCTTTATCAGCTAAATACGAAGACGCGAAAACTCCCGTTACACCTATAGTAAATACTAGTAATAATATTGATAATAATATGTATAACTTCTTTTTCATATTATCAACTCCAATACACACTTTTTATAATAATACCACATTTTAGGAAAATAATAAATAAAAACGATGACTTTAAAGTCATCATTTTCATGTTTATAATATATCGTTTGATACTTTAAGATCTAAAGAATCAATTTTCTCTTCAAAATCTTCAAGCTTAATCGGCTTACCAAATAAGAAGCCTTGTAATCTTCCACAACCTATTTTTTCTAAGAATTCAGCTTCTTCTTTAGTTTCAACGCCTTCAGTTAAAGTCTTCATATTTAATCTATTAGCTAACTGAACAATACAATCTAAAATATCTTTTGTTTTTTCATTAGATTCAAAATTAGATAAGAATTTCATATCAATTTTAATAACATCAAATACATAATCCTTTAAAACATTTAAAGATGAATATCCAGAACCAAAATCATCTAACCAAATTGAATAACCCTTTTCTTTTAATTTTTCAATTGTTGTATTCAAATTATCCACTGTATCAGATATAGCACTTTCTGTTATTTCAATATGTAAATATTTTTTATCGATATTATATTTACTTAAATTCTCTTCTAATACGCTTATAACATCCATTAATTCAAAATCAAGTCTTGAGAAATTCACAGATATAGGAACAATTGATCTTCCTCTATCTAAAGCATCTCTCATATTTTTACAAACAGACTCAATTATACATTGATCTAATTTATGAATTAATCTCGTTTCTTCTAATACTGGGATAAAATCTCCAGGTGACATAAATCCATATTCAGGATCTAACCATCTAGCTAAAGCCTCAGCTCCACATAATTCTCTCGAATCACTCCAAACAACAGGTTGATAATATGGAACAATCCATCCTTTTTCAATAGCTTTATCAATATTATTTACAATATATTGACGCTTATTTACTCTTTCATGAAGCTTATCATCATATTCCATATAATCAATTTCTGTTTTTCTTTTAATCATACCACAAGCATATCTTGCTTTATCAATAGCTCTATTAGGTGATTCATTAGGTTGTGGTTTATATCCACCAACTTTAATATTAATAAATAATCCACCAGATAATTCTTGAACTATCTTTTTTACAGTTTTTATTTTTTCTAAATATGTATCACAGCTTGTGAAAGCAACGAAATGATCATCAGATAATCTAGCTACTAATTCACCCTTAAATACATCATTTAATCTTTTAGAAAATTTAACAATAAATTCATCTCCAGCATCAAAACCTAATCTATCATTAATAACTCTAAAATTGAATATATTTAAAAATAGGTAAATCTTATTTTCATTCGCTGAAGGATTAACATCATTATATAATCTAACAACATCAGTTAAATATTTTACATTATATATATCAGCTAAATGATCATATATAGCATCATGAATCAATTTTTCATCTTTTTTAGCTTCAGTAACACGCTGTTGATAAATACTTATCGTTATCATCGTTAATGAAATTAGGAATGTTAAATAATTAATTTCATCTGCCTCAAGGAAAGCTCTATCGCCATAACCTTTAAGCATATACATAAATCCAACAAATATAGATGTTAAAATTATAATTGAAACAAAAGGTTTCCATATTAATAAGCACGCAACAAATATAATCATTGTTAAGAAGCATGTAATCATCTTAACTTTATCTATATTAATACTTCCATCAGTATTAAGCTTAGCAGCATTAGCAAAATCAGAATAACCAACCTTAACACCAAATGTTAAACATATAAGTGCATAACAAATAACAACTAGCATTCCTAATTTAGAATTATTAGAATCAATCTTCTTCCAATATAAAGTATGTAATATAATACTAGCACCCAGTAAAAGCATCGAGAAATATACAACTATAGTAGTGATACTATTTACTATATTTTTACTTTTATCAAAACTTAAATGTTCTAATAATAACAATAAAGGATATAGTATACAAATACCTGCTAATACTAAATTAGCAATAAAAGTAAATTTATTATGTATATTTTTATAAAATGTTATCGCGAAAAATAATACAGCTGCCGAACTAATTATAAATAATATATATAATCCTATATATGTATATAACAAATCAAATCTAGAATTAAAACCAGTATATTCTGCCCAGTTTGGAACAACATATTTATTAACATTTCTAATTATCATCCATATTTCAAGAACAATAACAATAAATGCCATATAAATAGAGCTTCGTATATTAGCTTCATTAATATAGTTATTTACATATTTAGAATTTCTTCTAATGCCAAACAAATCACGGAAACCATTCCATGCTTTAGTTAAATAATATGACATAACTAAAATCTCCTTATATTTTTATTGAATCGTTAATCACAATATCAATTATAATACTTTAATAGTATTATTTCAATTGAATTAGATAAATAAAAAATAACCATGTGACTGGTTATTTTGCTAAATTTAAATTTAAATTATTAACATTATTATCTAAAACAATAAATTCTTCGCTAATAGAATCTAATGCTTTATATTTATTTCTTAATTCGTCAATAATTTTATTGAATTCTAAGGCTCTTAAATCATATTTATTATCAATATTTAATAATACGGCTTTAATATTATTATTCCTTAAAAGCTCTAATATGAAAACTAAATTTTCTTTAAATTCATCATTTGAACATAATGAAATATCAGCTGATCCTAATTTAATAATACATTTAGAATATTTATATTTTTCTATAAATACACTTAAAAAATTAAATGCTTTCTTACTTGTTAAATTTGAATTAGAGAAATTATCTACAGTAAAATTCTTAAATAAATCACTTAAATATCCTTTATTTATATAATATTTTCCTGCCTCATAAACTTCTCTTTGTAAATCATTATTACCAAGTATAATTATTCTGTTATTCATAATCTCAGCCCCTTACTATGAAATTACATCATCTAGTTTTCAATACTAGTATATATCAAACCATAAAACTTGTCAATTGATTTTAATTAAATAAATTGTAATTTTTAAAATTTTATGATACAATTTCAATAAATGGAGGATTGAATCATGGAATCAATAAAAAAATCTTTAGAAAATTGGTTAAACGAGTTAAGTAATTTCAGCTTTAAATCTTACGAAAATTTACCAGATATTGAATTATATATGGATCAAGTTGTTACATTCTTAGAAAAGCAATTATATATATTTCAAACATCTACTTTAGATAAGCAAATTACTTCTTCTATGATTAACAATTATGTTAAGGGTGAAGTATTACCTGCCCCTAAAAATAAAAAATATTCTAAAGAGCATCTAGCATTAATTGAAGAAATTTGTACTTTAAAGCAAGTATTATCAATCGCTGATGTAAAACAAATTCTTGATAAATGTTATAAGGATACAGATGAAAAAGATAAAGTATTCAATCATTTCAATGAAATAAATTATAATAAAACTACTTCTATCGTTGAAGAAACATTTAAGAACTTAAATGATGTTGATGACAACGATTCTAATGCTTTAACAAATATAGCTTTAGAATTTGCAATCACAGCTAATACATATATTAATATTGCCAAAAGAATCTTATTCTTAGCTAGAGCTTATGAAAAAATTGAAAACACTAAGAATGAAAAGAAAAAAGAAAAATTAATTGAAGAAGCTCAAATTGAAGATAAAAATGAAGAATAAAATAAGGTGGACTTAGGTCCACCTTTTCTTTTACTTCTTCGATAATTCAATACTTCTATTTACGCATGCATCATAGCATTCATAAATAGCTTTTTCAAAATCATTATCATAAAGCTTATTTAAACCAGCGATTGTTGTTCCACCCTTAGAACATACATTATCAATTAATGTTTGAATATCATCTTTTGAATCTAAATATAAATAAGCACTTGATATTACTGAATTAGCACATAATCCTTTAGCAGTTTCCTTATCAATACCATAAGATACTGCTCTATCAACAAATGCCTTCATAAATAAATCTATATATGCTGGCATAGAACCATTTAATGGTAATGTTTGATCCATAAAATCTTCTGTGATTTTATAAGCAACACCAATACTATTAAAAATATTAACTACAATATTTTCTAATTCTTTATTTTCTTTATTTAAAGCATATGTAGACACAGCCTTACCAATTAATGCTGGAGTGTTAGGCATAATTCTAGCGATATTAGCGCCATTAAATAAATTTTCGATTGTTTCAATTTTGATTCCAGCCATAATTGAAATTATTTTTTTATCTTTAAAATCATTGTTTAATGGTTTAATTTCAGCGTTAAATACTTGAGGCTTTACTGAAAGTAAGATAGTTTCTACATTATTAAATAATTCATTATAATCAAGTGTATAATTAAAGCCTTTATCCTTATAATCATTTAAATTATCAGGATGTAAGCATAAAAATATATCTTCTTTCTTATATACATTCTTTTTTAAAATACCATTTAAAATACTAGAACCCATCTTACCAAGTCCTAAAATACCTAATTTATACATTATCTTATTTCTCCATTTCCTGAAATAATATATTTATAAGTTGTAATTTCTTTTATACCCATAGGTCCTCTTGCATGTAATTTAGTTGTTGAAATACCGATTTCAGCACCAAATCCGAAACAACCACCATCAGTAAATCTAGTTGAAGCATTATGATATACACAGGCAGAATCAATTTCTTTAAAGAATTGATTTTTAGCATTCACATCAGATGTAATAATAGCTTCACTATGCTTAGTTGAATGGCTATTAATAAATGAAATAGCCTCATCAATATTAGAAACAACCTTTATAGCAACAATATAATCATTATATTCTTTATAATAATCTTCTTCAGTTGCTTTATTAACATTAATTATTTCTAATACTTCTTCGTCTCCACGCATTTCAATATTTAATTTACTAAATTCTTCATATAATCTCTTTAAGAATACTTCTTTAATATTTCTATCAACAACTATATTTTCTATAGCGTTACATACACTAGGACGTTGATATTTAGCATTTATAGCAATCTTTATTGCCATATCAATATCAGCCTTTTCGTGTACATATAAATGACAGTTACCCGCACCAGTTTCAATGAATGGTACCTTAGCGTTTTGACAAATATAATTAATTAAATTTTTTGATCCTCTTGGAATCAATAAATCAATATATTCCTTCTTAGTAATTAAATAATTAGTATCTTCTCTACTAGTTGATTCAATTAATGTAATAACATTAGGATCAATAATATCTTTTATAGCATTCTTCATTGTATCAACTATTGCTTTATTTGTATGAATGGCTTCCTTACCACCCTTTAATACACAAGCAGACCCAGCCTTAAGTGTTAAGATTGAAATATCAAATGAAACATTTGGTCTAGATTCAAAAATAGCACAAATAACACCAAAAGGAACTCTAATCTTCTTAATATTTAAGCCATTAGCTGTTTTATATTCTTCAATGATTTCACCTACAGGTGATTTTAATTTAGTTAATTCAAACGCAGAATCATATAAATCCTTAATTCTTTTTTCATTTAGAGTTAATCTTTCAATCATTGATTCCTTTAAACCATTCTTTTTAGCATTTTCAATATCTATTTTATTAGCTTCTAGAATAGCTTTAGAATTAGCTAAAACAGCTTCTGCCATTTTAATTATTAAATTATTCTTTCCATTATCATCTAGCTTATCTAGAAGAAATGAAGCTTCCTTACATTTTTTTAATAATTCATCCATAAATTCACCTATAAAATAACTAAATCATTTGCGTGAATTATTTCTTTTTTAGCTAAATGATTTAATACACTTTCATATTCTTTAGTATTTAATCCCTTAATTTTATCTATTTCATTACTAGAGAAATTAGTTATACCTTTAGCAATCTTCTTACCATTTTCATCTAATACATCTATAATAGATCCTCTTAAGAATTCTCCTGTAACTCTAGTTACACCCTTGGCTAATATAGATACCTTCTTCTCACTTAATTTATTAATTAAGCCCTTATCAAGTATAATAGCACCACATGAATTAGTACTATAAATTAGCCAGTGATCTCTTGTTGTAATTCCGATTTCATTTTTCTTAAATAATGTACCAATTTCATCACCATTAATGATATCTAAGATATTACTAATTCTATTAGAATTACAAATAATCATATCAACCTTCGCGCTTGTCGCAATCTTGGCAGCGGTAATCTTAGTAATCATACCACCAGTTCCAACGTTAGTTGATGAATCTGAAACCATTGATTTTATTTCATCTGTTATTTCAGATATTTCATTTATTAATTTAGCATCCTCATATAATTTAGGATTCTTATCATATAAACCATCAATATCAGAGAATAAAATTAATAAATCAGCTTTAACAATTGGGGCAATCATTGAAGCTAATGTATCATTATCTCCAACCTTAATTTCATCAACTGCTAAGGCATCATTTTCATTAATGATAGGAATAATTTTTTGTTTAAACATTTCATCAAGAGTATTTGTTAAATATAACATCCTTTTTCTAACTTGGAAGTCATCATGATTTACTAAAATCTGACCAACCTTCAAATTATATATTTCAGATGCTTTATTATATGCCTCCATAAGCTTAGCTTGACCTAAAGCTGCACAAGCTTGTTTTAAGGCCATAACACTAGGCTTTTTAGACATACCTAGCTCGTGCATACCTAAAGCAATCGCACCACTAGTTACTAAAACAACCTCAATACCCTTATCAATAAGATTTTTAAAATTCTCCATAACATTTACTATCACAGGTAAATTTATAGATAAATCCTTATTAACAAGACTTGAAGAACCTATTTTTACAACTACTCTTTTAACATTCTTAAAATCTCTCATAAAAAATCATTCCTTTATTTTTTAAAACTTTCAATAATATCTTTAATCCTCTTAACATTTTTATAATAGTTACCATAGATTAAATCAAAATTATTATTCTTCATATAAATCATATCTTCTTTAGTATTAACATTATTTATAATTATTTCTTTTTCATGAAGCTTAACTAAATCAGAAACATCCTTAATTGAATCTAATCCACCTAAATTATAATCATAGAATAAATAATCAACTGAATCTAAATAGATATCAAATATATTAGTTGTCGCTATTAAGAAGCCTAATTGTTTTAACTCCTTAATATATTTTATATTACACTTATTAAAAATTAATACAATATATTTTGGATTAATTTTATAAAATGTAAGCTGTTTTTTGAAAAAATTAATATTAAAATCACTAAATAATTCTTCATGAAGTGGTAAATAAAATAATGCATAGCCAATGCTATCCTTTAGCATCTTTAATTCTTTAAAGGCATTTATCATTAAATATTTATCCATTTCCTTAACCAAATTCTTTCTTTTGATAACCTCATACATCTTATCGTATTCTATTTCATAGCTATCTAAAGTAAGCTTTAGCATAAAGCCATATAATGATTTATTACTTAAATTAACTATTTGTTGATAACTAATAGCTATTTTACCTTTATCAATTCCTTCAGAAATTGTAGTAACTAAATTATTATCATAAAATCTCTTTTTAGATAATTCATTATCATAAAAGGCTATATGAGTTTTAATATCATCCATCATCTTAGCATCATTTAAAGCATCAAGTGCGTAATTCAAAGCCTCATATGGTTCTTCTATATTAACACCCTTACCCTTTTTATAAACACCAACATTGAATAAGATTTTTAATCTCTTATTTAAATTATCTAAGTTCTTAGATGCATTAGATAATATTAATACTAATTTAGATTGTAATACTCTTTTATCAATAATATCTTTGGCTAATAATACAAATCTATCTCTATCTAAATGATATAAGCTAAAGCTAAATTCTGAAGCGATAGCTTCCTTTAATTTTAAGCCTAGTGCGTAAATTAATTGATTAGTAAAATTAATACCATATAGATCTTCATATAATTTAAAATCGATTACCTCAAGTGAAATAATACTATAATAATCTTCATTAATTATTTCATTAATATCTAATATTAGTTTTAATTCTGTATTAACCTTAGATATAGGATTTAAATATGCAATATCCTTTAAATTATTCTTTTCTTCAATATCAGATGTCTTATTTTCTAATATTGATAATACATAAATATTATTATCATATACTAAAGGATACATTGATTCTTTAATATATTTAGTAATACCATCATTAGTTATTGTATACGTTATTTCATTATCATGTTGATGATTAATTGTATCATTATGAACCTGACGGTATTTAGCTTGATATTCCTTATCAATCATATAAACATAATCAAGGAATTTCATATCCTCTATCGCACCAGTCATATTGATCGCATTATCATTAAAATGAATATAATCATTAGCACATATTTTAATACCATTAGGGAAATTTTCTAATACCTTTAATTTAATTAGATTTTGATATTCTAATTGATTATTCTTTATTTCCATATTTAATCTAACACTAATGATATTACTTAATAGCTTTAATGCTTCATAGCATAAATCTTGATTTAAGAAATCATCATAAGAAATAAAAGCTATAGATGCTATAACACCAACATCATTATGTAATGGCATCGCAAAAGCATTAATATTTTCATCATATTCTAGATTAGTTAAAATATTTTGATTATATACTCTATCATTTTTATTTAAGAAGACTTCTTTATCATTTAAATATGATACATAATTAACTGTATTAGTTATTTCATCAATATCAATTAATTTATCATAAGCTCTTTCCTTTTTATAATGAAGACCTAAATATTTCTTATCATAATAAAGAATATAAACCTCATCAATCTTATATTCTTTAGTTAATTCTATACAAGCGTTTCTATATAATTCTCTAAATTTAGTATCTAAATTACAACAAGAAATATCCTCAAATATCTTTGAAAGCTTTAAGAAATCTTCACTTAAATTAATATCTATTTTACCAGTAACTCTATTAATAATTTGTTCAGTAACAACCTTAGTTTCAATCTTAGGATTTAATAATCCACCATGAAATTCACTTGATTGTTGAGGCGAAAAAGAGATTTCAGGAATAATAATTTCTTCTTTAATAGGAGCTTTATTATCTTTCTTTTTAGGTTGAGCCTTAACAATTGGCTTTTTTAATTCTTCTAATTCTCTAATCTTGTCATGATATTCTTTAATTGATGAAATAGAATTAATTTTATTATATAAATCTAAAGCTGCATAACTAAAATTAATTTCTTCATCAATATATTTACCAATCAACAAATCTGAATATCTTGATTCAATAATTGAAGCTCTTTTATTATCAGAACATATTAGATATGTCTTAATTAGGATTGTTGCGCACTTCAAAGAATATCTAGGATCATCATTATTATCAGTTAAGAATTTGTTACCCTCATTAATTACATCAATATATTTATTTCTTTCATAATTAATTAAAATCTTATTAAATTGAATTTCTTTTAATGATTCAAGTCTAATATTATCTTTATAATAATCCTCTAAAGGTCTAATTAATTCTAGATAATTATCATATTCCTTATTATCAAAATATAATCTAGATAATATTTCTTTTGCGTAGATTTCTTCTTCTTTAGTAATATCATCATCTAAGAATTTCTTAACTATTTCTAGAGTTTTAACCTTATCATCCATTTTAAGGAATAATCTAATTTGATCCTTATAGTATTCACTAGATTCAGAAACAGCCAAATAATTCTTTTTAACTGTTATATATTTAATTGCTTGATCATATTTATCATTAGTTATTGAAATATCAATAATAACATTACATATTTCGACTATAGATTTTGGTTCTAAATATCTAAATTCAGGAACAAAACTATATACTAACTTTAAAGCATCATTTGTTTTACCTAAAGAATCTAAAATAGTAGCCTTAAATGATACTGCTTTAATATATTCATATGTATTTTTGTCATGACTTGATAAAAATAAATCAATCTTTTTAATTGATGATTGAGTTTTATCTAAGCATAAAATATCATTTAAGCTTGGCATTTTAGACCTCCTTTACATTTCGTATACTTTCTTTAAAGTATTTCCTATCATAAATTTAATTTTATTATCTTCAATTTCAACATATTCATCCTCTTGATAACTACCAGGATTAATAAATATTTTACCTTTATCCTTAAAATATGTTTGTCTATGAGTATGTCCAAATAAGATTATATCGGCATTTGATGATAGAGCCTTAAGCTCTAATCTTAAATAATCATATTTAACACCATATAAATCACCATGAGTAATTAAATATTTTTTATCATTGATATCAATTAATACTTCTTTTTCTCCATAAGAATCACAATTACCTTTAACATAAATAATGTTTTTATCATTAATGATATCTAATGAATCACCATAATCACCACAATGAATAATATAATCATATTTAAGAAAATCAAAATCATTTATTCTTCTTGAGTGATTATCTGATAATATTAAAATCTTCATCAATTCTCTCCTTAATCTTTCTAATGGCTCTAGCTCTATGAGAAATCTTGTTCTTTTCTTCTAAAGAGACTTGAGCGAGAGTTTTATTAAATTCATCAACATAAAAATATGGATCATATCCAAAACCATTCTCACCTAATGGTGTATCAATTATCTTTCCTTCACAATAAGCAATTTCAGTTAATTCATCACCATTCGGATAACATATAGCAATCGCACATACATATCTTGCGAATCTATCTTCAATTCCTTTAAGGTTTTTAATTAATAATTTATTATTTTCTAAATCATCATGTCCACCAGCATATCTAGCACTATAAATACCTGGCTCCCAGTTTAGAGCTCTTACCTCTAATCCTGAATCATCACTAATAGCGATACAATTTAAATCGCGAGAGACAGTTCTAGCCTTAATTAGAGCATTCTCAATAAATGTATTACCATCTTCAATAATATCTTTATCATACCCAATTTCTTTTAATGTTTTAAATTCAATATTGGGATTATTTATAATAGATTTAAATTCTTTTACTTTATTTTTATTGTTTGTTGCGATAACTACAGTTTTCAAAATACATCACCTATTATCAATTTTAACACAAAAAATAAATATTTTATCGATTTTTATAAAATTATATTATATAATTTTTATAAATGAGGTGTTATTATGAAAAAATGTGTATATCCTGGTTCTTTTGACCCAATTTCTAATGGTCATTTAGATTTAATAAGACGTGCATCAAGACTTTTTGATGAAGTTCATGTCCTAATCAGTAATAACATATTAAAGTCTTCAACATTCACAATTGAAGAAAGAATTGAAATGATTAAAGAATGTACTAAACAATTACCAAATGTTATAGTTACATCATCAGATGGATTAGTTGTTAAATATTGCAAAGATAATAATATTAATATTATTGTAAGAGGAATGAGAAATTATTCAGATTATGAAGCTGAATTCCAACTATTCCAATATAATAGAGATATTTATCCTAATATTGAAACTGTATTATTGATGCCAACAACTAAATTACAGGTTGTTACATCTTCTGCGATAAAAGAGCTTGTCGCATTCGGTGTTGATATTTCTAAATATGTTCCAAAACAAATTGAAGCTAAAATATTAGAAAAATTAAAAAAATAAATGGTGATTTAAATCACCATTTTTTTATTTCTTATCATTAATAAATACTAATCTATTATCTTTAAAATAATTTCTAATCATTTTACTGTTAGACATATAAGATAAATAGCTTCTAATTGTTGATAATATTAAACAATATTTATTATAAGATATTTTTAATTTAAAATAATCAAAAATATAAGATGTACATTCAGTACAATTATGTTCTTCTTTTAAATATTCTAATAATATATCAATAATGTCATAAATATTTTCTTTATTAAAATCTACTATAGGAGCTATATTTGTTGTTACCTCACTATGAGCAGGAACAACTATTTTTCCATTTAAAGATTTAACAAAATCTAAAGATTCTAAATAACCTTTTACATCATACATTAATAAAATATGAGCTCTTTCAACTAAATCAATAGAACCAAGTGTATCTGCCACAAAATAAACATCATCAGGAGTTTTAATACCTATCATACCATAATGATGTCCTGGAATATGGAAATATTCAATACCACCAGGTATTTGATCTAAAGCATCTATTTCATCATTCGAGTCTATATGCATAAGCTTTGAATCATATTCATCAAGTGGATAACCACCATATAAAAAGCCTATATCAAGCTTATGATCTCTAAAGAAGCCTCTTTCTACTTTAGAAGCAATTAATTTACATTTTACTTTTTTAGTAATATATAAGCTTCCCATATAATGATCTGCATGACAATGTGAAAAAATAATATGAGTAATTGTCATGTTATTTTTTTGAAGTGTTTCATAAATCTTAGGTCCATCCTCTAATGTTCCACAATCAAATAAAACTACTTCTTTTTTATCATTTAAAACATAGACACCACAATTAGTAGGTCCATCAATATAATATGTATTTCCTTTTAAATGATGTAATTCATATTTGAAATCCATAATTAGTCACCAATATTATAGGAATTTTCCTTTGTTAAAGCATATTCTTGTTTTTCATCTTTAGTTAATTTAATAAAGCCTTGGAATGTTGTCATGAAAACATCACCCTTTAATGTTAAGCTTTCTTTAGCTCTATCATCATCAATAGATTTATATCCTACAGGAGCGAATAAAGGAACAATGTCACCCTTTTCGCACATTTCAACTAATTTAATTCTAAATTCATCCTGTAATGTAACATATTTAGGGAATACGCTTGGAACAACAATAATTCCATAAAGGACTCCATCCTTTTTTACTCCAATTTGAGGAATCTCTTTTCTAGGGAATCCTGGTTCGATTTTAAATCCGTGAGGAATAATAACATTATTAATTAAATAATTAATAGCCATTATTGTTAATTCATCTAAAGTTATTACATCTTCTGCCTTAATATTTTGAGGTACACCTGGAGCCCAAACACTCTCAGGGATATTGTTCTTGTTTTCTTCCATTTTATAATCTCCTTCTTGAACTATATTTTAAATATTAAAAGTTCCGTAATATTTTTCTATTCTTAGAGGTAAATATTCCTCTAATCTCTTCTTTTCCTTTGCATTACCAAAATGTCCTTCTAAAGCTAAATATCTAGTTTTAGTTTCGGCATATCTTGCAATTTGGAACATTACAACATCATAACAATCATCATCTAGACCCATAATGATATGTACATACGTACAGTTATCCATCACAGATGCGATACTAAATCCGTAGATTCTATCATCATCTAATACCACTATACCATACATATCAAGCTCATATAAATGTTCCATACATTGCTTCAACATATTAAGCTTTGAATAAAACTTTTGGTCTGCCTTAATCTCATTTTGGGATCTATAGTTTGCTATAAATTCTAAAATACTATTAAAGTCTTCTTTTTTAATTATCTTAATTCTTGTGTTTTTGTGTTCTTTACTAAACAGTTGTAAATTCTTTTTATATTTCTTAAAAGCATTACCAGTCAAATTGAAATTTGAAGTTGAATAAATATAAGTGTTTCTGTTCTCATTTTCATAAAAACTATACCCTAAGGTTTTATATCTAATTAAGCTAGATTGTAAACCAGGTGCCATATAAAAATCGATACCACGTTCTTGAGCATCAAGCTCTAATTCAACAATTGCGAGATTGTAGTTACCTTTTCCAATCGGCGGATAATAAACAAAACCAAAATCATTCAGGTAATATTTTATATAAGTAAAATCTCTACCAAAATAGATTTCCGGCTTATATAAATCAGCCCAAACGAAAAGATAGATGGGGTTATATTCATTTAGATAAATGTTTGAATCTTCTAGTATTTTTTTCAGCCTTTTACAGTCTAAAAATCCATACTTATGGAAATTTATCATAAAATCAACTCGCAATCACTTCATTATAACATAAAAAGGCATTAAACAATGCCTTAAAATTCAATATTTTTGTAATAATCTAAAGTTTTATTAATAAAATCTATTTTATTAAGTCTTTTCTTGTTATCAAAATCACCATTAATTATCTCAATTTCATGATAATCTGGATGATCTTCTCTCATTTTAATTACATCTAATGAAATATCACCAACAAATTCAGAATCTATTACAGATAATCTAGGTACTACAGGTGATATTTGTTTAGATGGATACCAAGGTCTACAAATATAAGATTTAATCTCTCCATCCTGATTAAATAGAGATTTATATACTACAAATCCATGTCTATTTTGAATTAATGTTGATGGAGCGAAATAATATGATCTATTAAATTTAGCACGTGATGTGATAGTTGAATTATAAATAACTAAATCAGCACTACCAAATATAAAATCAATATCTCCACAAATATAAGAATCAACTATTAAATTATTAATTCCATAATCAAAATATAATGTATCCTGATATGATATAAATTTACATTTATTTAAATATGTATTTGAGGCTTCACTTTTAAAGGCTACAGCTTGTTCACCATCTTCAGATTTTTTCTCATATGAATTTAAAAATGTAATTGAATAAGCATAAAAATCATGAGCTTCTTCTTTAACTGTAAATGTCGCAGATTTGGTAGTTCCAAGCTTAATTCCATCTCTAATAGTATTGGCTGTATCTCCATATGAAATTGTAGTATTAGGTTTACCAACCATTTTAATAAATGGCTTATCTACAACGATTTTTTCATAATAAATAATATTATCAAGTATTATTGTATCATGTGGCTTTGCGATAAATAACGCCTCTGAAATACTCATTTGTTCTTTCTTTAAATCTATAATCATATGTTATTACCTCTATAAGAATTTTATATGAAAATTTATTTATTTACAATAAAAAAGCTGATTTCTCAGCTTAATCTATAAATTCAAATTCAAAATCAATTATTCTAACGGTGTCACCATTTTGTACACCTTTTTTTCTTAATTCATCATCAACACCTAAGCTTCTTAATTGACGAGCAAAACGAGCTCTTGCCATATCAGAATCAAAATCAGTCATATAGAATAATTTTTCTATTTTTTCACCTGTAACATTATATACACCATCATCATCCTTTTTGATTTCAAAAGGCTTCTTTTCTTCTTTTAATGTATATTCTACTACATCAAGCTCATCCTCTTCAAATAAACTAAATTCATCAGTTTGATCTAATAAATCTCTAACCTTATATAATAATTCATTTAAATTAGATTTAGTTAAAGCAGATATTTCAATAATATCTCCTTTATAAAATTTCTTGAATTTCTTTAAGTTTTCTTTAGCTTCAGGTAAATCCATTTTGTTCGCAACAACAATCATTGGACGCTTAGATAAATTCATTTTATATTCTTTTAATTCATTATTAATAATCTTAAAGTCTTCGATAGGATCTCTTCCATCAACAGCGGCCATATCTACAACATGAACTATTACTCTACAGCGTTCAATATGCTTTAAGAATTCTAGACCTAATCCTAATCCTTCATGAGCACCTTCAATAATACCAGGTAAATCTGCCATTACGAAGTCTCTTCCATCATCAAGTCTAACCATACCTAAATTAGGTTGTAAAGTTGTGAAATGATATGATGCAATTTTAGGCTTAGCTTCACTTACAACTGAAATTAAAGTAGATTTACCAACAGATGGGAAACCAACTAAACCACAGTCAGCTAAAACTCTTAATTCACATCTAATCATCTTCTTTTCGCCTGGTTCACCCTTTTCACACCAGTCAGGACATTTGAAGGTACCATTAGCTAAAGCTAAATTACCTCTACCTCCACGGCCTCCAGCACAAACTACAACTTCATTATCCTTTGATTTAATGTCACCAATAACCTTATTAGTTTCATCATCAAAAATTGTTGTTCCTAAAGGTACTAAAACAATTTTATCTTCGGCATTAGCACCATATTGTCCTTTGTTTTTACCTTTTTCACCATCAGATGCTTTTATCTTTTGATTAAATCTAATATCTAAAAGTGTAGATAATCCTTCACTACCCTTAAAAATTACAGAGCCGCCTTTACCACCATTACCACCGAATGGTCCACCACGCTCTACTTTTAATTCTCTACGATAAGCAACAATACCATCTCCACCTTTACCAGCTTCAACTAATATCTTGGCCTCATCAACAAACATAAAAACACCTCCTTAAAAAATAAAATGCCCATTATATATGGGCACATTTATAATTATTCTTGAACTGGGTAAACAGAAACTTGTTTTTTGTCTCTACCCTTACGCTCAAATTTAACAGTACCATTAACCTTGGCAAATAATGTATCATCAGAACCACGACCTACATTAGTACCTGGGAAAATCTTTGTACCTCTTTGACGATATAAAATTGATCCAGCTGAAACAACCTCACCATCAGAAACCTTAGCACCTAAACGCTTAGCTTCAGAATCACGGCCGTTCTTAGTAGAACCAACACCTTTTTTAGATGCAAATAATTGAATATCTAATTCTAATAACATATAAGTTTCCTCCTATTTTTCATTAATAAATTCAGGGTTTTTCTTTGATAGATCATCAAGTAATTCTTTCAAAGTTTTAATAATGCCCTTACTAGTTGTATCACTTAAAACATTAAATGATATAAATCCATCTTCATTTTTCAAATCTTCAATGTTGTAACCAAGATTATCTAATGAATTAACAGTAAATATTGTCATTGTAGATATGGATGCACACAATATATCATAACCTTTATCGTCATAATTTGTATGTCCTTTTATTTCTACAAATATTTTTTCATTCTTTTCTTTAATAGAATATGTAGTCATTACTTTAAGTTGATTGCTTCAACAACAAACTTTGTGTAAGATTGACGATGACCCATCTTAGTATGAGAATGCTTCTTGGGACGATACTTGAAGATTCTAATTTTTTGTCCTCTACCATGCTTTTCACACTTAGCAGTTACTGTAGCGCCCTTAACATATGGAGCACCAACCTTAACCTTATCATCATCAGATACTAATAAAACTTTATCGAAAGTATAAGATTCACCTTCAGCTACTTCAATCTTTTCAACATAGATTGCTTCACCAACTGTTACCTTTACTTGCTTTCCACCAGTTTCTACAATTGCATACATGTCGTATTACCTCCTTTATAAATTTAAGACACACTATTAAGGTAGATTTTTCATCATTTTAGACCTTTTCTATGTGGTGCATGTTACAACGAATACATTATAATTTATTAATTATAAATAGTCAAATGTTTTTTTAATAAAATAAAAAAGAGATTCGAAAATCTCTTATTCATCAATTGAAATGATTTTAATTTCTGTATCAGAACCATTTTCTAAAGACATATAAACTACATCTCCAGCCTTATGACCTAATACAGCCTTTGCAAGTGGTGATTCACTTGAAATCTTATTTTCAAATGGATTTGATTCACTACCACAAATTTGATATTTCATTTTCTTCTTTAAAGCTACATATTCGATTTCAATATTAACAACTTGAACGATACGAGCATGCTTTAAAGTTTCTTCTAGTTCAGTAATTCTAGCTTCATTGATTGATTGAGCTTCTCTTGCAGATGAATAATCAGCATTTTCAGATAAGTCTCCTTGAGACTTAGCTTCAGCGATTGCAGTTAAGATTCTTTCTCTTTCTGCGTTCTTTCTAAATTCTAGTTCTGCTTCTAGTTCCTTTTTATATTTTTCAGTTATTTCAACTTGTTTTCCATTAGCCATTTTAATATCCTCCTTAAGAATACTTTCTTATTATACTTAAAACATGTCCAAAAATCAAGAATTATGAATTTTTAATTTTTAATATAAATCAACGTATCTAATTTTTCTTAATTCTTGTTGTACTTTTTTATAATTTGGGAATTTCGTTTCTATAAAATCATAAAACTTTTTCCCATGTCCATGACAATAAAAATGTGTAAATTCATGATAAATAATACTTAAAATATATTTAAGCTCATATTTAGCATCTTTAATATTTAAAATAACAATTTTATCATCCCAGAAACATTCACCATAATATGTTTTTATTTCTTTATATTTAAATTTAACATCAAAATCTATATTAAATATTTCTTTAATTTCAGAATAATATTTTGAAACAATATTTTTTAAGATTAATTTATAATAATCATAAACAATTTTTTTATTGTGTGCTGGATTATTATTCTTAGTATAAATCTTAAAAAGATTTATCGAATCATCAACTAATACATTTTCATAATCGGATTCAATTATTTTAACATCATATTCTTTACCTAATAAATGTAATGTTTGAGGCTTAGTATTATTAACATTAATTCTTCTATAAATAAATCTTTTATGATCATTTATTATTTTTAAAACATCATCACCATCTAGCTGATAGCCTGAAGTAATAACAACAAGTTCAGGGTTTTCAACATGCATTCTCCAGCCATTTAATCTTTTATCAACCTTATTAATTACATTAAATGAACGATCATTGATTTTAAACATTATTTTAACCTCAATAAGCTATATTCATCTAATTTAGGACCTTCAAATTTAACAATCTCCAAAGGATGATTACATGATTCTTTAATATTACCATCTAAATCATAAATATTACCTATTTTTAGATCAAATGTTTCATTAGGAGTAAATACTTCAATTGTTGTATTTGGTAAGAAATAATTTCTAACCTCAACAATAAGCATACCATTCTCGTAGCCCTTAACAATACCAATAAAATCTTTAGTTGGAACTGATAAATTTAAGTCATATAATTCTTGTTCTACTGTTGGTTCATTAAACAAAAATCCAGTTGATGTTAATCTATTTTCGGCTTTAGATATTTGGTTAATATAATAATCAAAATCTTCAACCTTATGATTCTTTTCATATTCATCAATTATTTTACGATAGCTATTAACAACTGTTGCGATATAATGTAAAGATTTCATTCTTCCTTCAATCTTAAACGAATTTACACCTATATCCATCAATCTAGGTATAGCTGTTATAGCACATAAATCCTTACTACTCATCGCAAAATAATCACCTAGAGGATTTAATACCTTACCATCAGAAACTAAATCATAACACCATCTACAGCTATGTGCACATCCACCACGGTTAGCATCTCTATTAGTCATATTATTTGATAACATACATCTACCTGAATATGAAACACACATACCACCATGAATAAATACTTCTAAATCAATATTTGATTTTTTCTTAATCATTTCTATTTCATCTAAAGATAATTCTCTAGATAAAACACATCTATCCATACCTAATGATTCATAAAATGAAACAGCTTCATCATTTGTTGTTGAAGCCTGTGTTGAAACATGAGCTTCCATTTTAGTATACTTTTTTACCATTTCTAAAATATATAAGCTTGATGCGATAATACAATCAACACCAGCATTTTCTAATTCTTTTAGATAATCAATAATACCTTCAATATCTAAATTATGCATAACAATATTACATGTTACGTGAATTCTTGCACCAT
>JAEEGL010758785.1_pt1 | contig 20755 bp, 18 predicted proteins | sample 9134231 | NCBI WGS metagenome assembly JAEEGL01 (sample SAMN16246548, study PRJNA631951) | gut metagenome | biome: gut microbiome; feature: rumen; material: fiber-attached | host: Bos | place: Iran: Karaj | collected 2018-10
CAGCTGGTCGTGAAGACCGGGCGGTTCGGCCGCTTCCTGGCCTGCCCCGGCTACCCGGAGTGCAGCTTCACCAAGCCCCTGGTCGTCGAGATGCCCGGCAGATGCCCGAAATGCGGCAGCCGGCTGCTCAAGCGCACGAGCAAGAAGGGCTATCCCTATTACGCCTGCGAGCACCTGTCCCGCACCTGCGACTTCCTGACCTGGGACGTGCCGGTGAAGGACAACTGCCCCGCGTGCGGCAAGACCATGTTCAAGAAGAGCGGCAGAGGGTACAAGCGTCCCTTCTGCATCAACGAGGAGTGCGCGAACTTCGTGCCCGAGGAGAAGAGGGGCGGCTACCCCCGCAGGGGAGCGGCCGCGAAGAAGGACGCGGAGAAGAAGGACGCGGAGAAGAAGGCGCCCGCGAAGAAGAGCGCCGGCCGGAAGGCCGGGACCGCGGGCCGGGCGAAAAAGAGCGGTGATAAGAATGACGGTTAAGGTCGTCGGCGCCGGCCTGGCGGGCAGCGAGGCCGCCTGGCAGCTGGCGGTCCGCGGCGTGCCCGTGGAACTCATAGAGATGAAGCCGGCCAAACGGACGCCGGCCCACGTGGCCGACGGCTTCGCGGAGCTGGTGTGCTCCAACTCCTTCCGGGGGGACGACCTGTCCAACGCGGTGGGCCTCCTGAAGGAGGAGATGCGCCGGATGGGCAGCCTGATCATGAAGTGCGCGGACGAACACCGCGTCCCGGCCGGCGGCGCGCTGGCCGTGGACCGCGTCGCGTTCTCCGACGCCGTGACGCAGGCGATCCGCAGCCACCCCCTGATCTCCGTGACGGAGGCGGAGGTGACGGAGATCCCCGAGGGCCGCGTGATCATCGCGACCGGGCCCCTGACCTCCGACGCGCTGGCGGAGAAGCTCGCGAAGCTCGATCCGGAGGGCGCCCCGCTGAACTTCTACGACGCGGCGGCCCCCATCGTGACCTTCGACAGCATCGACATGGACAGCGCGTATTTCGCCTCCCGCTACGGCAAGGGGACGGCGGACTATATCAACTGCCCGATGACCGAGGAGGAGTACAAGGCGTTCCGCGCCGAGCTGTGCACCGCGCAGGAGGCGGAGATGCACGGGTTCGACGACGGCGGCGTGTTCGAGGGCTGCATGCCCATCGAGGTCATGGCCAGGCGCGGCGAGGACACGATGCGCTACGGGCCGATGAAGCCCGTGGGCCTGACCGACCCGCGGACGGGAAAGGACCCCTACGCCGTCGTGCAGCTCCGGCAGGACAACGCGGAGGGCACGATCTACAACATCGTGGGCTTCCAGACCCACCTGAAGTTCCCGGAGCAGAAGCGGGTGTTCTCCATGATCCCCGCGCTGAAGAACGCGGAGTTCGTGCGCTACGGCGTCATGCACCGGAACACTTATCTGAACTCGCCCCGGCTGCTGGACCGGTACTACCGGCTGCGGGGGAACGAGCGGGTCAGCTTCGCCGGCCAGATGACCGGCGTGGAGGGCTACGTGGAGTCCGCCGCCTCCGGCATGCTCGTCGGGATCGAGACGGCGCACGAGATCCTCGGGAAGCCCCCGGTGGATTTCCCGCAGGAGACCGCGATCGGGTCCCTGGCGCTGTACGTGTCCGGCGGGGCCGTGGCCGCGTTCCAGCCGATGAACGTCAACTTCGGCATCATCAGCCCGCTGGGCTACCGGGTGAAGGGAAAGAGGAACAAGAATACGGAGATCTCGAAACGCTCGCTCGAACTGATCGGCCGTTTCGTCGCGGAGGGAAAGATTTGAAGATCATCGTGGACGCCATGGGGGGAGACAACGCCCCCTTCGAGATCGTGAAGGGCAGCCTGAGGGCCTCCCGCGAGCTGGGCCTGGACATCGTCCTGACCGGGCGCGAGGAGGAGATCGGGGCTTGCCTGAAACAGCTGGGCTGCGACGGGCTGCCCGAACATGTGAGCGTCGTGAACGCCACCGAAGTCATAGACATGGAGGACGAGCCGAGCCTGGCCTACCGCCGGAAGCCCGACTCGAGCATGACGGTCGGCCTGAACCTGCTGAAGAACGGGGAGGGGGACGCCCTCGTCTCCGCCGGCAGCACCGGCGCGCTGCTCTCCGGGGCCACGCTGGTGGTGAAGAGGATCCGCGGCGTGCGCCGCGCGGCGCTGGCCCCGCTGCTCCCCACGAAGACGGGTCAGGTCATGGTCATCGACGTGGGCGCCAACGTGGAGTGCGCCACCGAGCACCTGGTGCAGTTCGCCCTGCTCGGCTCCGGCTACATGAAGGGCGTCATGAACGTGGAGTCCCCGCGGGTCGGCCTGCTGAACAACGGCACCGAGGAGACGAAGGGGGCGCCCCTGCAGGTGGAGACCTATCCGCTCCTGAAGGAGCTGGACGCGCAGGGGAAGATCCGCTTCATCGGCAACGTGGAGGCCAAGGACGTGATGCAGGGCGTGTGCGACGTGGTGGTCTGCGACGGCTACAGCGGGAACATCCTGCTCAAGTCCATCGAGGGCGCCGCGGGCTTCATCATGGGCCTGCTCAAGGAGATCATGACCTCGAGCGCGAAGAACAAGGCCGCCGCCCTCCTGCTCCGGAAGGACCTGTACGGGCTGAAGGACAGGATGAGCGCGTCCAAGGTCGGCGGGACCGCCCTGCTGGGCATCTCGAAGCCGGTCGTCAAGGCGCACGGCTCCTCCGACGCGGAGGCGTTCTTCAACGCCGTACGCCAGGCCTCCGTCGTGGCCGGTTCCGGCATGATCGAAGCCGTCACGGCGCAGCTGAAGAACACGGAAGAAGCATAACGGAAGAACGTCAGGGCAGCCCGCGGGCTGTCCTGACGTTGCATCATACGGGCAGAAGACCGGGAGGAAATACCATGGAAAAACTGCAGAAGACCATCGGCTACCGCTTCCGTTCGCCGGCGCTCCTCGAGACGGCGCTGACCCACTCGAGCTACGCCAACGAGCACCGCGGGGAGGACGCCGCGTACAACGAGAGGCTGGAATTCCTGGGGGATTCCGTGCTGGGGATGATCACCGCGGAGCATCTGTTCAGAAACGAACTCAACATGCCGGAGGGAAAGATGAGCCGGTACCGTGCGGAGCTGGTTTGTGAGCGGAGCCTCGCCGCCGTGGCGGACGAGATCGGGATCGGCCCCCTGCTGCGCCTGGGAAAGGGCGAGGAGGCCGGCGGAGGGCGCGAGCGCCCGAGCATCAAGGCGGACGCCGTCGAGGCGGTCCTCGCCGCGGTCTACCTGGACGGCGGCATGGAGCCCGCCGTGCGCTTCGTGGAGCGCTTCGTGCTGTCCCGCATGGCGGAGGCGGAGCTGGAGAACCGCGACTGGAAGACGGAGCTCCAGGAGCTCCTGCAGCGCCGGGGCCCCACGGAGATCGCGTACGTCCTGGAGGGCGAGTCCGGACCGGACCACGACAAGCGGTTCGCGATGTCCGTCCGCTGGAACGGGGAGACGATCGGGACCGGAGAGGGCCGGAGCAAGAAGCAGGCCGAGCAGATGGCGGCGAAGGACGCCCTGGAGCGGGCGGAGAGATGAGCCCGAGAGCCAGGATCTGCCCCGTGTTCGTGCCGCACCTGGGCTGTCCCCACCGGTGCGTGTTCTGCGACCAGAACACGATCTCCGGAGCCGCGGCCCCTGCGGACGCGGAGACCGTGCGCCGGGCGCTGGCCGGGATCCCCGGACCGGCGGCGGAGACGGAGCTGGCCTTCTACGGCGGCAGCTTCACCGCGGTGCCGGAAAGGGTGCAGCGGGAGCTGCTGGACGCGGCGGCGGACCACGCCGCGGCGGGAGGGGCCATCCGCGTGTCCACAAGGCCGGACGCCGTCACGGAGGAGAACCTCTCTTTCCTGAAGGCAAAGGGCGTGCGCACGGTGGAGCTGGGCTGCCAGTCCATGGACGACGGCGTGCTGCTGGCCAGCCGGCGCGGGCACACCGCGCGGGACGTGCGGACGGCGGCCGCCCTCGTGAAGAGGGCCGGCCTGCGCCTGATCCTGCAGATGATGACGGGCCTTCCGGGGGATACGGAGGAAAAGGCGCTGGCGACCGCCCGGGAACTGGCGGCGCTGGAGCCGGACGGCGTGCGGATCTATCCCGCGGTGATACTGAAGGGCACGGAGCTGTACCGGATGTGGAAGGCCGGAGAGTACCGGGAGCACACGGTCGATGAGGCGGCGCGCTGGTGCGCTGCGGTCCTGACCGTCTTCGAGGAGCGGGGGATCCCCGTCATCCGGCTGGGCCTGAACCCCTCGGAGGAGCTGTCCGGGGGCCTCGCCGCCGGCGGCGCGTACCATCCCGCCTTCGGACAGGTCGTGGCCTCGCTCCGCTTCCTGGAGGCCGAGCGGCGCCTGCTGGCGGACGGACCGGACGCCGGGGAGGCGGACATCCTCGTGCATCCGTCGCGGCTCTCCGAGGCCGCCGGGCACGGCGGATCGAACCGGAAGGCGCTGGCGCGGGAATTTCCCGGGACGAAACTGAGATTTCTTCCCGACGGGACCCTCCCGGAGGGCGGGATCGCCGTTGAAATCCGGCGCCGGGAATGATATAATAAACGCTTAAGTATGGATTTCGCGGCGGAGGCCGCGTGTGGGAAAAGGAAGTGGCTGTTTGAAGCTGAGAGCGATCGAGATCTACGGGTTCAAATCCTTCGCGGACAGGACCCGGATCGACTTTGAAAAACCGGTGACGTGCGTGGTCGGCCCCAACGGCAGCGGCAAGTCCAATATCGCGGACGCCATCCTGTGGGTCACGGGAGAGCAGTCCACCCGCGCCCTGAGGGGCGGCAAGATGGAGGACGTCATCTTCGGCGGCACGCAGACACGCCGCCAGATGGGATACGCCGAGGTCTCCCTCATCCTGGACAACGCCGACGGGGCGCTGCCCCTGGACACGTCCGAGGTCATGATCACCCGCCGGTATTTCCGCAGCGGGGAGAGCGAATACTACATCAACAAGGCGCAGTGCCGCCTGAAGGACGTCAACGAGCTGCTGATGGACACCGGCATGGGCCGCGAGGGCTACAGCATCATCGGGCAGGGCAGGATCGACGAGATCCTGTCGGCCAAGTCCACCGACCGGCGCGCCGTGTTCGAGGAGGCCGCCGGCATCTCCCGTTTCCGCCACAGGAAAGAGGAGAGCGAGCGGAAGCTCCAGCGCACGGAGGAGAACCTCGTGCGCGTCAAGGACAAGATCGACGAGCTGGAGCTCCAGATCGAGCCCCTGAGCCGGCAGGCGGAGACCGCGAAGAAGTACCTGCTGCTGAGGGACGAGCTGCGCGACGTCGAGATCGCCGTATGGACCGACCGGCTGAAGACGCTGGCCGCGGACCGGGAGCGTCTCGGGGAACTGGGCCGCGCCAACGCCCTTGACCTCGAGCGGGCCAAGGCGGAGATGGAGCTTCACTACGACGAGACGGAGAAGTTCTCCCTGCGCATGCAGGAGAAGGACCGGCAGGCGGAGGCCCTGCGCGCCGAGGCGTCGGAGAACGACGAGAAGATCGCGGCGGAGGAGAACCGCGCCGCCGTGCTGAGGGCCAACCTGGAGAGCGCCGCCGCGGAACGCGCCCGGATCGAGGGCGAGCTGCGCGAGGACGAGGACAGGGACCAGGCCATCGCCGTCCAGATCGCGGAGCGCAGGCAGCGCCTGGAGGAGATCGGCAGCGAGGAGCGCGGGCTCGAGGCGAAGACGGAGGAACTGAACGCCTCCCTGCGCGAACTGACGCTCTCGTCCGAGGAGAGCGAGCAGGCCGCCGCCGCCCTCGTGGAGAAGGAGCAGAAGGCGCTGGGCGCCCTGCAGGAGGAGCAGACCGCCGTGTCGGCCCTGGCCGCGGCCGCCCAGGAGATGGAGGACCGCGACGATACGGCCCGCCGGGACGCCATGGCAGCGTCGGAGAAGCTGGAGCAGATCCGCGCCGAAGCCGCGGACTGTGCGCGGCGGACGGAGGACGCGGAGAAGAGAGCCGCCGAACTGGACAACCGGATCGCCGGGTTCCGGATGCGCGCGGAGAGCCGCGCGAAGAAGGCGGAGGAGACCGAACGCCTCCGGCAGCAGCTGGAGATGGACGTGCTCACGCTCGAGCAGCGCGTGGCGATGCTCCGCGAGATGGAGAAGGAATACACGGGCTATACCCGGGCGGTCAAGACCGTGATGCAGGAGGCGGGCCGGGGCCTGCTGAAGGGCGTCAACGGGACCGTGGGCAGCCTGCTGAAGACCGCGGACGCGTACGCCGTGGCGGTGGAGACCGCCCTGGGCGGGAGCATGCAGGACATCATCGTGGACGACGAGGAGAGCGGCAAGGCGTGCATCAGCATGCTCAAGCGCCGCGACGCCGGACGCGGGACCTTCCTGCCCGTGAAGACGATGAGCGGCACGCGCCTGAACGTGAAGGGACTTGAGAAGCAGAGCGGCTTCGTCGGAGTCGCCCTGGACCTCATCACGTATGACAGAAAGTACGAAGGGGTGTACACGTACCTGCTGGGCCGCACCGCGGTCATGGAGGACATGGACGCCGCCATCAGCACCAGCCGGGCCTTCCCGAAGGCGTTCCGCATCGTGACGCTGGACGGACAGGTGATCAACACCAGCGGCTCCATGACGGGCGGCTCCCTGGCCAAAAACGCCGGGATCCTGTCGAGGGCCAACGAGCTGGCCAACCTGACCGAGCGGGGAAAGGCCCTGAAGGAGAAGCTGAGGCAGGCCGAGAGCGCCGCCGCCGCGGCCGCCGCCGAGCGGGAGGACGCGGAGCATACGCTGGAGCTCACGGAGGAGTCCCGCCGGGAGATGGACGGGGACCTCGTCCGCCTGCAGTCGGAGAAGGAGCATTACCGCCTCCTGACCGAAGCCGCCGAACAGGCGCTGGAGGACATGCGGCGCGACAGCCGCGGCCTGGAGGAGCGCCTGGCGGAGAACGCCAGGAAGATCGAGGAGCACCGCAGGCGCGGGCGCGAGCTCGAAGCCGAGCTGGAACGGCTGCGCGGACAGACGGAGGAGGCCACCCGCGGACGCGAGGAGCTGCAGGAACGGTACCGCGGCTACGCCGACCGGATGCAGGCCATCCGGGAGCGCCAGGCGTCCCTGACGGCGGAGCGGATCTCCCAGGAGAGCGCGTGCGCCGAACTGGAGGAACTGCGCGGACGGCTGCTGTCCGGCAAGGACCGGCAGTCGGACTACGTCGAGGGCCTGCGCGGCAGGACCGAGGAGATGGACCGGGAGCTGGTCGGATGCCTGCAGCGGATCGATGAGCTGCGCGGACAGGGCGAGGCCTTGAGGAAGAAGATCGAGGCCGCGAACGCGGAGAAGCTGGCCATCGAGGGCGAGAGGGTCCGCCACGACCGGCGGATGCAGGAGCGCAACGAGGCCGTGCTGAACCTGGAGAGGGAGGCCTCTTCGCTGGAACAGAAGCTGATGGCCTGCTCCATGGAGGAAAAGCAGCTGGTGGACCGCCTGTGGGACACCTACGAGCTGACCCGCTCCGCGGCCATGGACATGGCCAGGCCCCAGGAGGACATGGCGGAGGCCGGCCGCAGGGCGGCGGAGCTGAAGCGCAGCATCTCCCGCCTGGGCACGCCGAACATCGGGGCCATCGAGGAGTTCGAGCGCGTGAACGAGCGCTACACCTTCCTGACGACCCAGAGAGACGACATCCAGACGGCCAAGGACGAGCTGCTGGGCATCATCTCGGACATCACCGACGAGATGAAGAGCATCTTCGCGCATGAGTTCGAAGCCATCCGGGAGCAGTTCCGGGAGACCTTCCTGGAGCTGTTCGGCGGCGGACGCGCCGATCTGGAGCTGGAGGACGAGGAGGACATCCTCAACTGCGGCATCGAGATCCGGGTGCAGCCGCCCGGCAAGGCGCTGAAGACGATCATGCTCCTGTCCGGCGGAGAGAAGGCCTTCGTGGCCATCGCCCTGTACTTCGCCGTCCTGAAGGTGCGCCCCGCGCCCTTCGTCGTGATGGACGAGATCGAGGCGGCGCTGGACGAGGCCAACGTCACGAGGTTCGCCGGGTACATGCGCCGGATGGCGGACAAGACGCAGATCGTCGTGATCAGCCACCGCCGCGGCACCATGGAGGAAGCGGACGTGCTGTACGGCGTGACCATGCAGGAGCAGGGCGTCTCCCGGGTGCTGAACGTGGACCTGGACGAGGCGGAGCGCAGCATTGAGAGCAGATAAAGGAGCGGCGGATCGCTATGGGCATTTTTGACAAGATCAAGGCCGGGCTGAAAAAGACCAGAGCCCAGCTCGGAGGCGCGTTCGCCTCCTTCACCGGAGCCAACGACGAGTTCTTCGAGGAACTGGAGGAGCTGATGATCCTCGCGGACATCGGCGTGGAGACCTCGGAGGAGGTCATCGAGGAGCTGAAGGCGAGGACGAAGGAACAGAACCTGCGCGGCGGGGAGGAGATCCGCGCCGCCGTCACGGAGATCCTCGCGGAGAAGATGGAGGCCGGGGACGCCGGCCTGAAGCTGGACACCGTGCCGTCCGTCATCCTCGTGATCGGGGTCAACGGCGTGGGGAAGACCACGACCATCGGCAAGCTGGCCGTCCAGCTCCGCCAGGAGGGAAAGAAGGTCCTGCTGAGCGCCGCGGACACGTTCCGCGCGGCGGCGGCCGACCAGCTGGCAATCTGGGCCCAGCGCGCCGGGGCGGACATCGTCCGCCATGAGGAGAACAGCGACCCGGCGTCCGTGGTCTACGACAGCATCGCCGCGGCGAAGGCGCGCGGCACCGACGTGATCATCGTGGACACCGCCGGACGCCTGCACAACAAGTCCAACCTGATGAACGAACTGAACAAGATCAGCCGGATCATCGACCGCGAGCTTCCCGGCGCCGACCGGGAGACGCTGCTGGTGCTCGACGCCACGACCGGACAGAACGGCCTGATCCAGGCGAAGCAGTTCCGCGAGGCGGCCGGCCTGACCGGCATCGTCCTGACGAAGCTCGACGGCACGGCCAAGGGCGGCATCGCGGTGGCCATCGCCGACCAGCTGAAGCTGCCGGTGAAGTACATCGGCGTCGGCGAGCAGGCCGACGACCTGATCCGCTTCAACGGAAGGGAATTCGTGGAGGCGCTGTTCGAATGAGATTCGTGCTTGCGAGCAACAACGCGCACAAGCTGGAGGAGTTCCGGGCGATCCTGTCCGGCTCCGGCGTGACGGTCCTGTCCCAGAGAGAGGCGGGGATCGCCGTGGATCCGGAGGAGGACGGGACCACGTTCGAGGAGAATTCCCTGATCAAGGCGCGCGCGGCCTGCGCGGCGTCCGGACTTCCGGCCATCGCCGACGACTCCGGACTGACGGTGCCCGCGCTGAACGGCGAGCCGGGGATCTACTCGGCCAGATACGGCGGGCCCGGTCTGACCGACGAGGGCCGGTACCGGTACCTGCTGGAGCGCATGAGGGACACGGAGGACCGCAGGGCCTTCTTCGTCTCCTGCATCTCCTGCGTGTTCCCGGACGGGGACGAGCTGACGGTGCGCGGCGAGTGCGCGGGGCGCATCCTGACCGCGCCGGAGGGCACGGGGGGCTTCGGCTACGACCCGGTGTTCCTGTCCGACGACCTGGGCAAGGCCCTGGGAACGGCGACGCCGGAGGAGAAGAACGGCATCTCGCACAGAGGAAGAGCGCTGCGCGCCATGTGCGCGCGGCTGGAGGAGTATTTCGCAGAAAAGGACGGGAGGTCCGCGGAATGATCAACAGCAGACAGAGAGCGCAGCTGCGCGGCCTAGCCAACGGGATCGACACGATCCTGCATGTCGGAAAAGACGGCGTCACGGAGAACGTGGCCCGTCAGTGCTCCGACGCGCTGGAGGCAAGGGAACTGATCAAGGGAAAGGTGCTGGAAAACTCCCTGCTGACGGCCAGAGAGGTGTGCGACGCGCTGTGCGAAGCCTGCCGGGCGGAGCCCGTGCAGGTGATCGGCAGCAAGTTCGTGCTGTACCGCGAGAGCCGCACGCTGGACAGGGAAAAGCGGATCAGGCTGGTGAAATGATGAAGATCGGCATCTACGGCGGGACGTTCAATCCTCCCCACAGGGGGCACGTGCTGGCGGCCGCTTCCGCGGTGCGGGAGCTGGGGCTCGACCGGCTGATCGTCATGCCCGCCGGCACCCCGCCGCACAAGGAGGTGCCCGCCGGGAATCCCGACGGAGCGGAGCGCCTGGCGCTGGCCAGGATGGCCTTCGCGTCCGTGGAGCGGGCGGAGGTCTCCGACCACGAGGTGGCCAGCGAGGAGAAAGACTATACGATCGACACGCTGAACTGGCTCTCCGCGCGGTGTCCCGGGGACGAGGTGATCCTGATCACGGGCGGCGACATGTTCCGGACGCTCCCCGACTGGAAGTGCGGGGACGAGATCCTGCGGCGCTTCTCCGTGGCCGCGCTGGCCAGGGAGTTCGAGGAGGAGAAGGAGCTCGCGGCGCTGGCGGAGACGTACCGGGCGGACTACGGGGCCACCGTGTACTTCCCGCGGGCGGAGGTGTTCCCGGTGTCCTCCACGGAGATCCGGCGGAAGCTGCCGCAGCGGCTGGGGAAGGAACTCCTGCCCGAGCCGGTGTACGCGGAGATCATCCGGCGCAGGCTCTACGGGGCAAAGCCGGATTTCGCCTGGCTCCGGGAGAAGGCCTACGCGATGCTCAATCCGAAGCGCATCCCGCACGTGAAGGGCTGCGAGGAGGAGGCGGTCCGCCTGGCGGCCTTCTGGGGCGAGGACACGGAGGAGGCGGCGGAGGCCGGCATCCTCCACGACATAACGAAGAAGCTCGACCTGCAGGGGCAGTTGCTTTTGTGCAGGAAATATGATATCGTAATCGACGCGCTCGAGGCGCGCAGCGACAAGCTGCTGCACTCGAAGACGGGCGCGGCCGTGGCGAAGCACGAGTTCGGCGTCTCCGACGCCGTCGCCACCGCGATCACCTGGCACACGACCGGGCGGCCGGGCATGAGCCGGCTGGAGAAGATCCTGTATCTGGCGGACTACATGGAGCCGACGCGGGATTTCGAAGGCGTGGACGAGCTGCGCCGCCTGTGCTATGAGGATCTCGACCGGGCCATGGCGCTGGGGCTTGCGATGAGCATCGGAGACCTGAAGGCCAGGCACAGGGAGATCCATCCCATGACGGAAAAAGCCATGGAATATTACAGTTCTGGAAAGGATACGACAGAATGCTGAGTTCACTGGAAATGGCCCGCGAGGCGGTAAGGGCGCTGGACGCCAAAAAGGGAACGGACATCAGGGTGCTGACCATCGGGGACGTCACCGTCGTCGCCGACTACTTCATCATCTGCACGGCCGGCTCCTCCACACAGATCAAGACGCTCTCCGACGAGGTCCAGAGAGTCCTCTCCGAGCAGGGAGAGGAGCCCCTCCATGTGGAGGGATACCGCGCCGGCGGCTGGCTGCTGGTGGATTACGGCTGCATCGTCGTCCATCTCTTCCTGAAGGAGACCAGGGAGTTCTACAGCCTGGAGCGCCTGTGGAGCGACGCGCCGGAGGTCGACGTGAGCGGCCTGATCACTGAGTAAACGGAGGGTCCGTCAATGAAATACGAATTTGGCCGCATCGAGAAGAAGTGGCAGGAGATCTGGGAACAGAAAAAGGTATACGCGGCGGTCACCGGGAGCGACAGGCCGAAGTTCTACGGGCTGATCGAGTTCCCGTACCCGTCCGGGGAGGGGCTGCACGTCGGCCACCCCAGGCCGTATACCGCCATGGACATCGTCACCCGGTACAAGAGGATGCAGGGCTACAACGTGCTGTTCCCGATCGGCTTCGACGCCTTCGGACTGCCCACGGAGAACTACGCGATCAAGAACAAGATCCACCCCGCGGTGGTCACGAAGCGCAACATCGCCCGCTTCACCGACCAGCTGAAGATGCTGGGCTACGGCTTCGACTGGGACCGCGTCGTCGACACAACCCAGCCCGAGTACTACCACTGGACGCAGTGGATCTTCCTGAAGCTGTATGAGAAGGGCCTGGCCTACAAGGCCACGATGCCCGTGAACTGGTGCACCTCCTGCAAGTGCGTGCTGGCCAACGAAGAGGTCGTCAACGGCGTGTGCGAGCGGTGCCACAGCGAGGTGGTCCGCAAGGAGAAGAGCCAGTGGATGCTGAAGATCACCGAGTACGCCCAGCGCCTGATCGACGATCTGGACGGCCTGGACTACATCGAGCGCGTCAAGATCCAGCAGAAGAACTGGATCGGCCGCAGCGTCGGCGCGGAGATCGATTTCGACACCACCGCCGGCGACAGGATCAAGGTGTTCACCACCCGTCCCGACACCCTGTTCGGCGCCACCTACATGGTCATGAGCCCCGAGCATGCCCTCGTGGCTGCCTGGGCGGACCGCCTGGAGAACCTCGACGAGGTCCGCGCCTACCAGGAGGCCGCCGCGCGCAAGAGCGATTTCGAGCGCACGGAGCTGGCCAAGGACAAGACCGGCGTGGAGCTGAAGGGCGTGCGCGCCGTCAACCCCGTCACCGGAGAGGAGATCCCCATCTTCATCTCCGACTACGTGCTGGCCACCTACGGCACCGGCGCGATCATGGCGGTCCCCGGCCACGACACCAGGGACTGGGAGTTCGCCCGTGCGTTCGGCCTGCCGATCGTCGAGGTCGTCGCCGGCGGCGACATCGAGAAGGAGGCCTTCACCGACTGCGAGACCGGGACCATGGTCAATTCCGGCTTCCTCGACGGCATGTCCGTTGAGACCGCCAAGAAGACGATCACGCAGTGGCTGACCGAGAAGGGCATCGGCACCGAGAAGGTCAACTACAAGCTGCGCGACTGGGTCTTCTCCCGCCAGCGCTACTGGGGCGAGCCGATCCCGATGGTCTACTGCGACAAATGCGGATGGGTCCCGCTGCCGGAGAGCGAGCTGCCGCTGCTGCTGCCCGAGGTCGAGAACTACGAGACAACGGACAACGGCGAGAGCCCGCTGGACCGCATGACGGACTGGGTGGAGACCACCTGCCCGCACTGCGGCGGACACGCCAGGAGAGAGACGGACACCATGCCCCAGTGGGCGGGGTCCAGCTGGTACTTCCTGCGCTACATGGATCCGCACAACGACAAGGAGCTGGCTTCGAAGGAGGCCCTGGAGTACTGGAGCCCCGTGGACTGGTACAACGGCGGCATGGAGCACACGACGCTGCATCTGCTGTACTCCCGGTTCTGGCACAAGTTCCTGTATGATATCGGGGTGGTGCCCACGTGCGAACCGTACAAAAAGCGCACCAGCCACGGAATGATCCTCGGCGAGGACGGGCAGAAGATGTCCAAGTCCCGCGGCAACGTGATCAACCCCAACGACGTCGTCAACGAGTTCGGCGCGGACACGCTGCGCCTGTACATCATGTTCATCGGCGACTTCGAGAAGGCGGCGCCCTGGTCCACCAACGCGGTGAAGGGCTGCAAGAGGTTCCTGGACCGCATCTGGAACCTGGCCGAGAACCGGATCGGCGGCGACGGAGGATACTCCGCCGTCCACGAGAAGCTGGTGCACCGCACGATCAGGAAGGTCGGCGAGGACATCGAGAACATGAAGTTCAACACCGCCATCGCCGCCATGATGAGCCTGGTCAACGCCTTCTACGAGACGAAGCCGAACCGCGCGGAGATCCGCACGCTGCTGACGCTGCTGAGCCCCTTCGCCCCGCATATCGCGGAGGAGCTGTGGGAGATCCAGGGCTTCGAAGGCCTGGCCTGCCAGGCGCAGTGGCCGGAATACGACGAGGCCAAGACGGTGGACGCCGACCGCGAGATCGCCGTTCAGGTGGGCGGCAAGCTGAAGACCACCGTGACCGTGCCCGCCGACTGCGACGACGCGACGGCCATCGCCGCGGCGACCTCGGACGAGAAGATCCGCCGCCTGATGGAGGGCAAACAGCTGGTCCGCACCATCGTCGTGAAGAACAAGCTGGTGAACCTGATCCTCAAGTGAGAGGGACGGGAGAAAATGCTTGACATTTGACGGGAGCGCCCGTATAATACTGCTTGCTTAAGCCATAATCATGGCCCTTAAAGCGTGTCATCACGCATTTGGAGGGAGGGAAATAGATGTCAGAAATTCACGTGAAAGAGAATGAGTCTCTGGACAGCGCTCTGAGAAGATTCAAACGCAGCTGCGCCAAGGACGGTGTTCTTTCCGATCTGAGGAAGAAGGAATACTACCAGAGCCCCAGCGTTAAGCGCCGCAAGAAATCCGAGGCGGCACGCAAGAACAAGAACAAGAGATATTACTAAAATATCAGCACCCCGGCCGAAGTTCGGCCGGGGCGTTCTTCTGTCCTGTGACGGACCGGTATTCAGATGGCGGGGCCTCAGCGCCTCCTGCCGAGGAAGGTGAGCACGGCGAGGACGAGCCCGATCAGGACGTACAGGCCGAAGATCAGGCCGAGAAGCCAGGCGACGATCGTCCCGATCAGGGGAACGATGGATATGATCTTTACGAGGACTCCTCCCACGACGCCGATGATCAGATGGATGGCGACCGAGATCAGAAGGGACTTCAGATCGGTGACGTTCAGGGCGAAGGGGAAGATGCGGCGGAGTTCCATGAGCGAACACCTCCTTTCTGCGGGATATCATATCACAGAAGGGGAGAAAGTCAATGAACAGACTGTGAATGTATCTTCCCGTCCCTTGCTTTTTCCGCGGGCTGCGTGTAAACTGAAACCGTCAATATTTCTGAAGAAAGGAACATCGTCACCATGTTTATGAACTGTGAAGGCGAATACGGAAAATACATCGTACAGGATCTGAACGCCCCCAAGACGGGCACCCCCGAATTCCAGGAGATCTACAACAGGTTTGCCAAACGCATCCTCTGGATCGACGGGAACACCGTCCCCGGCGCGTTCCAGATGAACACCAGCTGGTACAAGAAGGTGCCGGAGCTCAACCCCATCTTCGAGGAGCACGCGCACGACTCCGACGAGCTGATCGGCTTCTTCGGCAGCAATCCGGAGGATCCCTACGATCTCGGAGCGGAGCTGGAAGTGACCATCAACGGGGAGACCCACATCCTGACGAAGACCTCCCTGATCTTCATCCCGGCCAACATGCCGCACATGCCGCTGAAATTCAACCGCGTGGACCGTCCCATCTTCCACTTCTCGGTCGTCATGAGCAGGGAATACGGAGGAGAGGCGTACCGGTAACGCCGCAGAGACCCTTTATCACGCAAGGAGCAACCAGAACATGCTAGAACTGAAGAACATCCGTTTCTCCGTCCTCGACGAGAACGGGGAGACAAAGACCATCATCCGCGACCTGAGCCTGACCCTGGCCGACCGCCGGTTCCTGGCGATCACGGGCCCGAACGGGAGCGGTAAGTCCACGCTGGCCAAGCTGATCGCCGGCATCGAAAAGCCCACGGAGGGCCGCATCCTGCTGGACGGGGAGGACATCACGGACCTGAGCATCACGGAGCGCGCCCGCGCCGGCATCGGCTTCGGGTTCCAGCAGCCCGTGCGCTTCAAGGGCCTGACCGTGTTCGACCTGCTGCGGATCGCGTCCGGGAAGAAGCTGAACGTCTCCGAGGCCTGCAGCTACCTGTCCGAGGTCGGACTGTGCGCCAGGGACTACATCAACCGGGAGGCCAACAGCTCCCTGTCCGGCGGCGAGCTCAAGAGGATCGAGATCGCCACGGTGCTGGCCAGGAAGTCCCGCCTGACCGTGTTCGACGAGCCGGAGGCGGGGATCGACCTGTGGAGCTTCCAGAACCTGACGCGCGTCTTCCAGTCCATGCGGGAGGACATCCGCGACAGCTCCATGATCGTCATCTCGCACCAGGAGCGCATCCTGGAGATCGCCGACGACATCCTGGTCCTGACGGCCGGCGAGATCGACAAGTACGGGCCGCGCGAGGAGATCCTGCCCCAGGTGCTGGGGACCGAATCCGCGCAGATCGCCTGCGACAGACTGAAGTGAGGGAACGGCTATGGTTGAACTGACAGAAGTACAGAAGAAGCTGATGGCCGAGATCGCCGACCTTCACAAGATCCCCGAGGGAGCCTACAATTTCCGCGCCAACAGCGAGCTGGCGGGACGGAACACCACGGCGAACATCGACATCGTCTCCAAGCCGGACGGCTCCGGCATCGATATCCACATCAAGCCCGGAACGAAGAACGAGAGCGTCCACATCCCCGTGGTGATCTCGAAGACCGGCCTGAAGGAGGTCGTGTACAACGACTTCTTCATCGGAGAGGACTGCGACGTCGTCATCGTCGCCGGCTGCGGCATCGACAACTGCGGCGGCCAGGATTCCGAGCACGACGGCGTGCACCGCTTCTTCGTGAAGCCCCGCGCGAAGGTGAAGTACATCGAGAAGCACTACGGCTCCGGCGACGGGACGGGGAAGCGCATCCTCAACCCCGTGACGGAGGTCTACATGGACGAGGACAGCGTCATGGAGATGGAGATGGCCCAGATCAAGGGCGTGGACTCCACCGAGAGGAAGACCGTGGCCGAGCTGAAGAAGGGCGCGCGGCTCGTCGTCCGCGAACGCCTGATGACCCACGGCGTGCAGGAGGCGGTCAGCGACTACCGCGTGACGCTCCTGGAGGAGGGCTCCAGCGCCGACGTCGTATCCCGCTCCGTGGCGAGGGACGATTCGAAACAGAAGTTCGACGCCCGCATCACCGGCTGCGCGGCCTGCAAGGGCCACACCGAGTGCGACTCCATCATCATGGACCGCGGGACGATCCTGGCCGTGCCTTCGCTCGAGGCGATGAACGTGGACGCGGAACTGGTCCACGAGGCGGCCATCGGAAAGATCGCCGGGGACCAGCTGACCAAGCTCATGACCCTCGGACTTACAGAACAAGAGGCGGAAGAGGAGATCATCAACGGCTTCCTCGCCTGACGGCTGGGTTGTCGTTGCTTGTCAGATAACATGAATCAAGGTCCGAAGACGAAGCCACAGTACCGTGTGGCCAGTCTTCGGACCTTGCTGCTTTAAGTACGTGTGGCGTGCCGCAGGGATCTGAAGGGGTTTTCCCTTTATTTCTTCTCTGTGAACCGAGACATATCCGGAGGACCGTCCACACTGTTGTCTTCGCTGAACAGATAGCGGATGCCGTCTTCCAGAAAACGGCTCCAGGATGAATTCCAGTGATATTCGCGTGTATCGATCACCGCGCGGAGATGCCGGCTGTCAAGATGGAGCTTGTGTTTCATCCTGCGGTATACCGTTATGGTCGAGGTCATGATGGTCTCCTCAATCTCCTGGTCGCCGCAGCACATGTAGAAGCGCACATTTTCCAGTCGCTTTGGGTCATAGCTGTCGATCAGGGACAGACAGCTTTCATCCAGGATATCCATTCCGGGCGAGAGATCAAATGAACGGCCGAACACATCCGGATCTTTCATCGTCATATAGTAAGACTGCAGACCGCCCATAGAGGCGCCCCCTACGCCGGTATTTGCGGCATCCGGCTTTGTCCGGAAATTGCCGTCGATGATGGGCTTCAGGGTGTCGCGGACGAAATCCGCGTAATAGTGACCGAGAGGAACGTATTCCGGCTGCCCTTCCGGCCGCGGTATCATGTGGGACGGATTCCTGGTGTAGGGAGGAAGAAGTTCACTTCCGCGGTCATCGGAATGGTCGATCGCGACGACGATACACTGGATCTCCGGTTCAAGGGAGGGAATGATCTCATCCACTTTCCATCCGCCGATCAGATCGGCCCATTCCCTGTCCGGAATAATGACCTGTCCGTCGTGCATGTACAGGACGGGAAAACGCCTGGTCCCATCGTACAGGGGAGGGAGCCAGACACGGATCGTGCGCATGCGTTCATCGGGGATCGGTCTCATGGCAACATCGAACATGAGAAGTTTGCCTTGCTTTACCAGTTCGGACCTTTCGGTAAAAGAAATCTCCATAGTAACTCCTTTCTGATAATCATGACAGTGTTACGGCTGTGAACCATTCGCGCAGGACGGCGCAGGCGGAAACAGATGGGATATCTGTAATCGTAGAGAAATCCGCGGACCTCTGCAGTGCCATGTTTGCGGCAGGAATCGGATGAACCGCCCTGTTCCTCTCTGCTTTATAGTATCATATCATCTGACACTGCAACAGTATGATTGAATTCGTTCGATTATTACTTTGACAGAGTGATGTATTCTTGTGCCTCGAGTATTCAGAAAACCGGCCTCAGTGCCTTTGCAGACAGGAACTGCTTGTATTTCAGCACAAATCGACGCCGGATATTTGTGCCTGATTACATTCACGCTCGATGCCGTATTGGATATGATTTTATTTGATACAACAAAGAGGAGAAGAGTCTGAGACGGTTTTTCACAACTGATAAGGGGAGATTTATTATGGGAAAGTATGACGATCTGATTTACACGATGCCGATAGATCACCACAACTGGGATCATTATGTTTCTCCACGCTGTGGCTATCCCGGAACTTCGGTCGATCCGAAGGCGTCGATCAATTTTGGGTTCTCCGTCGCTTATGATGAAAATGTGATGGAAGAACCGCATATGCACGACGCAAAAGAGGAGTATCTGTTTTTCACCGGCGCCGACCTGGAGCATTTTTTCGAATCCTTTGACGCGGAGGTCGAAGTATGGCTGGGCGATGACCCGCGGCATATGGAGAAGATCACCATTACAGAGCCCACCCTCATTCGGGTGCCTCCGAAACTGTGGCACTGCCCGATCAACTTCAAACGGATGGGAAAGGCGGTCTGCTTTATTCCTCTCTATCTCGACGGCGGCTGGTGCAAGATCACGCGTCAGGAGACCCCGGAGGGGCGGGAACTCTATCTGGTGGACGGCGAAGGGCTGCGCCACTGTGTGTACAATATGGAGAAGCTCTGTGAATACTGCGGAAAATGCTTTGCCGAACGGGCACAGACAGAACCAGTGAGCACAGAAGAGTATCTTGCCGCATATCGCGAGATGGAAAAAGAACCGCGTACGGGGAAATACGACAGATATGTCTTCACATTCCGACCGGAGCATCACACGCAAGAGGCCATTGTCAGCCCGAGGGCCGGGTTTTCCGGGGACAGCGATATGGCGGGGGCCAGGCTGTATTTCCGGTATGATATCGTCAAGGAGCCGGTCGTGTTTGACGACCCGCATTTCCATCATGCCGTGGAGGAATATTTGGTGTTTACCGGCGCGGATCTGATTAAGCCGTTCGAGTCCTTCGACGCGGAGATCTCGATCATGCTCGGTGAGGACCCGGATCATCTGGAGGAATACGTCATCACAGCCCCGAGCGTGATCCGGATACCGCCCAATCTTTGGCACGGTCCGGTGGAGTTCCGGAGGGCAGGGAAACCGGTGAATTTCATGACGATATATCCCAATGGCACTTACGGAAGGATCTTGAGGAAGGCAATCCCCGGGGATGGCGCACAAGCCTATGTCTTCGATTCGGAAGGCCTCTGACCTGCGGAGAGAATTCTGACTGCGGCCAGAAGAAGAATATGGAAAGAGATCGCCGCTCTGTTCCGCAAATGGCGGAACAGAGCGGCGATCTGTCTGGGTGTATTCGCTGCGTTGCATGAGGAGCAGGCTCCGCCGTACGGCCGCGGCCATGGACATGGCCGCCGGAAGACTTAAATATCCTCTATGGCGAGATAACGCATGATCATGATGCTGAGATACACGGACATCATCTCTTTTGTATCATTGGAACTGATGCCGAATAATTCTTCGATCCGCTTGAGTCGGTAAAGGATCGTATTCTTATGAACGAACAGCCTTTCCGCTGTCATCTGCAGATCATATCCGCATTCGACGTATGTCTCAAATGTTTTTGTATATGATGTGTTGTGGGCTTTGTCATACTCCCGGATGAGCAGATATGTCTGTGAACAGAATTCCAGGAGCAGACTCTGGCCTTTGTCCTCGCAATTGATGAGATCCAGCATTTCAAGAAGGATATACTCTTCATGATGATAGAACGGTCCTTCTTCAAGAATGCGGTTGCCCAGCATGATTATATGGAGCGCCTGATTATAATAGATGGACAGGTGTTCAGGAGTGGAGACGATGTTGCTGATGCCGCACTGATAGGAATAATACTTGAGGAACGAGGAAAAATCCTCCTGATTGCTCACATAGGAGTTCATATCGCGGTCGTTGACAAGGCAGACGATCGTGTCCTTGTAAATGACGCTGGGACAGCGCCCGAGCTGTTGGCTGATCGCGTCAATGACGAATTCGTTCCCATGCCCGTATTCTGTGTTCTCTTTCGGCTTGAAAACGAGCAGCCGCTTCTTTGCCTTTTCAAAATCGACCCCGGCGTCGGAAAGCTTCGATCTGAGATAAGCGCCCTTAAGTTTTTCCTCCAGCATGTCGAGCAGAAGATAGTCTTCGGTACGCATGTTGCTGCTGCCCAGTGAACCGCGGCCCCTGATCTCAACAGACAGGACACGGCAAAGATAGGAGAACACGAGCGTGTCGCTGGGACCGAACTCGTTTTCTTCAATCAGCATGAGGTATCCCACATTGACCCCGCTTATGGACAGCTCCTTTGTCAAGAACCTCCGCGGCTCTTCCAAATCGGTGGAGATCGTGGAGATCAGGCCGTCACGGCGAACACTGACGTTCCTTTTAAACATCGTCTTGATATAGTTTTCTGGATAGGCGCCTTCTTTTACGACACTGCTCAGGAAAGGGTCCGTGATGCGTTCGGGAGCGTACGATGAGACGACACGATATCTGTTGTTGACCAACACAAGAGGATTGTCGAACAGCTGTCCGGCTTCCTG
>JAEEGL011217750.1_pt1 | contig 20755 bp, 16 predicted proteins | sample 9134231 | NCBI WGS metagenome assembly JAEEGL01 (sample SAMN16246548, study PRJNA631951) | gut metagenome | biome: gut microbiome; feature: rumen; material: fiber-attached | host: Bos | place: Iran: Karaj | collected 2018-10
AGAGGGTACACTTTTCGGAAACGGTGAGCGTACAGGTAACGTTGATATATGCAATATTTGCTACAACATGTTCTCTCAGGGAATAGACTGCGGTCTCGATTTATCAAATGTTAATGAGGCAATTGAGCTTTATGAGAGACTTTGCAAACTGCCTATTCATCCAAGACATCCTTATGCAGGAAAGCTTGTGTTTACAGCATTCTCAGGCTCTCATCAGGACGCTATAAACAAGGGCGTGAAAGCAATGAAGGAGAGAAACAGCGAGATATGGCAGGTGCCTTACCTTCCAATTGACCCGGCAGACATAGGCCGAGAGTACGAACCTATCGTTCGTATTAACTCCCAGTCAGGAAAAGGCGGAGTTGCCTTTGTTATGGATACATACTTTGGCTTCAAGCTTCCTAAGGGAATGCAGAGAGAATTTGCCGATGTCATACAGGCAATTTCTGAGAAGCAGGGAGAAGTATCGCCTGATACAATTATGGAAGAGTTCAGAAAAGAATATCTTCAGAGAAAAGCCCCGTATCACTTTAAGAAACTTAAGGTTGATGATCTTTCCGGAGAGACTGAATCAGAGTATGATACAAAGGTTACACTTACGTATTCATGCAATGACAAGGAAAATACATTTGTAGCAGCCGGAAACGGACCTATCGATGCTGTTAAGCTTGGTCTTATCGAGAATCTTGGAATTAAGATTAAAATTCTTGACTACGAGGAGCATGCACTTCAGAGTGGATCTAATTCACAGGCAGCTGCATATATTCATATGCTCGATGTTGAGACAGGAAAGACCACATATGGCGTAGGCGTTAGCTCAAACATTACCAGAGCTTCAGTCAGAGCAATGTTCTCTGCTCTTAACAGACTGGGACTTGCAGAGAAATAATCAGTATTTAAATTGCGGGGGAGATGTTTTTCGGCGTCTCCCCACCTTTATGTGAGAGGATATACATGAAGAAAATAATAGTTACCGGATGTAACGGACAGCTCGGAAGAGCGGTAAACGATTATTATAAAAACAGCACAGAATATGAGCTGGTTAATACAGACACAGCAGAAGGTTTTGATAATCTTGATATCACAGATCTTCAGGCACTTGATGCCTTTTTTGAAAAAGTAAAACCTTATGCTGTAATAAACTGTGCGGCATTTACAAACGTGGATGCGTGTGAGTCAAAGGAAGACATTGCATTTAAAGTTAATGCAATCGGACCGAGAAATCTTGCGATTGTATCGGAAAAGTATAGCGCAAAGCTTGTTCATATATCTACGGATTATGTGTTTGAAGGTAATGAGCCGTCTCCAAGAAAAGAGACAGATCCTACAGGCCCCATCGGAGCATACGGAAGGACAAAGCTTGCCGGAGAAAATTTTGTTAAAGCTTTTTCAAAACATTATTTCATTATCAGAACAGCATGGCTTTACGGTGACGGAAAGAATTTTGTCAGAACAATGCTTAACGCTGCAAAGACAAGAGATGAAGTAACTGTTGTCTCTGATCAGATAGGTTCGCCGACCTCTGCAAAAGAACTTGCAAAGGCAATAGGTGTTCTTGTACCTACTGAAAACTATGGAACATTCCATGGTACATGTGAGGGCGTGTGCAGCTGGGCTGATTTTACAGAGGAAATCTACAGATTAGCCGGGGTGAAGACTAAAGTAACACATATTACATCAGATCAGTATCCTTCTCCTACAAAGAGACCGGCATATTCTGTTCTGGATAATTATATGTTTAGACAGACTACAGATTTTGTGTTTGCTGATTGGAAAGATGCAATCAAAGAATATTTGGAGTCGGAGAAATGAGTTTTTTAGAAGGATTATTAACAAATGTGCCTCTTATTTGTGCGGCCATAAGCTGGCTGCTGGCACAGATTATAAAGACAGTATTACACCTTATCGTTACAAGAAAATTTGACGCAGAGAGACTTATAGGAACAGGCGGAATGCCCAGCTCCCACTCAGCTACTGTCAGCAGTCTTGCGACGGCTATAGCTATTAATTATGGTAGTGATTCGGGTTATTTTGCAATAGCCCTGATACTTGCTATTGTTGTAATGTATGACGCCCTCGGAGTCAGACGTGAGACAGGCAAGCAGGCAGTAGTCATCAATGAGATGATAGAGATGTTTAACGATATGGGAAAACCAATGAGTGCTGAGGAGAAACTCAAGATATTTGTAGGCCATACACCCATGCAGGTACTTGCGGGATGTATATTCGGTATGGTTATAGCATTCATTGTCTGTGGAATAATTTAAAACAGGATTCAGAATTGTATGGCATTTATAGTTCCGATATTCATGCTTTCAATCGCATATTTTACCGGACTTACGGTTATGAAATTATTTTGTGACGATAAGACATCGATTATCGAGACATGTCTTGTCGGCACTTTTTTTCTTATGATTACTTCGCAGGTAGTTGTACTTATATGCTATTATTCAGGCTTTACTTTCAGCACATATGTCAGACTTATGTGCATGATAATGGTGCTGGTACTGATTCTTTCGCTCTTTATATGCCAGAAAGATGTTTTATATCATATCAAGATCAGGAAAAAGGTAAACAGGAACGCAGTTGTAGTGATTGTGCTGATGGGTGCAATTGAATTTCTGGCACTCCTAATTCTCATGCCTGATGTGGCGGGAGATTTTACGGCTGATGCGGTAAATACTTTACTTACAACAGATACGATATTTGGATATGATTATTTGACGGGATATCCACTTTCAGGAGAACCTTCTGTAAAACTTCAGCTGGATGGACTTCCGTTTTTGTATGCCGGCATGGCAAAGATTTTCCATGCAAAGGGAATTATCATTGTTTATGATTGTGCTCCCATATGGGCAATGACGCTTTGCTTAATGGTATATGGTCTGTGGGCAGGAGCTCTTTATGGAAGAGACAACAATGATGAACTGAAGAGGGCCATATTTGTAGCTGGAGTATGTGCAGTCAGTATCTGTGGAGCTTTCTCTGCGAAAAGTCTGTTTTACTATCAGACATTTGAAGGATTCAGGGGAGAACCGATATGTGATGGTATCATTGTACCGTTTTGTCTGTATGAATTGTTTGAATTATATCGAAATAAAAAGTGGCAGTCAGTCGTTTATATAGTAGTGGCGGTTTTGTCGGCAATGCTTGTGACTACGCCGGCAAAGGGGCTTGTGCCATGTGCCATCATTATCACAGCTGCAACAGTCGTTGCATTGGGATACAGACTCAGGAGGTACGTTAAATGTCTGCAGCATTAAGTGGAATGCAGTCGGCTCTTGAGATGGCTGGTGGAAGTGTTGGTTTTACGGCCCTTTTCCTTGCGGGACTGCTGTCGCTCTGGTACGGTAAATATGATGACCGTGAAGAATCGGGATATCTGTTCTGGTACGCTATAATAATGCTTGCCATAGTGATTAATCCCTTTTATCTTTCGTTTATAAGACGGTTTTCGCCGTCCCTTGCGTTTGACAATATATTCCTGTGGATAATGCCTACAGTACCTGTTGTTGTATGCTGTGGCGTCAGAGCGGTAGGATTTCTTGAGAATATTAGAAAAAAGGCAATGTTTGCCATTGGTCTTATCGGTCTGCTTGTTCTTGCGGGTGCAACGTCTTATTCGATGAGTGCATTTAATATCAAGCAGGAATCGGCCCTTGATAATAAAAAACAGGAAGTATTTGATTATCTTGGAGAATACATGGACAGCAGTAATAAGCAGTCATGTGTAATATGGGGAGAAGATGTGATAATGGAGTCTGCCAGGGAGTATGACGGCCGGTTTCTTCTCGTATACGGAAAGGACATGTGGATAGATGACTGCTTTGCCTTGACAGGAAATGTATATGATGATGAAAAGTATACAGCGTATTATTTGATAAATGAAGATGCACCTTCTGTTTCCCAGCTTTATGACGAGGCAAAAATTCTGGGATGTGATTTCTTCATACTGTCAACAGACAGATACGCAAAAGCTCTTGAAAGAAAAGAATTTGAGAGACAGCAGATTATTTCGGAGCTTCTTGCCAGAAGAAAATACGGACGTTTCTCGAGAGGATTTATCTACGGAAGCGACGAGGTTTTTTACAAAGAAACGGACCCTGTATATGAGCCTGTATTTCAGACAAGCGGATTTGTAATATTTGAAGTAACTGATTAATTATATTGGAGATTAACTGATGATCAGTATTATTGTACCTGTATATAATGCTGAAAAGTTCATATCGAAAACGATAAAAAGTGTAATAACCCAGACTTATAGAGACTGGGAGCTTATTTGTGTGGATGACGGTTCGACGGATGAAAGCAGAAACGTGGTTGAAGCATTCGGAGATAAGAGAATTCGAATGGTAAATAACGAGAGTGGAAAGAAAGGCGCAGCCGGAGCCAGGAATTACGGTGTATCAATAGCAAAAGGTGAATATATTGCTTTTCTTGACGCAGATGATATCTGGAGACCGGAAAAACTTAAGAAAACTCTGGATTTCATGACGAAAAAAGGTGCTGCTTTTGCTTTTACCGCCTACGATTACGGCGACAAAAATGCAAATTCCCTTGGAAAGACAGTCCATGTCCCGGAGATAATGCCTTATGAGAAAGCCCTTTCACGAACTGTGATTTTTACATCTACAGTTATGTTTGATATGTCGAAAATATCAAAGGAAGAGATAAAAATGCCGTATGTTGCAAGTGAGGATACCGCAACATGGTGGAATATTCTAAGAAGTGGAAGAGTTGCATACGGACTGGATGAGAGTCTTGTAATATACAGAAGAAGCAAAAATACTCTTTCGGCAAACAAACTTAAGGCCATTGTCAGGATATGGAGACTATACAGACGAAGAGAAAATATGGGCTTCTTTAACAGCCTTGGACACCTGATTGCGTGGGCTTTCATGGCAGTTGCCAGGAGATTATAGGATTTGTTATAATTAACATAACTATGAAAAAACTTGAGACATCCAGAAGAATTATAATAATAATTTCATCAGCCATAAGTCTTGCTTTGCAGGTAGCAGCTTATGGTTTTTTATGGTTTCATTTCTATAAGGTAATGGTTGCAAAAGAGTTCTGGATTAAGGGTGATATCCTTATGATCAGTATTTATGCTGTTTTGCTTCTTTTCTTTTCCCGTATGTACGGAGGCACCAGGATTGGTTACCTTAAGGCCTGGGAAGTCTTCTTTTCTGAGATATTCGCTGTTTTTTGCGTAAATGTAATCACATATGCGATTATATCCCTTATGTCGGCAAAACTTGTTCCGGCCCAGTATATGCTGATGCTCATGGGTGTTGATATTGTCTGGGCAGGCATATGGACAGCTTCAACAAACGGTCTGTACAGTATGCTTTTCCCTCCAAGGGATATGCTGCTTGTATCGGGAAACAGGTCAAATGAGGATATTCTGGCCAAGTTTGCATCAAGACCTGACAAATATAATATATGCAAATGCATTAATATCAGTGAAGGCGTTGATGCAGTCATTGAGGAGTTTAAAGAGAGATATGATGCCATGGTTATATGGGATATTCCCATGGCAGAGAGAAATAAGCTGTTAAAGTACTGTTATGGTAACGGTGTGAGAGTATATCTGATGCCTAAAATCCCGGATGTGCTGATAAAGGGAATGACGGAGATGCATATATTTGATACTCCCATGTACTTAACAAGAGAGTATTCACTTACTATAGAACAGAGAATTGGTAAGCGTTGCATGGATCTGATATGCAGTGTACTACTGATGATTATTGCGTCACCATTTATGCTACTTACAGCAATAGCAATCAAACTGTATGACGGTGGACCAGTATTTTACAAACAGGTGAGATGTACCGAGGGTGCGAAGCAGTTTAAAATACTGAAATTCAGATCAATGAAGGTTGATGCTGAGAAAGATGGCAAGGCAAGGCTTGCATCTAAAAATGACAGCAGAATAACACCAATCGGAAAGTTTATAAGAGCAACACGTATAGACGAACTGCCACAGCTCTTAAATATTTTAAAGGGTGATATGTCATTTATAGGGCCGAGACCTGAACGCCCTGAGATAATAGAGCAGTATATGGAGGAGATGCCTGAGTTCATGTTCAGAATGAAGGTTAAGGCAGGTCTTGCCGGATACGCACAGGTTTATGGCAAGTATAATACTACTCCTTATGATAAGTTGAAGCTTGACCTTGCATATATTGAGAATTACTCAATTTGGCTGGATTTAAAGCTCCTTATGCTCACATTGAAGGTCGTTTTAAAGCCTGAGAGTACAGAGGGAGTCGACCAGTCCCAGACTACAGCCTTAAAGAATCATAATAAATCTGACGCAGAGGATAATGATAAAAAAAATGAGTGAGATGGCTGATCTTAAAAGATTTTGCATATTGAATAAAAAGAGATGGTATCTGATTCCTTTATCAGTAATAATCTTCGCTCTCGTTTTCGGTGGTATATATTATCTTGTAAAGATTGTGAATGCAGGCGATACAGTTTACCGATGCAAAGCATATTATTATATAACTTTTGATGAGGAGGAAGACGAGACTGTCACTCATTATTACAATTCATACACATGGAATGATGTACTTGACTGTGACAAGATAGCAGGAAGGGTAGCTGAAAAGCTTGGGCTGGAAAAACAGTATATAGCAGATGTGGCAGATGTTCCGGGACTCAGTGATGTCAGATTTTTCTGGATTTATGTAGATACAAATAATAAAGATGAAGCAGTGACCATACAGAATGCATTTTCTGATGCACTTACAGCGTTTGCCGATGAGACGCCGGGGTTTGACTCGATTGTATTATGGACTGCTCCGTCAGTGGTTTCAGTAACTGAGGATTATGTTACAGGCAGGGTGGCTGTATTTGGTGGTTGCGTCGGACTCCTTGTGGGAATTCTTCTTGTGATGTTTTTTAGTGCCACTGATGACCGTATATATGTTATGCGCGATGTCAGAAAATATATTGACACAGATGCAGCCGCAGTTATTTTTTCCGACAGCTCTGTTTATATAAAGCCTTTTCTTAATGTTGAGAATAAAATATGTATCTACGACAGAGCGGGGGAATTTAAAGGTCAGTATTTTAGGAACTCCATTGCAAAGGCCGTTAATAACGGGGAGATAAACGTGATTGACACAGGTTCAGTCACAGGTGTTGATGACAAAACATCAGTTATGCTTGTTCCGATTAAGATGGGAGATACAGGTCACAGCCTGTCTGTTTCCGAAGACGAACTGAAAACTCTTGGATTTGAAAAAGTATACGCCTTAATTTGTGATGCTGATAAAAAAATGTATGAGCATTACTATGGAAAAGATATTCTGAATAAGAACTGATAATTAGGAATGTTAATATGAAATTGCAATTGCTGGTATCGGCGATGAACAAGGATGCCGAGAACCTCATAAATACAATGGGAATAACGACAGATGCTGTAATAATTAACCAGTGCGATAAGTACGATACCCGCATATTTGAGGATAAAAACAGGAAAATTGAATTTTATGATATGAACGAGCGGGGCGTTGGCAGAAGTAGAAACAGCGCCGTACTCAAATCATCAGGAGACATACTTCTTTTTTCTGATGAAGATATCGTATATGAGAAGGATTATGAAAAAAGAGTAATAAAGGCTTTTGAAGAAAATAAAAATGCCGATATGCTCATTTTTAATATAGAAGTGGACGAGTCCAGAAGGACATATCATATTGATAAAAAAACTAAGGTTGGACTTTTAAACTGTGGCAGGTATCCTACGTACAGCATGGCTGTGAAACGAGAAGTGCTTTTGAAGAAAGGAATAATGTTTTCTCTTCTGTTTGGTGGTGGAGCTCCATACAGTGCCGGAGAAGACAGCCTGTTTATTATGGACTGTGTAAAAGCAGGAATGAAGATATATGCTCTTCCGATTACTATTGGCAGGGAAGAACTCAGGCCGTCTACATGGTTTAACGGATATACAGAAAAGTTTTTCTACGACAGAGGAGTCTTGTTTGCTCACTTATATGGCAAGGCGGCAGGTATAATGGCGGCCAGATACATACTCGCGAAAAAGAGGGTTATGTGTAGGGAAATTAAACCCCGTGATGCGTATAACCTGATAAAAAAGGGAATAAAAGACGGAAGATAAAAATGTCCGGAATGATTTTTTACAGCTTCTTTGTATTTCTTACTGTTGTTGTAGCATACAGTATCAAAGGAGTAAAACAGTCAACATCATACGGAAAAGATTATGGAAATAATCAGGGACTGGTAAGCACCATTTGTTTTTGTGGCCTGTTCCTGCTTCTTTTTTTGCTATCGTCCATGCGTCATATGACGGGACATGATTATTCCACGTATATAGACAGGGCTCATGATATCGCTCATGAAAGTTACGGAGTAACAGAATGGGGATTTAATCTTCTAGTTCTTCTGGTTTACAGTATTTGTAACTGTGAAAATTATATTCTCCTGTTTGCGATAATAGCAGCCGCAATGATAGGTTTTTTCCTGGCGGGAATATACAGACAGTCTAGGGATTTCGCGTTTTCCTTCTTTTTGTACATGGCTTTTGGACTTTATTTTCAGAGCTTTTCAACCATCAGGTATTACCTTGCAATGTCGATAGTTTTTTTCTCCCTGTCTTTCTGGAAGAAAAAACATTATATAAAAGGAATATTATTTGTTATTGCAGCATCTTTCTTCCATAAATCGGCGCTTTTTGTAATTCCGATTTATTTTCTTGCAGGGATAAAATGGAAAAGAATACACATAATAATACTGACATTGTTTGCTTCAACGGGTGTTATATTTAATGATTTTTATCTGAAAATCATGCTTAAGCTTTACCCTTCATATGTAGTGAGTGGTGAATTTGAGGGCACCGGAGGTTTTAGCATTATAAATGTGCTCAGGTCACTGGCTGTAGTTATTCTCGGCCTGTATTTTTGGAGAGAGACAGTTAAAGAAAATAATAAATTCGGACAGGAAAACGGTTTTTATTTTTATCTTAACTATGCTTCGCTCTTGTATTTTACGTTCTTTTCATTTGTACCTTATGGTTCGAGAATAGGTTATTACATGAGCATTTCTCAGATACTTTACCTGCCTTCAATTATTGAAGATATAAAAGATGATAAGAAAAAGAAGTTTGTAAAAATAGCAGTTATTGCAGCTGCAGTGCTTTATCTGGGAATTTATCTCATTAAGGCGGATAACCCCGGAGTGGCTGTACTGCCATACAAATCATGGCTTTTTGAGAATGTAACTTTTTTTAAGGATGTCTAGAATGCGTTTTTCAATTATTGTTGTAACACTAAATGCCGGAGATGAACTGATTAATACAGTGAAAAGCTGTATGAATCAGACATTTGCAGACAGGGAAATCATTATAAAGGACGGAATGTCTACGGATGGTTCTCTGGAAAGAGTTAAAGAAATAGCAACAGGCAATGTTCAAATCATCTCAGAGCCTGACAAATCCATATATGATGGAATGAACAGGGCAATTAAGGACACAAAGGGCGATTATCTGATATTCATGAATGCAGGAGATTCATTTGCCGATGACAAAGTCCTGGCTCATGTGGCAAAGCACATGATAAAACATGATGCAGATATTTATTACGGTAATATGTACCGAAGAGGCAGTAATACACTTATCTCATATCCTGAAAAAATGACGGAATTTGGACTGTACAGAAATGTTCCGTGTCATCAGGTATGTTTTTACAACAGGAGACTTTTTGAAAAGAAAGCGTATGATCTGAAATATCCAATCCGGGCTGATTACGAGCACTTTTTAAGATCTGTATATGAATATAAGGCGATTCTCAATCATGTTGACATACCTGTATGTACATATGAAGGGGAAGGTTTTTCTGAAAGAAAAGACAATAAAGCAAAATCGATGATGGAACATAGGGAAATCACCTCAAGGTATATGGGAATGAAAACCGTGATATACAGAGGGATAATGATTATCACACTTCAGCCCCTGAGGGAGAAGATTGCAGGAAGCAAAGCTTTCTCCGGAATATATCAGAAAATTAAAACATTGATTTATAAAGTAATTAAGTAATAGTTTTTACCAATGGAATCTTCAGTAAACAATAATAAAATACGAGTACTGTGGCTATGCAATTTAATGCCGTCTTTTGTCGGAAACGACATCGGAAAGCCCGGTACAAATAAAGAAGGCTGGATTGCCGGAATGTATGGTGAAGTAAAAAAACATGATGATATTATTCTTGCTATTGCTTATCCAGATAAGGAAGTTTATTCCGGAAACACAGATAATTATTTCTATTATGCATTTAAAGAGGATGGAAACAGACCTGAAGATTTTGATGTCGAATTGAAAATGGGATTAAATGACATATGCGAATCATTTAAGCCCGATGTAATTCACTGTTTTGGGACGGAATATGCTCACACGAGGGCTCTTCTTGAAAATGAGAAGTATGGCCATAGAGCGCTTATTCATCTCCAGGGCATTATGGAGATATGTTACGAAAAATACTATGTGGATTTGCCGACAGAAGTAATTAATCATAATACCTTCAGGGACAGAATAAAAAAAGACGGTATAAAACAGCAGAAAGAAAAATTCGGTATAAGGGCCAAACATGAGGCAGTCACAATATCTTTTTCCAAAAATATATGTGGCAGAACTGATTTTGACAGGGATTATTCAAAAAAGAAAAATCCTTCGGCTGAATATTACAGATTAAATGAGACTCTGCGAGATACTTTCTATGAAGGAGATTCATGGTCACATGAAAAATGTATCAGCCATAGGATATTTGTATCCCAGGGCAATTATCCGCTTAAGGGATTGCATACAGTAATTAAAGCGGTAGGAATTCTTAAAGATAAATATCCGGATATATCCCTGTATGTTACTGGAGACGATATAGTTCGTGATAATTCATTAAAGAATAAGATCAGGGAGCCTGAGTACGGAAGATATCTTAAGGCACTGATTAAGAAAAACGGTATAGAGGATAAGGTCCATTTTCTCGGACAGAAAAATGCATCTGAGATGAAAGAGCAGATGCTGCTTTGTAACGTTTTTGCCCTCCCTTCATTTGTGGAAAATTCTCCTAATTCCTTGGGAGAGGCTATGATACTGGGAGTCCCTTCAGTATGTACGAATACATGTGGGATACCATCGCTTGCGAACGATAAAGAGGAAGTATTAATGTTTACCCCCGGTGATGCAGGCATGCTCAGTGAGAAGATCGCCGATTTGTTTGAAAATGAGTCTCTCTGTATATCGCTATCCGACAAGGCAAAAAAGCGGGCAAATAATACACATAACAGGGAACAGAACTATTCTGACACTTTGAATATTTACAGGCAGATTGCCATGAAATAAGGAACAGCTTATGAAAGTTACATTTGTTTTTAATTATATGACGCAGCATCAGTATCCTTTTGCCCAGGCAATGTATGAGCTCCTTGGAGATGATTTTCTGTTTCTGGAGACGGAAAACTTTGAAGATGAGCGAAAAAACATGGGGTGGGACACAGATTACTCGGGGTTGCCATACATGAGAAAATATGTGAGTCCGGATGATGACAAAATTGTTGTTGACAGTGATGTGGTCATGTTTGGAGGAGTTCACTTTTTATATTTAAAGCAGAGACTTGATGCCGGAAAGCCGTCATTCAGATGCAGCGAGAGATTATATAAAAAGGGAAGAATACATGCTCTTGCGCCGAAAGGATATTTAAGAAAATTTAAAGAGTATACGAAATATAACAACACACCGTGCTATCTCCTTTGCTGCGGTGCATATGTGCCTGCGGATTTTGATATGTTTGGAGGCCATAAAAACAAAAGGCTTAAGTGGGGTTATTTCACATCACTTAATAATAAAGACTGGTATGAATTAAGAGATCTTAAGAGTAGCCAGGGAGAACCGGTGAGAATACTCTGGACAGGCAGAATGCTGGACTGGAAGCATGTGCTTGACGGAGTGAAAGCATTAAAGGTTCTGATAAAGCATAAGAAAAATGTTCGTATGACTGTGGTGGGTAACGGAGATGAGCAGGCCCTTCTGTCATCATATATAAAAGAAAACGGACTAAGTGAATATGTTACCATGATGGATTTCATGCCTGCATCAGAGGTAAGGAATCTGATGGAACAGAGTGATATCTATCTGATGACCAGTGATTATAATGAAGGCTGGGGAGCTGTTGTTAACGAGGCCATGGATTCGGGGTGTGCAGTAATTGCCAGTGCTGGAGCAGGTTCTGCATATTATCTGATAGAGGATAAAAGAAACGGACGTATTTATATGCCTGGAGATATAAAGAGTCTTGCTGCTATTATGGAAGAGCTTTGTGATGATATTTATTCAAGACAGTCTCTCGGACAGCAGGCTCATAAAACCATATCAGAAGTCTGGAGTCCGAATGAAGCGGCTTTAAGATTTAAACGGATCATTGATCAGATAGCTGGAAACGGATACGATGCCATTTTGCCTGAGTACTCTAGTGGGCCATTGTCACGGGCAGAGACTATATTGCCCGGAAAGAAGATAAATCGATAATAATGAAACTTGTAATAGTCTCTAATTACATAAATCATCATCAGATACCTCTTGCAAATGAATTGTTTAAGAGGCTTTCGGAAGATTTTGCCTTTATCCAGACCATGGAGATGGAAGAGGACAGAGTCAGAATGGGATGGATGAGTGAAGTAAAAGACATTCCGTATCTGAAGCTTTTCTATAAAGATGAGGAAGAGTGCAGGATTCTTATTATGGATGCGGATATCGTTATCTTTGGCGGAGTCGAGGATGAGAGCTACATAAAGCCGAGACTGAATGCAGGGAAAACAGTTATTCGTTCAAGCGAGAGACTTTATCGTGAAGGTCAGTGGAAATCCATATCGCCGAGGGGACGAAAGAAGAAGTGGGAAGATCATACACAGTACAGGGACAAGAATGTTTATCTTCTTTGTGATGGCGCATATGTTGCTTCTGATTTTAATATTGTAAAAGCTTATCCAAATAAAAAATTTACATGGGGATATTTCCCTGAAATTAAAGAAAAAGATTTAGACAGGCTTTTTGCGGAAAAGAAAACCAGGGATATAAATGGTAAAAAAATAATAAATCTTTTATGGTCAGGAAGATTTCTGACACTAAAGCACCCGGAGTATGCTCTCAAAGTTGCAGGAGAATTACGGGACAGAGGAGTACAATTTCATCTAGATATGGTTGGAGCCGGAGAACTCGAGGAGTCGCTTAAGGATTATTCTTCTAAAAACAAACTTGAAGATTATGTCACATTTCATGGCTTCTTAAGCCCGGCGGATGTAAGGGGCTTTATGGACAAGGCCGATATATTCATGTTTACAAGTGACTACAGAGAAGGCTGGGGAGCAGTATTAAACGAATCCATGAACAGCGGATGCGGTGTGGTTGCATGTGCCGGAATAGGAGCCGTTCCTACACTGATTGAACACGATTACAACGGTTTGGTTTACAGAAACGGTGATTATAAAGAGTTTCGTGAGAATGTATTTCGTCTGTACGATGATGAGGGATTAAGAGAGCGGCTTGGAAGAAATGCATACGATACGGTTTGGAAACTTTGGAATCCTGTAACTGCGGCAAAGCGTCTTACAGAATTTTGCGAAAGTATCCTTAAGGGCGAGATAAAGGTATGGGGAGAAGGACCGTTAAGTTACGCTCCTGATATTTCACCCCGTAAAGGCTACGAATATACAAGGCGCAAAGAGAAAACGGGGACCAGAATATATGTATGTCATACATTTTATCATGTATATATTTCAATGCTGAAAGAATTTGCTCTCCCGAAGGAATCAAGAGGGAAAGCACATATTGCCCTTTCCACAATGTCGTCAGATTTTACGGAGCTTGAAAAGAGACTTGAAAGTGTAAAACTGTTTGAAAAGATATATATGCTCCCTGAAAAAAGGGATATAGATTTTCCCGGTTTGATGAAATATAAAGAAAATCATGGAAATATCCTGATACATACTATAAACAGAATTATTTATACAAAGAAGCTGGCACGACTGGAAGAACCGTATATGACCGTGGACTTCAAAAAGTATGATAACGTTTATGTTTATTGTGATTCGGATCCGATAGGATTTTATCTGAACGGGAAACATATAAAATATCATGCTCTTGAAGATGGGCTTAACTGTCTTGAAAATCTTGATGATGCTCATTTTTCAAACAGGGGTCATTTTGAATTGAAGGCTTTTCTGTCGTCAATCAATCTTATATTCATACAGAACGGGTATGGCCGGTACTGTATTGACATGGAAATTAATGATAAGACAAAGCTTGAATATGACTGCCCTAAATATAAAGTAGTGCCGAGGAAAGAACTGGAGGAGCGGCTGTCAAAAGAAGAAAAACAGATGCTTGTAAAAGCATTCATCCCCGGAGCTGATAATCTCATTGAAGAGCTGTCGAAAGCAAAGAATGACAGGTGTGTACTGATACTGACTGAACCTTATCATTTTGATGAGGAGACACAGACAAGAATAGTCAGTGATATTATTTCAGAGCATTGTGATGGAATGAAGGTAGTCATAAAACCTCATCCGAGGGATGCTATAGATTATAAGAAAATCTTTCCGGACTGTATTGTTATTAACGGAAAATTTCCAATGGAAGTAATGAATCATATGGATGTAATTACTTTCGAGAAATCTATTGCCATAGTGAATATGGCTATGTACACTTTGAAATTTGTTAAGGAGAAAATAAATCTTGGGGCATCTTTCTGGGACAGATATGAAGCTCCTGAAAAACATGTCTTTAAATAAAAGACGGAAGGTTAATGAACTGATATGGCTAAGATTTTAAAGAAAATAAACATACTCATGGACGCAGCCCAGAAAAGAGCAATGATCGGGCTGTTTATCATGATGGTTGTGGCAGCCTTTCTGGAAACAGCAGCGGTCTTTATGGTAATGCAGGTTGTAGCTCTTATTGTTGATCCAAAGAAACTTGAGAGCGGTGATACATACAAGATGATATGCGATTTGCTGAATATTGATAACACCGTTACTTTTTCAGTACTTGCCATATTCGGGTGCATCATGCTCTATGTAATCAAAAACGGTTTTCAGTTTATTCTGCAAAAGAGTCTGTACAGATTCACTTTTCAGAATCAGTTCAGTACTGCAACAAAACTCATGAAGAGCTATGTCAGAAGGGATTATGAATATTATCTTAATGCGGAGACGTCAGTTATTCAGAGAAGCATTACGGCAGACGTAAGTAATATGTATGCCCTGATTTTATCTGTCCTTCAGATTGCGTCAGAAGTTATTGTGGCACTCTTCCTAGTGGTTTACCTTGCGACACTGGATGTCGTTATGACTATAATTGTCGGCACACTCGTGCTTTTTTCATTGATAATAATTAAAAAGATTATTAAGCCTATTATGAACAGGACAGGCCGGGAGAATCAGGATTTTGGAGCGGCCATGTTCTCATGGATATCCCAGACAGTTCAGGGAATAAAAGACATAAAGGTTGCAGGCAAGGAGCAGTATTTTATTGGTCAGTATTGTAAAGTTGGTGAAGGTTATGTCAAGGCAATGGAACGCCTTAATATATTTAACAATACTCCTAAACTTCTGATTGAGACTGTGGCGATTTCAGGACTTCTCGGATATATCATGGTTCTTATTATTGCAGGTGAAGATGTCTCAGGTATGATATCTCTTCTGTCTGCGTTTGGTGTTGCAGCCATGCGACTGCTTCCTGCTGCAAGCAGGATTAATAATCAGATGACGAGTATGGCGTTTAATGAGCCGTTTTTCTTTAATGTCAGTGATAATCTTGTTGAAGAGACAAGTGATGAGAATACGGATATCTCATACGCTATAGTTGAGGAAAACAAGCTTCCGGTAACAGAGAAAGTTGAACTGAAGGACATTACATATCATTATCCCGGATCGGACAAGCTGATATTTGATCATGCGAATGTAGTATTTCCAATAGGAAAATCCGTGGGAATAGTTGGAACGAGCGGTGCCGGAAAGACGACAATTATTGATATACTCCTTGGACTTCTTAAGCTTCAGAGCGGAAAAGTCCTTGCGGACGATACAGATACTGCGGACCACTACAGACAATGGCTTGCCAATGTGGGATATATCCCTCAGCAGATATTTCTTCTTGATGCTGATATCAGGAAAAATGTGGCATTTGGTGTTGAGGAAGAAAAAATTGATGAAAAGAAACTGCAGCACGCCCTCGAGGAGGCTCAGCTTGATGAATTTGTAAAGACACTTCCTGAAGGCGTAAATACTGCCATAGGAGAGAGAGGTATCAGGCTTTCCGGAGGTCAGAGACAGAGGATAGGTATTGCCAGAGCTCTTTATAATGACCCGGAAGTATTGATTCTCGACGAGGCTACATCTGCCCTGGACAATGATACAGAGGCAGCCATTATGGAGTCGATAAACAGACTTCACGGAAAGAAGACATTGATTATTATAGCCCACAGATTACAGACCATTGAGAAATGCGATATGGTCTTCAGAGTCGAGGGCGGCAAGATAGAAAAAGAGCGGTGATTATTGTATAATAATCCCTGAAATGAAGGATAATATGACATCTTCAAAAAAAGATAAAAATATCTCATATGAGATACTGAGGGTAGTGGCAATGCTCATGGTTGTCACTCTTCATTATCTTATTAAGGGAGGACTCCTTTCAGAGTCCCTTGTGGGAGCATCGGCATCTGAAGGAGTATTTTGGCTTATCGAGGCAGCATGTGTGTGTTGCGTCAATGTTTATGTACTTATAAGCGGTTATTTCCTTACAGACAGTAACTTCAAAATAGAGAAAATAATCAGACTTTGGGGTCAGGTACTGTTTTACAGCATACTGGTTCTTTTGGTACTGATTTTGTTTGGAGTTGTTAATTATAAAGATTTCCTGAATCTTTATGAACTATTGTTTTATTTTTGCCCTGTTACAAGTGGGCATTACTGGTTTGCCACTACATATCTGATTTTCTATGTTATATCTCCTTTTCTCGCAAAGGGTGTCAGGTCACTTGATAAAAAGCAGCATGGCATAATATGGCTTCTACTGTTTTTTATTACCTGCATTTCAAAGAGTGTAATTCCGTTTGAACTTGTTTTTGATGATAAGGGATACGGCATTTTGTGGTTCATATTCCTTTTTGTAACTGCATCATATATCAGATTATACGGATGCCCGGCAATAAAGGGTAAATGGAGTGCGTTGTTATTATATGTCGTGTCTGTTGCAGGAATATGGTTATTTAAATATGGTACGAGTGTAATAGTTGCCGATAAAGGCAAATATGAATATTTTTCAGAGACAGCCATTCATTATAATTCACTTTTTGTTTTCGGTGCATCGATAGGATTATTTATGTTTTTTGGAACCATTAAAGCGAAAGATGGATTGTTGTCATCGTTTGCGGTAAAGATTGCGCCGTATACATTCGGTGTATATCTTCTTCATGTTCATAACCTCTTGTTCTCAAGATGGCCCGAGTGGTTTAAGGTAGGAGACAAATACGGTCTGTTCAGACCGGTACACTTTATTGCAGTGATTTTATCGATATTCTTTATTGGAATATTTGTTGATTTCATAAGAAGCTTAATCTTCTCTCTGATAATTAAACTCTGGGATTTCGGAATGAAGATTTATCATTCAAAGCAGGAAGTGTTTGATTATCTCATTTTTGGCTTCCTGGCAACTGTAGTTAGCTGGGTAGCTTACCTTGTTGCAAGAGATGCATTTATCAGTCATCTTTTTCCAGGGGACGATACAACGATAGCACTTATCTCAAATCTGATTTCCTGGATTGTAGCCGTCCTGTTTGCTTATGTAACAAACCGCACATTTGTATTTAAGAGTGAAGTTACAGAGAAGAACGCTGTAATAAAGGAATTCTTTTCTTTTATAGGTTCGAGAGTTACTACATTTCTGATAGATGAGGGAATGATGTTTGTGTTCGTAGATATTGTAAAGATGAATGATATTATTGCAAAAGTAATAGTCAGTTTCGTAGTCATTGTACTTAATTATGTTTTCAGTAAATTGTTTGTATTTAAAAATAAAAAAGAGGTTAAATAAATGATTAATTTTAATGTTCCTCCCTTTACGGGAAAAGAAATGGAATACATCAAAGAGTGTGTCGATAATCAGAAAATATGCGGCGATGGTAAATATACAAAAAAATGTAATGAATGGCTTGAGCAGAAAACAGGTGTAAGAAAAGCGCTGCTTACTACATCATGCACACATGCTACGGAGATGGCAGCACTTCTTGCCGGAATAAAAGAAGGTGATGAAGTCATCATGCCTTCTTACACATTTGTTTCAACTGCTGATGCCTTTGTATTAAGGGGTGCAAAGGCAGTATTCGTCGATATACGCCCTGATACGATGAATATCGACGAGACTAAGATTGAGAATGCAATCACTGATAAGACAAAAGCCATAGTTCCCGTTCATTACGCAGGAGTTTCATGCGAAATGGATACCATAACCGATATCGCAAAGAAGCATAACCTCCTTGTGATAGAAGATGCAGCTCAGGGTATCATGTCTGAATATAAAGGCAAAGCCCTTGGAAGTATCGGAGATTTTGGGTGCTACAGTTTTCATGAGACTAAAAATTACAGCATGGGTGAAGGAGGCGCGCTCCTTCTTAAAGAAGACAGATATGTTGAACAGGCCGAGATAATCAGAGAAAAGGGAACTGACAGAAGTAAATTCTTTAGAGGCCAGGTAGATAAATACAGATGGGTTGATTATGGTTCATCGTATCTTCCGAGTGATATGAATGCCGCGTACCTTTACGCCCAGCTTGAGATGGCAGATGAGATAAATAATTACAGATTAAACATTTGGAATACATATTATGAAGGACTAAAAGATCTTAAGGATGAAGGAATTCTTGAGCTTCCCACTGTGCCTGAAGGATGTAAGCATAACGCCCATATGTTTTATATCAAAGCAAAAGATTTCGATGAGAGAACAAAACTGATTTCGTTCCTTAAGGAAAACGATATATTGTCAGTATTTCATTATATACCTCTTCACACTGCGCCTGCAGGAATGAAATATGGAGAATTCAGGGGAGAAGATAAGTATACGACAAAAGAGAGTGAAAGGCTGACAAGACTTCCTCTCTATTACGGACTGACAAAAGAACAGAATGAATATATTATCGGTAAAGTAAGAGAATTCTATGGAAAAAAGTAAGAAGAACAAAACGATAATAATCGGAATAGTATATACAGTAGTTCTTTTTGCTGTGGTATCGTTGGTGTTTCCATCGATTTATGTATTGGATGATGATGCGATGATTCAGAGCATTCTCTCCGGAACATACTTCAGACCATATCCGTATACATATTATTTTAGTGCCGAACTTGGAATTGTTTTATCACTGTTTTACAGAATGATTCCATCTGTTCCCTGGCTTGGATTATTTTTTGTTCTGATTTACGCAGTTTCATTTTTCCTGATACTTATTAGAGTGATGAGGGCAGGGGATTCGACAGGAAAGAAATGGTTTTATGCTGCCTGCGTTACATTAGTATTCCTTGGATTGTTTTTTAGTAATTTCATAATGCTTCATTATACTGTTGTCTCAGCGACTTTAGTATTTTGTGGTTTGTTTATGATGATCACATCAAAAGAAAAGAGAGACATGACCGTTGCAATGGTTATGTTTCTTATTTCGTATCTGATTAGGGAAAATGTATTCTTTATGAGTATTCCTTTTATTGCTGTTGCTTTTCTGTATCTTTTGATTACAGAGAAAAAGGATTTTGTAAAGAAATACGGAAAAGGTATTTGTATATCTGCTTTATTATTTGTAATTCTGTTTGTGATTAACAGATGTGTTCCTGCAGATGAGAAATGGGAAGAGTATAAAGATTACAATGAATTAAGAACATCGGTATATGATTATACCGGAATCGATACTAATGGAATGAAAGCCATTGATTATTATGAGTCTCATGGACTTGCCGGAGAGATCGTTCTGATTTATAAATCATACAATGTGATTTTTCCAATGATATTAGATAATAATCAGTCTGCCGATTACATGAGTACGTCGAAGACTATTCTTGAAGGGCTTGATGGATACAGTGAATACAAAAATCAGGGATATACAACATTTCACAGAATAAGAGACGCGATTTACACATATGTTTTTTATATGCTGGGATATGAGACAATGAGGTTTTATCATTATTTTCTGATAGCAGTTTATGTGGCGTTTACAATAGCTATATTGGCATGCAAAAAACCAGCTCATCTCATTGCACTTCCTGTGGCCTTTGGTGTCAGATCGTTTCTGTGGATAGCGCTGGCATATATGGGAAGATATCCTGACAGAGTGCTCGTCAGTTCACTTCTAATGGAGGCGGCATTCATTCTGGCTCTTATGATCAGAATAACAGAGAAAAATAAAATTAAACCTGTTTTCCCGGGTATTATATTGGCGGGATTTCTGATTGCTGCTGTATTTTCCGTAAAATCATCTGTTAGATCATATACCGAAGAGTCAGAGCGGATTTTTGCTGATAACAGAGCGTTTGAATATATAAAAGAAAACAAAGATTACTTTTATCTTCTGGATGTGTATTCTGTAGTGAATCACAGTGTATATGCCATAAAGGATTATGATCCGTCATATGAAAACTATATGCTGCTTGGAGGATGGATAACAGGACATCCTCTCATGATTGAGAAAATGGAAAGTA
>JAEEGL012622656.1_pt1 | contig 20755 bp, 14 predicted proteins | sample 9134231 | NCBI WGS metagenome assembly JAEEGL01 (sample SAMN16246548, study PRJNA631951) | gut metagenome | biome: gut microbiome; feature: rumen; material: fiber-attached | host: Bos | place: Iran: Karaj | collected 2018-10
AGATCCTGCAGAACTGCGTCATCTTCAACGACGGAACCCACGAGAGCGTCTACAACAAGGAGGGCCGCAAGAAGAACGCCATCTACGTGCGACACGGCGAGAAGCTCGTTTTCGGCGCGAACAATGAGTTCGGACTCGTGCAGCAGGGCTTCGGCCTGAAGGTGGTGGACATAGGCAAGGACGGTTACACGCTCGACGATGTCCTCGTCCACGACGCCCACTGCGAAGACAACACCCTGCAGCTGAAGCTCGCCATGATGTCGCCCGAAGACGGATTCCCCATCGCCCTCGGCGTCATCCGCGACGTGGAGGCTCCCACCTACGACGAGGCCGTACACCAGCAGATAGCCGACGTCTCGGCACAGAAGAAGTACCACAACTTCATGGAACTGCTTGAGACCAACGACATCTGGGAAGTGAAGAGTTAAGGAGATGAGGAGTTGAGGAGGTAAAGTAGCTTTTCTCCTCAACTCCTCAACTGTTTAACTACTTACCTCCCCATCTCTTTACCTACTTATCTTCTAAACTACTCACCTCCTCAACTACTAAAAAATGCTGATAATTTTCAAACTCCTTGGCTCCTTGGCTCTGCTGATGTTCGGCATGAAGTCGATGAGCGACGCCCTGCAGAAGATGGCCGGCCCGCAGCTGCGCCATGTCCTCGGGGCCATGACCACCAACCGTTTCACCGGCATGTTGACGGGTACTGTCGTCACAGCATCGGTGCAGTCGTCGACGGCCACCACAGTGATGACCGTCTCGTTTGTCAATGCCGGCCTGCTGACGCTGGCACAGGCCATCTCGGTCATCATGGGTGCCAACATCGGCACCACGCTCACCGCATGGATCATGGCCCTCGGAGCATCTTTCGACATCAGCATCGTCAGCTATGTGGGATTCTTCGTGGGCATCATCCTCATCTATATGAAGAAGCACCGCTACGTCGGCGACTTCCTCTTCGGCTTGGGCTTGCTGCTCCTGGGACTCACCACGTTGCGCATGACGGGCAACGAGATGGACTTGGGCCACAACCCCTCGGTGCTGTCCTTCTTCCAGTCGTTTGACCCCGATTCGTTCTGGACCACGCTGGTGTTCCTGCTCCTGGGCGGCGTGCTGACGTTCTGCGTGCAGTCGTCGGCAGCAGTGATGGCCATCACCATGCTGCTCTGCGGCAGTGGAGCCATGCCTATCTACCAAGGCATAGCGTTGGTCTTAGGCGAGAACATCGGCACCACCATCACCTCAAACCTCGCAGCTCTCTCGGCCAACACGCAGGCACGCCGTGCCGCCTTGGCACACATGTTCTTCAACGTGTTTGGCGTCATCTGGATACTGATAGTGTTCCGCTGGTTCATCGACGGTGTGATATACGTCGTCGACAACGCGATGGGCCAGGCCGAGGCCAATATGCAGTCGAAGCTGACATTCACCCTGGCGGCCTTCCACACGGGCTTCAACGTCATTAATGCCAGCATCCTCATCTGGTTTATACCGCAGATAGAGAAGTTTGTGTGCTGGGTCATCAAGTCGAAGAAGGCTGAGGGCGAGGACGAGGACTTCCGCCTGCACTTCATCACCGCCGGCTTCATGAAGACGCCCGAGCTCTCGGTCTTAGAGGCACAGAAGGAGATACAGTCGTTCAGCGAGCGTATGCAGCGCATGTTCGGCATGGTGCAGGAACTGCTCAACGAGTCGTCGTCGCTGACGGGCAAGAAGCAGGACGACGAGAAGTTCAACAAGCTCTACTCGCGCATAGAGAAATACGAGGGCATCAGCGACAACATGGAGCTGGAGATAGCGAAGTATCTGGAGCAGGTCAGCGACGCCCACCTCAGCGACGAGACGAAGGGCAAGATACGTGCCATGCTGCGTGAGATCAGCGAGCTGGAAAGCATCGGCGACGCCTGCTTCAACATGGCGCGCACCATCAACCGCAAATACTTGGCCAAGCAGGATCACTTCAACGAGCAGCAGTACAGCCACCTGCACCAGATGATGGGCCTCACCGAGGACGCACTGACGCACATGAACAAGCTGATGGGCGGACGAAAGGAGAGCTACGACGTCAACCGCACCTTCAACATCGAGAACGAAATCAACAACTTCCGCAACCAGCTGAAGGCGCAGAACATCGTTGACATCAACAACCACGCCTACACCTACGCCGAGGGCACCGTCTACATGGACCTCATCAACGAATGTGAAAAACTGGGCGACTACGTGGTGAACGTCGTGGAGGCCCGCATGGGAACACGCCAGCGCGATGCATGAAAAAGCCAAGGCGCCAAAACGTGATAACGATATAACGTAATAACGAAAAACAATAATGATTTTTACCGAGCAAGCAAACAAAATCTTCAACCAAGCCATCAGCGACTATCACCTGACGGACAATGTCGACACGCCCATACGTAACCCCTACGAGCGCGGCACCATCGAGTACCGTCTCTACCTGAAGTGCTGGATAGACACCGTGCAGTGGCACTACGAGGACATCATACGCGACCCGCACATCGACCCGGTCGATGCACTGGCGCTGAAGCGCCGCATTGACCGCTCCAACCAGGACCGCACCGACCTCGTGGAGGAAATCGACTCTTATTTCCGCAGCATCTACAGCGACGTGAAGCCCTTGCCAGAGGCACGACTGAACACCGAGAGCCCCGCCTGGGCCGTCGACAGGCTCAGCATCCTGGCCCTGAAAATCTATCACATGAGGGAACAGGTGGAGCGCACCGACGCCACCGACGAGCACCGGGCCAACTGTCAGGCCAAGCTCAACGTGCTGTTAGAGCAGCAGGTAGACCTCTCCACTGCCATCGACCAGCTCTTGGAGGACATCGAGGCTGGGCGCAAGTACATGAAGGTGTACCGGCAGATGAAGATGTACAACGACCCTGCCACCAATCCCGTGCTGTATAAGAAGTGATAAGTGATGAAACGCAAGCATATCCTGGTCATCCGCTTCTCTGCCCTTGGCGACGTCGCTATGGTGGTGCCCGTGGTCTACTCGCTGGCCATGCAGTACCCCGACGTGCGCATCACGGTGCTCAGCCGTCCCTACGCCCGTCCGCTGTTCGATGACTTAGCGCCTAACATCAGCTTCATGGAGGCCGACATAAAGGGCGAGTACCACGGCGTGCGAGGGTTGAACAGCCTCTATCGCAGACTGGTGGCCAAGCAGTTCACCCATGTGGCCGACCTGCACAGCGTGCTGCGCTCCGACTATCTGCGCCTGCGTTTCAATATGGGCCGATTCCGCGTGGAGCATGTCGAGAAGCACCGTCTGAAGCGCCGCCACCTCCTGGCCAAGAGCACGAAGAAGGTGAAGGAGCCGCTGCCCACGTCGTTCCAGAACTATTTCGATGTGTTCCGCCGTCTGGGCTTCCCCATCGACCAGCCAGACTTCGTCTCTATCTTCCACCCGGAGGGCGGCAACCTCAACATGCTGCCGGCTGCCATCGGGCCCAAGCGCTCGTGGGAGCAGTGGATAGGCATAGCGCCCTTCGCCGCACACAAGGGTAAGGTCTACCCTGTGGAAAAGATGCAGCAGGTCATCGCCTTGCTGTCGCAGCGCTATCCCAAGGCGCGCCTCTTCCTCTTCGGCCGCGGGCATGAGGAAGAGCACACTTTCACGCTCTGGCAACAGCAGTATCCGCAGTGCGTCTATGTGGGGCAGTTTCTGGAGTCCATGCACCAGGAGCTGATCCTGATGAGCCACTTAGACGTGATGCTGTCGATGGACTCAGCCAACATGCACATGGCCTCGCTCACCGCCACGCCCGTCGTCTCCGTCTGGGGTGCCACCCATCCCTACGCCGGCTTCTTAGGCTGGAACCAGCGAGAGGAAAACACCATCGGCCTCGACCTCGACTGCCGTCCGTGCAGCATCTACGGGCAGAAGCCTTGCAAGCGCGGCGACTACGCCTGCCTCAACGGCATCGCTCCTGAAACAATTTTTGATAAAATAAAGCAGGTGATTGACAGCAAGCAACAAAACGCTTAACCCTCATCGCTCAACGCTCAACGCTCAACGCTCAACGCTCAACGCTCAACGCTCAACGCTCAACTCTCAACCCAAACCCCTCATCGCTCAACTCTCAACTCTCAACTCTCAACCCAAACCCCTCATCGCTCAACTCTCAACTCTCAACTCTCAACCCAAATCCCTCATCGCTCAACTCTCAACTCTCAACCCAAACCCCAAACCCTTAATAATCATGAAAAAGTATGTATGCGACGTATGTGGATACGTCTATGACCCCGAAGTAGGTGACCCCGATAGCGGCATCGCCGCTGGTACAGCATTTGAAGACATCCCCGAAGACTGGGTATGCCCCGTCTGCGGCGTCACCAAGGATGACTTCCATCAGGAAGACTAGTTTAACTTGGGACTAAAGTTTAAATGATTATCCGCAATTACCCGATAGTGTGCACGCCAATATAGAAGCAAACCGACTCCTCATAAGAATGTATCATGACAACTACAAGCAAGGCTTGCGGTAACTCAATTCTCCCCCTTGCAAAGGGGGAGTTAGAGGGGGATCCATCAGCGCAAAGTTTCATCCCCCCCTGCCCCCCCTTTCCAAGGGGGGGAATAAGTTACTTTTGCGGCAGCACGTGTTTGTCTGATAATGATTGAGACAGAACATGATAGCAAAGGCATCCATCGGCTATATGCGGATAATCATTTAAGAATGTATCATGACAGCTACAAGCAAGGCTTGCGGTAACTCAATTCTCCCCCTTGCAAAGGGGGAGTTAGAGGGGGATTCATCTGCGCAAAGTTTCATCCCCCCCCTGCCCCCCCTTTCCAAGGGGGGGAATAAGTTACTTTTGCGGCAGCACGTGTTTGTCTGATAATGATTGAGACAGAACATGATAGCAAAGGCATCCATCGGCTATATGCGGATAATCATTAAAGTTTATGATGTTACCTGTTGCGGCTTAGTATGCAGCACACCATGCCATGGCATTTCGCTTTTTAACGGTTACTTAGCTGATAGAGTTGCTCAGCTCATCCGCATCACTGGGTCTCATCCGTTGGTTCAGCTGGACGATGGCAGGGATGAGGATGCAGAGCGAGAACAAAAGGGCCAGGGCCAGACGGCTGTTTCCTGGTCCTATGATGTCTTGCAGCGTCTGCGGATTGTGATAGACGTGAAACATCACGTAGGCTGCCGTGTTGTTGGCCCAGTGATAGGCCACTCCGGGCACGATGCTGCCGGTGCGTGCGTACATCCATCCTAACAGCAGGCCGATGAGCAGCGTGTGAGGCATCTGCGCCGGGTTCATGTGCACCACAGAGAAGATGAGCGCCGACAGGGCTATCATCAGCCATTTCCGCTCAGGCTTCCACTGCAGCAGGCTCTTCAGTATGCAGCCGCGGAACACCATCTCCTCCACCAACGGCGGCAGCAGCGCCACCACCATGTAGCCGCCGGGCACCTGCATCAGAGCGCCCAGCTGCTCGCTGCTCTCCTCTGCCATCTCCTTTGCCCAGCCCGTCCACTCAGGCAGCAGCCCTTGCAGCACTAATGACGGCACGATGGCGCCCAGGGCCGCTATGACGCTCCAGCTCACCACGCCCCAGGGATGGCTCCGCAGATAGCTGCGCGAGGCCTTGAACCACCCAGTAGACATAAACACGATGATGACGGCCAGCGAGAACGTCACCATCGAGGCGATGTGCCACATCGGCGGCAGGCTGTCGCCAGGGTTGCCGTGAGCAAAGAGCATATAGGCTCCGATGACCAGAAACACGGCTACGAACTGAGTAGCCAGAAAAGCAAAGGTATAAAGCAGTGCGTTTTTCATTTCAAATCAATAATCTTCGTTCCATTCGTTGTAGAGAAAAACCGTCGTGCCGCCTCGGCATCGTGTGCCATCTGCTGCGCCAGCTCGTCGGCCGACTGGAAGTGCTGTTCGTCGCGCAGTCGGGCAGCAAAAGAAATCTCGATGTCTGTTCCGTAGATGTCGCCCTCGAAGTCGAAGATATGTGTCTCGATGGTGCGTTGGTGGCCGTTGAAGGTAGGCCTCATCCCGATGTTGGTGATGCCGGTGAAAGGCTGAAGGGTAGGGGAGAGACCGACACGCACGGCATAGACGCCGTCGGCCGGCACAAGGCGGGAGGGGTCAACATGGATGTTCGCCGTGGGGAAGCCCATGGCCCTGCCTTGCTGGAAGCCATGCTCCACCGTGCCCTTCAGGCTGTAGCAACGTCCCAAGCACTGAGCCGCTTCGTCCACACGTCCTCCGCACAGCAGCCTGCGTATCTGCGACGAACTGACGTGGAAACAGGAGGTGGAAGGCTCTTGGGATGAGCCGGGCAGCATAGCCGAGCTGGAGGGTTGAAGCTCTTTTGCGCAAACCACGTCGATGTTCAGCTCGCGGCCGTATCTCACATAGTCGTCGAAGCCCTCATGGCTGCCGGCCGTCCTGTGTCCGAAGTGGTTGTCATAGCCAGTCAGCAGCAGTCGCACGCCTAACTGCTCTTTCAGCACGTGCAGCATGAAGTCGTGGGCCGAGAGCTGCGCCATCGTCTCGTTGAAGGTCAGCACCGTGAGGATGTCGATGCCCGTTTGTTGCAACAATGTCACCTTCTCGTCCAGAGTAGTCAGCAGCTGCGGATGCCACGACGTGTCCACCACCTGTCGTGGGTGGCGGTCGAAGGTGATGGCCATCGAAGGCCAGCCGTGGCGCTCAGCCTCTTGGCGCAGCTGTTGCAGCACATAGCGGTGACCCAGGTGCACACCGTCGAAAAAGCCGATGGTGGCAGCGTAGCAATCCTGCAGGTGAGTGTCGTCTTTCAGCGAAATTACTTTCATACGGGCTGCAAAGGTACTAAACTTTGGCCATTTTCTTTATTTTTCTTCTCAAAAATTTGGTTATTTGCTGAAAACGTAGTACCTTTGCACCGCAATATGCGCCACCTATGGTGTGTTTGCGCCGCCTTCAAAGGCAGGTTCGGGCTTTTAGCTCAGTTGGTTAGAGCAACAGACTCATAATCTGGAGGTCGTAGGTTCAAGCCCTACATGGCCCACGGAAAGTTCAAGAGATTCTCTTGGACTTTTTTGTTTCCTCCATGTCTTATGGGCTAGGGGTGGGGTCTGGACTCGGCTATGCCGCTTGCAAGGCAAGAACTTATTAGCTGCCTCTTCTTCGCTGATAAAATATTGCAGATTCAACTTTCGCAAGTTTTGGAGTTAAAGACAATAGCTTTTCTATGGATTTCGACCCTGTGAGAATCCTGCAGTTTCAAGGCAGTATGGGTTTTAAAAGTTTCCTGCCGAGAAACCATCGGTTTCTCGGCAGGAAACCAAAGGTTTCTCGGCAGGAAACTTTTGCATAAAAGCCCCAGATGGCAAAAAGATACGTGCTGTACGGATGGAGTGACATAGTTATGGCGCTATCTATGTGAGTTGATACCGCTACGCGGACTTAGAAAAAACCAATAAAAACAGGAACAACCGATAATGGCCCACAAAGAAAAACAGCAGCATGCATTTCGCGCACGCTGCTGTTTTTTGTTTTGATTACAGCTGGTCCACAACCTTGCAGATGTCTTCGAAGATGCGGTCCAGTTCGCCGAGGCCGTCGATGTGGTGGTGCAGGCCTTCCTGACTGTACCACTCGATGAGGGGCTGCGTCTGTGAGTGATAGACGACGAGGCGCTTGCGGATGGTCTCCTCGTTGTCGTCGGCTCGTCCGCTCTGCTGTCCGCGAAGGATGAGACGCTTCATCAGCTCGTCCTCGGGCACATCGAGCTCTATCATGGCAGCCACCTTGTCGCCACGCTCTGCCAGCATCTGCTTCAGGGCCTCTGCCTGCGGGATGGTGCGGGGGAAGCCGTCGAAGATGACGCCCTTATGTCCGCGCCCGAAGGCATCGTAGACCGAGGCGAGGATGCTGACCATCAGCTCGTCGGGGATGAGCTGTCCCTGGTCGATGTAGCTCTTGGCCGTTTTGCCCAGCTCGGTGCCGTTCTTGATTTCACTGCGTAGCACATCGCCAGTGCTGATGTGCTGCAGACCGTACTTCTCGATGAGCTTGTCGCTCTGCGTCCCCTTGCCTGAGCCGGGAGCGCCGAATATGACGATGTTCTTCATAATGATATGTTGTTCTACTTGGTTTTGTTCTACACGGTATTCCTTCCCCTTGTACCACGCGTCGGGAAGGAGGTCGCCCGGCTGAGCCGTCGTCTGCTCACTGGGCAGGTGGGGAAGCTTGATGATGCGCATGGGTTTTTATGGGAGTTATGGGTCTTATGGGACGAGGGTGTAGATGTCGCGGAGGCCGCGGGCAGCCTGGTCGTAGTCGAGGCCGTAGCCCAGGATGAACTCGTTGGGGATGCTGAAGGCCACGTACTTCAGGTCGAGGTCCACCTGCATCTTGTCGGGCTTTACCAGGAGGGTGCAGACGCTGACGGATGCAGGGTTGCGGGTGCCTAACGACTCTATCATGCGCTTCATGGTGATGCCGGTGTCCACGATGTCCTCCACGATGATGATATCGCGGCCCGACAGGTCTTCGTTGATGCCTAGCACCTCCCTCACCTTGCCTGTCGATGTGGTGCCCTGATAGCTGGCCAGCTTCACAAAGGAGATCTCGCAGGGGATGGTGATTTCGCGCATCAGGTCGGCCGCAAAGACAAATGCTCCGTTGAGCACGCCCAGCAGCAGCGGGTTCTTGCCTTCCATGTCGCGGCTGATCTCAGCGGCCACTTCCTTCACTCTTTTCTTGATTTCAGCCTCCGGAATGGATATTCTGAATGTCTTGCCATTTACTACAACTTGTTCCATGGTTCTTGTCGTGTTTTAAGTGTGCTGCAAAAGTAACAAAAAGTTGGGAGTTAGGAGTGATGAGTGAGTAGTTTTTTCTTTTCTCCAATCTATAAAAAACGTTAATGGATGCTTCATAACTCTTCACTCCGCCCTCCTAACTCCTAACTTTTTGTTACTTTTGCACCGCTATGAAGATATTTACTGCAACTCAGATAAGAGATTTAGACAAATATACCATCGAGCACGAACCCGTGAAGTCGATTGACTTGATGGAGCGTGCCGCCCGCGCCCTCACCACATCCATTGTCAGCCGATGGGGCACCAACGTGCCTGTGGTGGTCTTTGCCGGTCCGGGCAATAATGGCGGCGATGCGCTGGCCGTGGCCCGCCTGCTGACTGAAAGAGGCTATCAGGTGCAGACCTTCCTGTTCAACATCAGCGGCAAGCTCTCAGCCGACTGTGCCGAGAACAAGCAACGCCTGTTGACGAAGAAAGGCCGTCCGCTGCTGACGGAGGTGACGCAGGAGTTCGACCCGCCACAATTGGAGAAAGGGATGCTCGTCGTTGACGGTCTCTTCGGCTCTGGCCTCAGCAAGCCGCTGGCCGGCGGCTTTGCCTCGCTGGTGAAATACATCAACGCCGCCCCGGCGCAGGTGGTGAGCATCGACGTGCCGTCGGGCCTGATGACCGAAGACAATTCTTATAATGTACGCGCGAACATCATCAAGGCCGACGTCACCCTCACGCTGCAGCACAAAAAGCTCAGTTTCTTCTTCGCCGAGCACCAGCAGTACATCGGCCAGGTGGAGGTGCTCGACATCGGGCTGAGTCAAGAAGGGATTGAGAAGATGGACGCTCAGTTCACGCTGACCGAAAAGACCGACGTGCAGTTGTTGCTGAAACCTCGCGATGCCTTTGCCCACAAGGGCACGATGGGTCACGCCCTGCTGGTAGCCGGCAGCTACGGCATGGCGGGTGCCGCCATCCTCGCCGCCCGTGCCTGTATGCGCAGCGGTGCCGGCAAGCTCACGGTGCACACGCCGCGCCGCAATGTGCCCATCCTTCAGACCGCTGTGCCCGAGGCGGTGCTGCATACCGACCGCGAGGAGACCATTTTCAGCGAGGCTGTGCCCACCGACGCCTTCCAGGCGGTGGCTGTAGGCCCGGGCATCGGCACTGTGGAGCCGACGGCCATTGCGATGATTGCGCAGCTGAGGCGTACACAGTGTCCTGTCGTGGCCGATGCCGACGCGCTGAACATCCTTGCCGCCCGTCATGCCTGGCTGCAGCAGTTGCCCAAGGGCGTCATCCTCACGCCGCATCCCAAGGAGCTGGAGCGCCTGGAGGGCCAGTGCACCGACAGCTACGAGCGTCTGACGAAAGCCCGCCAGCTGGCCGAGCGCCTGCAGGGCTACGTCATTCTGAAGGGCCACCGCTCTGCCGTCTGTATGCCTGACGGGCATGTGGCTTTCAACACCACCGGCAATGCGGGCATGGCCACTGCCGGCAGCGGCGATGTGCTGACGGGTGTTCTCCTTGGACTGCTGGCCCGTGGCTACAGCCAGCGCGAAGCCTGTCTCTTAGGTGTTTATCTGCATGGCCTGGCCGGCGACTTGGCCGCCAATGACTTAGGCGAGGAAAGCCTCATGGCCGGCGACATTGTCCAATATCTGCCCAAGGCTTTCCTTGCTCTGTAGTTTTCTTTGTTTTCGCAGCCCTGTTATCTCGTTATAACGTTATAACGAGATAACGGGGCAGACTCAAAGTTTAGTTAGCCATGATTTTTACGCTGTGCACGCGGCCCTCGCTGTCGGTCACCTTCATCAGGTAGGTCTGGTGGGGAGTGAGCGTGGCGTGCGGTGCGAGTGCCCGGCCGTCGAGGGTGAAGAACTCACGCTTCACCACGGTCATGCCGTCCTCGCTCCACACGGGCTGAATGGCCGACTGCGCCTCGCCTGTGATGACGATGCCGAAGCGCTGCGCAAAGGTCGTCTCGCCGTCGTTGACTGTCACGTTCAGCTGGTAGACGCCACTGGCATTGGGCATGATGGCCTTCACCGTCAGCGCAGCCCCTTCGATGCTGGCAGCATAGACGCCATTGACCATGTTGTTGTCGATGCTGAAGGTGGGTGTCACGCTCTTGCCGTTTTGTCCGTAGAAACCTATGAAATAGGGCTTTAAGTCTATTGTTCCGCTGCCGTTGGGCTCTATGGCCAGATAAGGATGCGCCATGAAGTCGAGATAGTCTTCCAGCAGCGTCCATCCGTCGCCGTCGGGGTCGTCGTTCTGGTTGGCCTCGGTGGCGTTGCTGCCTATGGCCTTCTCCCACCAGTCGGGCATACCGTCCTGGTCGGTGTCCCAGTTGGCAGCGCGTGTCTCCTCGGGCCATGCCTCCCATCCGCCGTTGTCCACGCCGCTGAGGTCGGCCTCGCTGTCTATCTCACCCTTGATTTTCGATTTTGAGCCCACGTAGGTGTGTGTGCCGTCGAGTGTCTCCTTGATGACGCGCACATGCTGCTTGTCGCGCATCGGCATGGTGGCGCCGGCGGTGGAGGTGACTATCTTCATGGCGTCCTTGGCCGAGTGTATCTCTGCGTAGGAGGGGAACAGCGGCTCGTTGACCAGATACTGATAGCTGGTGGGTATGTTGCCCGTGGCGTTGTAGGTGTCGCCATTCTTGTCCTGCGTCAGCGTGTGGTTTTTGTTCTCGCGGATGTTGCCTTTGACGTATGCCTGGTCCTTGCCGGCAGGATTGATGGCATCCTCGAAGTCCTGCGTGAAGAGGGTGGTGCGCCGGGTGTCGGCACCCATCTTGTAATAGTTGTTCACGAAGTTCACGGCGTGGCAGTTGCCGTCGGTGGTGCGGTTGTGCCAGTTGTAGACGACGTTGTTGAAGAGGTCGAGGCCGCCTATGGGTATGTTCTGCGCGTCCATGCCGCCGCCCATGCTCCAGTTGCGTCCCTCGCAGTTCAGCAGGAGGTTGTGGTGCCACGAGCCTATCTGTCCGTCGATGGTGGCGGCATAGCCGTGGTTGGTGCCGTCGCTGTAGTTCTTATGACCTGTGATGCCCAGCGCCTCGAAGATGCCGCTGTACTGGAAGCTGATGTTCTTCGCTCCGCGGCCTGAGACGGTCTCGTCGGTGCCCCATGCCGCCGTGCAGTGGTCGATGATGGCGTGGTCGGCGCCGGTCATGCCCAGCGCATTGCCGGTGTTCTCGCCGTAGACGCCCAGTCCGCGCTTGAAGCGCACGTGACGGCAGATGACGTCGGAGCCGATGTTGATGTTCGACGCCTTGATGCAGATGCCCTTGCCCGGTGCCGTCTGTCCGGCGATGTAGGCGTTGGGCTTGGTGAACTGCGACTCGAAGTCGAGCTCTATGATGCCTGAGACGTCGAAGACGATGTATCGCGGCTCGTTGATTTCTGTCAGTCCGTAGAGCAGCGTGCCCGGCTCTTTCGTTCCGGCGAGGCTGGTGACGTGGTAGACGATGCCGTCGCGTCCGCCCTGAGCATAGCGTCCGTAGCCCTCAGCGCCGGGGAAGGCCAGCTGGCGCGGACGGAAGCTCCACACCTGACCCTTGTACACCTTGCCTGCGGCATCCACCTCGTCCACGCGCCAGTAAACGGTCTTCTTGTTGGGGCTCACGTCCTGGATGTTGGCAATGACATATTGCGTCGCTGTGCCTTCATATATATAAGATGTAGAGGCGGCCACGTTGTTGGCGTCGGTGCCCACCACCAGCTTGTGCTTCACGGCCACTGTTGCCGGCGCCCACGCGAGGGTGACGGTGCCGTTGTCGGCATCCACGTGGAAGTCGCGGTGATTGGGCGAGGGGTCCATGGCCACCAGCGGCGATCGGTCGATGAGCAGTCCGTTCAGCATCATGTTCGTTGTCTGGTAGGTCTTGCCGCTCTCCACCTCCGTGGTGTAGGTGATGGCCACCTGCTCGCCCTCGGCCACGCTGAACTCCACGTAGGAGTAGGGCGCATCGGCCATCTTCAGGTCGGTGGCCGTCTGCTTCACGTTGGCATACTGCACGCCTGTCTGTGTCACTGTGCCGTTGATGTCGACGCTGATGGTGGGCATGTCGCCGTTTTTCGGGTCTTTCCACACATGGTAGGCGGCCACGCTGTGCGCTCCGGCCTCCAGTCCCTCGATGGTGACGGTGATGCTGGTGGGCGTGTCGGTCAGCACCGGCGTGTTGTTGTCGTCGTCGGCAATGAAGGCCACGACGCCGTCGCCCATCAGTCGCAGGCCCGTCTGTCCGTTCTTGCCTGCCGTGCATGTGTTCTTGTGCCACTGGGCGCGCAGGGTGTTGGCGTTGCCTGTGGCGGCGACGGTGACAACGAGGCCGTTGTCCAGCGTCCTCGTTTCGTTCTGTACTTGGTTGACGGCCCATCCGGTGTAGTCGGGCTCGTTCACCTCTGCCTCCTGGCGACCGGTCATGTTGAAGTCGATGTTCTGCGCCGCAGCACCTATCGTGCAGCCCAGGAGCAGTGTCACTGCAAATAGTTTTTTCATTATTTTTGTGTTTTAGTAGTTCGTTGCATGCAATCAGACTGCAAAAATAGGAAATTTTCCCGACTCCTTGAGTGATTTCGCTAAAAATCTGCGCAAAGAGCATTGATTTTCTTTCTTTTTGACTGAAATCTTGCCAAATCCTTGTAACTTTGGAAAATTTTGCCTAATTTTGCCAGCGTAAATTAAAAAGAAAAACAGATATGGCAACACCAGTAAAGATTATCCCAACATTGCACGGTGAAGCCGCAAGAGCATTCATAGAGCGTGCAGAAGAGCGTGAGCGTAACCCTCATCCCACTCCCATATATACTGAGAGTGAGAAGGAGTCTTATTACAGAATGCTGAAAGAGTCAGGAATGCCACTATGACAAACGACGAATTCCTGAGCAAATATGTATTCAAGGAACTGACAGAAGATGTGCTCGCTGAGTGCGAGCATTTTTCTTGTGGTATTAGTGACCTTGACGAATATTTCCAGAAGGATGTGCTTGCCTATTCGCGACGCATGGTAAGCCGTTCTTATGTTTTCTGTCCCAAGGAATACCCTCAGAAGATTGCTTGTGCTTTCTCTGTTTCCTACGACAGTCTGCGAATCACAGACTTGTCTAATCGGAAACAAGAAGAATTCCGTGAATTGAACGACCTCAGTGAAAAGCGATTGAAACGTTATCCTGGAATTCTAATAGGACGTTTGGCTGTTCATCAGGAAATGGCACATCAAGGCATAGGTACAGCTCTTATGAACTTTATCAAGATGTGGCTCGGGCATGGAGGCAAGGCAGGTTGTCGATTCCTTATCGTTGATGCCCGAAATGCTCCAGATGCTTTGACCTATTATGAAAAATGCGGCTTTACCTATTTGTTCCCATCTGAAGAAATGGAGTCTGTAAGTACACGAAAGGACAAAGCCATTGTTCCTCAGACTACCCGTTTGATGTATTTTGACTTAAAGGACTCCAAGGAATAGTTATCGTGGCAGCTTGCGCTCCCGCATTCTTCGTCTTCTTTTAAACGACTTACTTCGCGACGTAACTATATCTATTTCCAACCGCAGGTTGTTTTTTTCGGACAAAACGGGAGAAGCATTTCGTGTGCAGATTTTTGAAAAAACATGGCGGCTATCAGAAAAAAAGATGTAACTTTGCACCTGCTAATGCGCCGTGTGGGCGTGTGGGTGTCTCTCCATCTGAAATGACATGAACAAACTACTTACTCTGATACTGATGACTTTAGCAGCAACTGTAGCGCCGGCAGCCGACATTGTGGTGGAGCCCGGCGGCAGCCTGCATGAGGCGCTGCGGCAGGCCCGCGAATGGCGGCGCACGGGCGATGCCCGCTGTGAGGGCGGCATCACCATTCTTCTGAAAAGCGGCCGTTACTACCTGAGTGAGCCGCTCTTCTTGCGCCCTGAGGACAGCGGCACGGCCTCCTCGCCACTCGTTATCCGCGGCGAGGAAGGCACCGTCGTCTGCGGCGACCCGACGCAGCGGCACACACAGCTCTTTCCTTCCCAGGGCATGGCGCCGCTGCTGGCCTTCGACCCCGATGCCAGAACGGTCACCGTCCCGCTTCGTCACCGTGGCGAGGCAGGCCCTTTCCTTTGCACCACAGACCATGTCACCCCCTTTGAGATGGTCATTCACCAGCGGTGGGCCATCGCCATCCTGCGCGTGGAGAACTGGACGGTGCGCGGCGACTCTGTCATTGTCTCATTCCGTGAGCCTGAGAGCCGCTTGGAGTTTGAGCACCCCTGGCCACAGCCCGTCATCGGCGGTGAGAAGGGAAGCAGCTCCTTCCTGCTGCGCACCACCGAGCAGCGTGACGGCGTGGAGCAGTTGGTTGTTGTCGACGGCGCCAGTCACGTGACGTTCGAAGGCATCACCTTTGAACACACAAGCTGGAACCGTCCCTTGCACAAGGGTCACGTCACGCTGCAGGGCGGCTTTCCGCTGGTCGATGCCTACAAGCTGAAGGAGCACGAAGGCCTGCCGTGGGACAAGGGACTGGAGAACCAGGCATGGGTGGAGCGCCCCGTCAGCGCCGTCAGCGTGAGCCATGCCAGCCATGCCGGCTTCCTTCGCTGTGCTTTCCGCCAGACGGGCAGCACCGCGCTCGACTTCATCGGCGACGTCAGCGACAGCTTCGTCGAGGAGTGCACCTTCGACAGCATCGGCGGCACCGCTATCATGGCCGGCTCGTTTGCCGAGAGTCCGCGCGAGGTGCATCGTCCCTACACCGACCTGGCCGGCCGTTGCCAGCGGTTGAGCATCAAGGGCAATCGCATCAGCCATGTGGGCTGCGAGGACTGGGGTGCCGTGGCCATCGGCTGTGGCTATGTCTGCGACACCGACATCAGCGGAAACACCGTCACCGACTGTCCCTACAGCGGCATCTGCGTGGGCTGGGGATGGACGCCCCACGATACTGGCATGAGGAACAACCATATCTGTCGTAACGTGGTGTCGGGCTATGCTGCCATGCTCTACGACGCCGGCGGCATCTACACGCTGAGCAACCAGCCCGGCTCCTCCATCCGCGACAACATCATCAGCGCGCCCTCCCAGGCTCCCTATGCCACCAACGACCGTGCCTTCCGCATCTACCTCGACGCCCGCACCGACGGCTTCACCATCAGCGGCAACACCACCGACGGCCGTCCCCTCCGCCGCGACGAGATAGGCGATAATCATCCAGGGCCGCAGATAGTGTTCCGGTAGGGCTTATGGGGCTTATGGGTCCTATGGGTCTTATAAGTCCTATAAGTCCTCTTCAGTCCTCTTCAGTCCTCTAAAATCCTCTTTAGTCCTCTTAAAAACCATGAAAGAACTTGACTGGCTCATCCTCGGCGTCTATTTCGCCATCCTTATCGCTATTGGCCTGTGGGCCAGCAGCAAGCGCAAGAAGAACAGCTCGCTGTTTCTGGCCGAGCGCTCACTGCGCTGGCATCACATCGGCTTCTCCATGTGGGGCACCAATGTGGGCCCGTCGATGCTGATAGCCTCCGCCTCGGCAGGCTTCACCACCGGCGTCGTCTCGGGCAACTTCGCCTGGTATGCCTTTGTGTTCATCGCCATGCTGGCCTTCGTCTTCGCACCGCGCTATTTGGGCACCGGCGTGCAGACACTGCCCGAGTTCATGGGCCTGCGCTTCGGACAGTCCACGCGTAACATCCTGGCGTGGTACACCATCGTCACCATCGTCATCTCATGGCTGGCGCTGACGCTCTTTGCCGGCGGCATCCTCATCCGTCAGGTTTTCGACATCCCGATGTGGGCCTCGGCCGCCGTGCTGCTCGTCATCAGCGCGTTCTTCACCATGCTGGGCGGACTGAAGGCCGTGGCCTATACCAACGTCTATCAGATGGTGCTGCTCATCGTCGTCTCGGCTGTGCTCACCATTGTGGGACTCGACCGCGTGGGCGGCATCAGTGCCTTGGTCGACAAGGTGCCCGCCGACTACTGGGTGCTGTTCCGCCCGAACAGCGACGCCGACTTCCCCTGGCTGCCCATCATCCTGGGCTATCCGGTGATGGGCGTGTGGTTCTGGTGTACCGACCAGAGCATGGTGCAGCCCGTCCTCGCCGCACGCAGCCTGAAGGAGGGACAGCTGGGCACGAACTTCACGGGCTGGCTGAAGATACTCGATGTGTTCATCTATATCATGCCCGGCATCATCTGCTACGCCCTGTTCAGCGACACGCTGACCAATCCCGATGAAGCCTATCTGACGATGGTGGAGAACCTCTTCCCCATGGGCATGGTGGGACTGGTCTTCGCCGTTCTCACCGCCTGCCTGGTGTCGACCATCGGCTCGGCACTGAACGCGCTGAGCACCGTCTTCACCATAGACATCTACGTGAAGCGCTTCCGTCCCGACGCCTCGCAGCAGCGCATCAACTACGTGGGGCGCATCGTCACCGTCTGCGGGGCGCTCCTCGCCATTGTGCTCACTGTGGCCATCGACAGCATCAAGGGTCTCAACCTCTTCAACGTCTTCCAGAGCGTCCTGGGCTTCATCGCGCCGCCCATGACCGCCGTCTTCCTCTTAGGCATCTTCTGGAAACGCACCACGACGCGCGCCGCCAACCTCGCCCTCACTGCCGGCACCGCCTTCTGCCTCATCGTAGGCGTGCTCTACCTCTGGCCCCCGCAATGGCTGCACATCGCGTGGCCGCACTTCATGATGCTGTCGTTCCTGCTCTTCGTCGTCCTGGCCGCGATGATGGCCGTGGTGTCGCTGACCGACAAGACCAAGCCGGAGGCCACGCTGACCATCAGCAAGGAGCGCGCCGCCCTCTCACCGCTCGTCGTCACGCTGTGGATTGCCCTGGCCGTGGTGATGGTCGGGCTGTATGTGTTCTTCAATTAGAGGAACGGCCATTCCTTCACTGCTACTGAAAACCATAACCAAACAATACATCACAAACAAAACAAATCAATGATGAGAAAAAGCATTACTTTACTGTTGGTGTTTGCCGCCATGCTGCTGACATTCACTGTCGCTAATTATGTGAGTTGATACCGCGAAGCGGCCTGAGAAAAACCAATAAAAACAAATAAAAACAAGAAAAACAAGAAAAGCAATTTAAGACAATAGCCACTGCTTTGCCCGCCGCGTAGCTCAATGCGCAGCTCAATGCGCAGCTCAATACGCAGCTCAATACGCAGCTCAATGCGCAGCTCAATGCGCAGCCATCCCCTCCCTTCAAGGGGAGGGGTTAGGGGTGGGGTCTGTAATGTCAGTAATATTCTATCAGCGAATAAGTTTCAGCGAATATGAGGCAGCGAAAAAGTTTCAGCGAATATGAGGCAGCGAAGAAATTACAGACCCCACCCCTGCCCCTCCCCTTGAAGGGAGGGGAGTGCCTCACGGAGTCCCTGCGGCGGGCCAGGCAGTAAATAGTCCCGAAGGCACGATAGAACTCGGAACAAACTGACCGAGTTAGCGACGCAACTATGTCACTCCATCCGTACAGCACGAATTGTTTTTCTTGTTTTTATTTGTTTTTATTGGTTTTTTCTCATGCCGCTTCGCGGTATCAACTCACATAGATAGCGACGTAACTATGTCTCATTCATCCGCACAGCACGGATTATTCTGCCGCCCCTTCAGGGCTTCATTTACTTCGGGGCTTCATTTACTGGTGGTAAACTGTTTACAGGGGTTTTGCCCCTGCCTGTCATTTATCTTCCCATAGGGACTTCAGCCGACAGTCGTGCACGGTAATATCTCCCCTCTCTACAGCTACTCTTTACAAGGTAAGGGTTGGGGTTGGTGTAAACAACGCGGCGATGCGCTTCTGCGGAGGCTTTTTATTCTCAGGAGTTCAGGAGGGCTCACTGCGCCAGTCGGTGATATTTCGCTCCTTGGAGGAGAAGGCGATGCCGACCTTCGTCACGGGGCGTCCGTCGAGGGCGTACTTGTCGGCATAGCCCTTGCGGTTAATCTGTTCGAGGGCGGCCTCGGCAGTGTCGTTGTACTTCAGCTCCATGACGTAGATGCCGCGGGGCATCTTCAGCGTGATGTCGCTGCAGCCCTTGGCCGTAGGCTCCTCGGCGCGCACGTCGGCGCCGAAGGCCGTCAGCAGGGTGTAGAGCAGGGCGTGGTAGTAGTGCTCGTTCTTATTGTCCCTCTCCCACTGAAAGGGCACGCCGGCGTAGAACGTCTTAATGGCCTGGATGAAGGCGGGGAGGTCGTCGAAGTCGCGGAAGTCGTAGTAGGCGTCGAGGAAGACGTTGCGGCTGTTTTCGTCGGGCTGCGTGCCTGAGACCATCTGGTAGAGGCAGTCGGCGAAGCCTGTGCGCACCTCGTAGTTGGGGAAACCGAGGGTGTACATCTGCCTGCTGGCATGGTAATCCTTGATGGTGAGGTAGCCGCTTTGGTAGAGTGCGGGCAGCGGGGCCTGATAGCTGTCGAAAGGCATGTCGAAAGCGGTGTCGGGACAGCGTTTCCCGTCGATGTCGCCTAACTCCAGTGGCGGCATCTGGCGGAGTATCTCGATGAGGGCGCTGGGTGTGGCGCTCTCAAACCAGTACTTCTTGATCTCGCCCGAACCCAGAGCGTTCATCAGGCTGAAAGGGTTGTACATGTCGGTCATGCCATCGCTGAAATGGTAGCCGTCGTACATGCGCTTCAGCTCGGCCAGCGTCTCGTCGTAGGTCTCCTTGCGCTTCTGGGCCAGCAGCTCTATGTCCGGGCGCAGCTGCGTGGTCAGTTCCTCCTCTGTGATGCCGCAGATCGACTCGTAGGCTGTCTGCATGGAGATGTTCTTCAGCTGGTTGATGGTGCTGAAGACGCCCATCTGCGAGAACTTCGAGATGCCTGTGATGAAGACGAGCTGCAGGTGCTCGTCGAGGTCCTTCAGCGGGCTGAAGAGGTTCTTGAAGCGTGCCTTGACGGCTGCTGCCATCTCGTCGTCGCCGATGCTGTGGAGCATCATCTTGTCGTACTCATCGACGAGCAGCACCACGCGCTTGCCCGTGTCCTTGTGAGCCTTGCGGACGAGCGTGTCCAAGCGGAGGAAGGGTCTCTTCTCCTTGGCCACGATGCCGTACTGCTGCTCATAGCGCTCCAGCGACTTGTCTATCAGCAGATCCAGCTCGCCGATGTCCATCAGGTCCTTGCTGAAGTCGAAGCGCAGCACGGGGTGCTTCTCCCATTTCCAGTCGGTCGTGGCGATGTAGAGCCGTGGCTGCTCAATGCCCTGCTCGGTGGTAAAGGCCTCGAACAGCTCGCGGCGGCCCTCGAAGACGGCAGCCAGCGTGTTCACCAGCAGCGACTTGCCGAAGCGGCGCGGGCGGCTGAGGAAGTAGGGACAGCCATCGGTAATCATCTTGTAGATGAGCGGGGTTTTGTCAACGTACAGGAATCCCTCCTGGCGTAGTTTCTCAAAGCTCTGTATGCCTACGGGGTATTTTCTCTTCTGTGCCATCATCGTCGGTTGTTTGGTTTTGTCGGAGCAAAGGTACGAAAATTTTGATGAAGTGAGCGAAGATAGAACTCGTTTTCTTTTCCTAACGCGAAAAATTTAGGCCCGACATCGCCTGAACAGTCCCGTAGGGACTTCAGCCGGCCGGCGTGCACGGTCATTTCACCGCTCCCAGCTGCTCTTTACATGGCGGTTTATTTTGTCCGAAGCCTTCGGACGGTCTGTCCGAAGCCTTCGGACGAACAGTCCGAAGCCTTCGGACTTTTTTGGGCTGTACGGATGGAGTGACATAGTTGCGTCGCTAACTATGTCAGTTGATACTGCGAAACGGCCTGAGAAAAAACCAATAAAAACCATGAAAAACAAGAAAAACAATTTGGGGCAATAGCTATCGCCTTGCCCGCCGCAGGAACTCCGTGAGGCACTCCCCTCCCTTCAAGGGGAGGGGCAGGGGTGGGGTCTGTAATGTCAGTAATATCCTGTCAGCGAAGAGTGGGGGCGAAGAAGTTTCAGCGAAGAGTGG
>JAEEGL014422395.1_pt1 | contig 20755 bp, 19 predicted proteins | sample 9134231 | NCBI WGS metagenome assembly JAEEGL01 (sample SAMN16246548, study PRJNA631951) | gut metagenome | biome: gut microbiome; feature: rumen; material: fiber-attached | host: Bos | place: Iran: Karaj | collected 2018-10
AATATGAGTATAACCTATACTAGGATCCATCAAATAGAAATTATTATTTTTGAAGTTTAATAAAACACAAAAGTGTTCTAAACCGTTTTCTAATTTTAAGTGTATGATTGCCGGAAAAGATGAGAATGAAATTATATTATTTTCTAATATACCATATGATGAAAATCCCCATTTTTTGAAAGCCTCTATTATATTATACATACTAGTTCCATTTTGATTAGTACAAGTATCTTCTCTTAATTTTTCTAATGGAATATAACCTCCATAATATGAAATAATATAAGACATACAAGATACTCCACAATCTTTAAAATCACTTTGAATAACTGGCTTAATATTCTTTATACTATTCCTCCCTTCACTACTATATATACACACAAAATTTATGATTTCCTTTTTTTTAATTAAAAATTATTCATTTTTTTAAAAATAATTAATAAAATTTAATAGAATTCAGGAGGAATTATGATAAATAAACAAAATTTATGGTTTGTTACACTCTTTTCTTTAATCTTAATACTTGGTATATACTATGTTAATTTAGGTGATGAAGTTAGTAATGTTATTAAAATGGATAATAATAAATCACCTGAAGTAATTGAAATTACATCATCTGATGAATTAGTAGCATTAGAGGTTGAAAAAGAAGAAGAAAAACAAGCATTAATGGAAGAATATCAAAATATACTATTAGATACTAAAAGTACTATTGAAGAAAAGAATAATGCATATGAAAAAATACAAGAAGTAAATAATAGTAAGAATGATGAAGATAAAATAAAAAAATTAATTGAAGAAACATTCAATTTTAAATCTTTTGTTAAAGTTAAAGATAATACAATTAATATATATATTAATCATAATAAACATGATTTAGATTTAGCAAATAAAATTATAAGAAAAGTACAAGAATTATATAAAGAAGAAAAATATATTACTGTTAAGTTTAATAAATAAAAGAAACAATTAATCTTTATTAATTGTTTCTTTTCTTAAATCTTTTAAATTAGAATCATCTTTATATTTGTTATAAAATTCTGGACTTAACCATATATTTTTTATATGTTCTTTAGTATTATCAGTTTTTAAATCATGTTTTTCTACTTCTTTTATTACTTCTGCTTTACTTTTATTGTTACCAATATCTAGTAAATCAATTAAATAACTAATAAATGTTAAACATTCAATTATAATTGCAGGTATTAATAATTTGGAATAACTTATATGACTTAAGTATTCAATAGTATTCTCATTTAAGATAGTTAGCTTACTAATATCACTTACTACAAATGTAACTACTACAGTTAAAGCAAGTACCCATACTTTTAATTTACCGATATTATTTGATTTAATATTAAAATGTTTATTATATTTTATTAATTGCAATAATACTGTTCCTATTTCAAATATAATTGGTATTATTGCATATGGTGTTATTAAATATAAGACAATAAAATTAACTATAGTTAGTAGTTTATCTGCTATTCCATCAAATAATGCACCAAAGAAAGTTGATGCATTAAAATGACGAGCTAAAGCACCATCTAATACATCTGTAACATAACAAAGAAAAGATACTATACCTACATATAAAGGACCATAATAATGATATATTGGTATAAGTAAAATACTACCTATTATTCTTATAGAAGTTAATAAATTAATAAACAATACTTTAAATAACATAATATCAATCCTTTAATTCATTATATTTACCATTTAGATAACTCTTTATATTCATAGCATTTTTGCCAACTTTTTTTAATTCATCAATATATATTATACCATCTTTGCATCCAATGCCTAAAGTATCTTTAGTAACATATAATTTGTTTATTACTGCGCTTTCTTTACTATAATGTACTTTAATTATTTTAACTTCTTCATCTTTAATATGCGTTTTAGTTAAAGGCTCTGGAGAAAATGCTCTTACTTTATTATAAATATTTTCTACAGTATCATTAAAATCTAATTCTTCCATATTTCTTTCAATCATCGGAGCATAACTAGCTTCTTCATCATTTTGTTTTATTCTCTTAACATTACCATTTATAATACTTTCTAAATTATCATTTAATAATTCTGTTCCAATTACACTTAATTTTTCAAATAATGTACCAACATTATCACTATCTAAGATAGTATATTTTTTGATATCTATAATATCTCCAGTATCCATTCCTTCATCCATATACATTAAGGTAATACCAGTTTCCTTTTCTCCATTAATAAGTGCCCATTGAATAGGAGCAGACCCTCTATATTTAGGTAATATTGAACCATGTATATTAATACAACCATATTTTGGATAATCAAGTATTTCTTTAGGTAATATCTTACCATACGCACAAGTTATAATTAAATCTGGTTTATACTCTAGAATACTTTCGTATTCGCGTTTTAAACTATCTGGAGTAAGAACAGGAATATTTTTACTAAGCGCTAATGATTTAACTGGACTAGGAGTTAATATTTTTTTTCTACCCACAAAAGCATCTTTTTTAGTAACAACTAAAACAACATTAGTTTTATCTATTAATAACTCTAATGGCTTTAATGCAAATTCAGGAGTTCCCATAAATACAACTCTAACGTCTTTCATATAAATCACCTTTATATATTATATAATATATAAAATAAAAAAGCCAATTATTTGGCTTTTTCAATATTAACATAAACTTCAATACCATTAACATTAAATAAATTATCTTCATTACTATCTTCATTTATTTCTAATGCTAATGTTTCATGCTTAATATAATCTCCAAAACTATTTATTACTTCTTTTAAGCCTTCGCCATTATAAGAAATAATAATTCTATCAGATACATCATAGTTATTTGTTTTTCTTAAGTTTTGAATTTTAGAAACAAATTCTCTAGCATGTCCTTCATTAATTAGATCATCTGTTAAAGTAGTATTAAGTATAATAAATAAATTATCTAATACTCCAACATTAAATCCTTCTTTTGAAGATATTTTTACTTCAAACATATCTTTTGTAATTGTAGTATTTTCAAATACTTCTTTTTCTTTATTTAATAAAGATATATCAGCATTAAGCAAAAATTCTTCATAAGCTTTTATTTTAGGGCCAAATACTTTACCAACTTCTTTATAATTTGGTTTAACTGTCATATTCATATATTTAGTTAAATCTTTCTCACTTACTACTTCCTTAACATTTAATTCTTCTTTAATTAGAGGAATCAAATCTTTTATTTTATTATATACTTTACTATCAATTATTGCTTCAGATAATGGAGTTCTTACTTTTATTTTTGCTTCCTCTCTTACCATTCTACCCATTGATATTAGATTTCTAACATAATCCATTTTTTCTTCTAATTTAATATCTATTAATGATTTATCATAAGTTGGGAAATCAGATGTATGAACAGAATAATCATTTGTTAATTTTGTATATATTTCGTCTGATAAGAATGGAATAATTGGAGCGATTATCTTTGATAATCCCACTAAAACTTCATAAGTAGTAATATATACTGCTTTTTTAGAATCATCTAAAGAGCTACCCCAGAATCTGTTTCTATTACGTCTTATATACCAATTTGATAAATCTTCTGATACAAAATTTGTAATAGCTCTAACAACTTTATTTAAATCATATTCTTCATATTCTTCATCTACATATTTTACTAAACTATTATATCTAGATAGTAACCATTTATCTATCTCTTCTCTTTTTTCATACGGAATATTACATTCATCAATATTAATATTATCTGTTTTAGCATACAAACTAAAGAAATTATATGTATTTTTTAATGGATTAAAGAATTTTGAATATACTTCTTTTAATCCTTCTTCATCAAATTTAAGTGGTGTCCATACTGGACTTACATATGGTAAATACCATCTAATTGTATCTGCACCATACTTTTCCATTAATGAGAATGGTTCAATTGCATTACCTTTAGATTTATGCATTTTTTGACCATTTTTATCTAATAATAATTCATTTACTAATACATTCTTATATGGAGATACTCCTTTTAAGAATACAGATATTACTAATAATGAATAGAACCATCCACGAGTTTGATCTATACCTTCACAGATGAAATCAGCTGGAAATTGATTTTCCCATAATTCTTTATTCTCAAATGGATAATGATATTGACTAAATGGCATAGATCCTGAGTCAAACCAGCAATCTATTACATCTTTTACTCTAGTCATTTCTTTTCCACATTTTGGACACTTAATATGAATGTCATCTACAAATGGTCTATGTAAATCGATAGTTTTTTCATCTATATCTTCAATTGATAAATCAACTAATTCTTTAATAGATCCTATCATATGATCATAACCACATTCACATCTCCATAAAGGAAGAGGACAACCCCAATAACGTGAACGAGATATAGCCCAGTCATTTAAATTTTCTAGCCAATTACCAAATCTTTTTTCGCCAACAAATGATGGATACCAATTAACTTTTTTATTAGCTTCTACTATTTTATCTTTTATTTTAGTTATTTCTAAATAAAATGATGGTTTTGAATAATAAATTAATGGACTTTTACATCTCCAACAATGCGGATAATTATGAGTTATTCTTTGTTTTTTAAATAATTTATCATGTTCTTTTAAATATTTAATTACTTCTATATCAGCATCAAATACTAACATACCTTTCCATGGTCCTTCTAAATAACATCCATCATCTCCAACTGGATTAACATAAGGTAAATCATATTTTTTACCAACTCTTGCATCATCTTCACCAAATGCTGGAGCCATATGAACTACACCAGTACCATCTTCCATAGTTACGTATTCGTCACATGTAACAAAGAATGCTTTTTTATCTATTTTAATTTCAGGTATTAATTGTTCATATTCAGTATATTCTAAATCTTTACCAATATACTCTTCTAATACTTTATAATCGTCTCCTAATACTTTAGAAGCTAATTTTTCTGCTAATATAAATTTATAACCCATAGATTCAGCTTTAATATATTTTTCTTTTGGATTAACACATAATGCAACATTTGAAAGTAATGTCCAAGGTGTTGTAGTCCAACCTAAGAAATAAGCATCTTCACCTTTTAATTTAAACGGAATAGTAACCGTATCAACTGGTACTTCTTTATAACCTTGAGCTACTTCATGAGATGCAAGCCCAGTACCACATCTTGGACAATATGGAAGTATCTTACTTCCTTCATAAAATAATCCTTCATCGAAGAATTTCTTTAATATATACCATTCTGTTTCAATATAATTATTATCATAAGTTATATATCTATTCTCTAAGTCAATAAATTGACCCATTTTATTTGTTAAATCGCAAAATGCTTTTTCATTCTCCCAAACTGCTTTTCTACATTCTTCATTAAATTCTTTAATACCATATTTTTCTATGTCTGCTTTTTCATTAAAACCAAGTTTCTTTTCAACTTGTACTTCAACAGGAAGACCATGAGTATCCCATCCAACTTTTCTTAATACTTTGTATCCCTTCATTGTTTTATATTTACAAAAACTATCTTTTAAGAATTTAGCAACCATATGATGTAATCCAGGCATACCATTTGCAGTAGCAGGGCCATCATAGAAAACCCAATATGGATTATCTTTTCTGTTTTCAATACATTTATCAAGAATTCTTTCCTTCATGAATCTTTCTAATATATCTTTTTCAACTAAAGATACTTCTCTACTATCAAGACTTTCAAATTTTTTCATAATTTGCCTCCTAAACAAAAAAATTCATAACTTAAGGACGAATTACCGTGGTACCACCTTAATTTATGAATTAATCACCTTATTTATGTTAACGCCATCAACGTATTATTATACTTATTTCTAATAATAAGCTCCAAAGTGATATAAATTAAACATCATTTATTAGTTTACACCAACCACTAACTCTCTTTAAACTATTTTAATTTACGTGTCTTCTTCATCGCTTTTAACTAAATAAAATTATATGAAATAATTAGATATAAGTCAATATAAAAAGAGTTTATTATCTAAACCCTTTTTGATATAAACTATTTTTTATTTTATATTCTAATTCATTACCTTCATATTTTTTTTCATATTTTTTCTTTAATTTATTATATTCTTTTATATAAATATCTTCATTATCTATAAATGTATATGTATCTAATAATGAATTAATATCTATTGAATAATATCCTTTTTTTACTAAATCATTATATATTTTATTTTTTAACATATATGCTGATAATTTATGATTAGTATCAATACTCTTCTTTATATATTTATTTATTTTATCTAACCATATATTATTATCAATAGTATCTAAATAATTATTAATATCTATATCTTTAAATCCTAATAGTTTTAAATCATATAATATTTTTGAAGGTCCATTATTTTTTAAATTAATTTGATCATTTATATATGCTTTTATATATATTTGATCATTTAAATAATTTTCTTTTCTTAATCTTTTAATTGTGTCATTTACTAAACTGGATGAATAATTTTTTAATCTTTTTCTTATCTCTTTCTCTGTTCTTAATTTTATATTTATGTATTTTAATGCAATATAGTAACACTCTAATTTATTATTATCATTTATTATTTCCTTTATATTATCTATATCTTTTTTTAATAATAATTCATATTTTAATATTACATCATCATATAAATCTATTTTATCTCTATTATCTAATTCAATTTCATAAATATTATTCTTTTTCTTTTTTATTCTCGTTATCTTCATATTCTTTACATGCATTAGATAAATCTTTAATTAAACTATTAACTTCATCCATTGTATTACACCTAGCACCACACGCAAATTTATGTCCTCCACCATTATAATTGCTTACTATTTTATTGATAATAGGTCCTCTAGAACGTATAGATATTTTATATTGATTATTCTTTTTATCTTCTGTTACAAACATCCACACTAATAATTCATCTATAAAATTATATCCATTTATTAAATTTGATGGGGTTGCTACATCTACTTTAAATTCATTTAATGTATCATCACTAATATAAATATGACCCATTTTATGATTATCTATTATTAAATTATTAGTAATATATGCAATAAATTTATATTCACTAAATGGTCTTCTATATAAAGTATCATATAATTTAGTAAAATCTAAATTACTTTCTTTAATAACTCTCATTGCAGTTTCAAATGTTTCATAAGTAGTATTTTTTAAAGAAAATCTTTCACTATCAGAAACCATTCCTAAAAATAGATTTTCTGCTACTTTTTTAGTTAATAATAATTTAGTATCAAGTATTAATTCTGCCACCATTTGACTTGCGCTTGATTTAGTTATATCTATCCATGATATTTTTGCTTCTATATCTTCTTTTGGATGATGATCAATTATCATTATTTCTTTATAAGGAACATCTTCTACGCCATCTAGTCTTTTCATGTTTGGAACATCTACTACTATTAATAATGGATCATGTAATTCTTCTTTTTTAATATTATCCATTATTCCATAACTTTTAAATTTAGATACGCCTGCACCAACTGCATACACTTTCTTCTTAGGAAAAGTTTCTCTTATTGAATCTCTTAATGCAAGTTGTGATCCAATAGCATCTGGGTCTGGTCCAACATGTCTTACAATTACTATCTCATCATACTTTTTTATTTCATTATAAATTTGTTTTAATAAAGCATTTTTTATGATAATACCACTCCTAACTAATTAAATCCATTGTATCAAGTGCTATCATTAATTCTTCATCTGTTGGTATTACATAAACAGGTATTTTAGAATCATCAGTACTAATTAATCTAAATTCTCCTCTAAAGTCATTCTTTTCTTCATCTATTTTAACACCTAAACTTGCTATTTTATCAATAATCATTTTACGCATTGTCTTAGAGTTTTCACCAACTCCAGCAGTAAGTGTTATAACATCTGCTCCATTTAATAAGTTATTATACATTGCAATATAATTAGCTATTTTTCTTGCATACATTTCTTGAGCTAAATTAGCTCTTTTATCTCCATTAATAGCTGCTTCTTCAACATCTCTTCCATCTGAAGATATTCCACTTATACCAAGTAAACCACTCTTTTTATTTAAATCAAGCATTACTTCTTCACAAGATTTATTTGATTTACTCATTACAAATGGTATTAATGATGCATCTATATCTCCTGATCTAGTTCCCATCATTATACCTGCAAGTGGAGTAAATCCCATTGATGTATCAACAACTTTACCAGAATCAATAGCACATAAGCTACCGCCATTACCAATATGACAAGAAATAACTTTTAAATCTTTTTTCTTTAAATATTCTGATATAGTTTTATAAATAAAACGATGACTAGTTCCATGAAAACCATATTTTCTAACACCATATTCAGTATACCATTCATATGGTACTGGATATAAGAATTCAGTTTCATCCATTGTTTGATGGAATGCAGTATCAAAAACACCAACATTTTTAACTTTTGGTAATACTTTCATAAACGCTTTTACACCCATTATATTAGCAGGATTATGTAAAGGAGCAAGTTCATTATATTTAGCAATTCTATCTAATACTTCATCATCTAAAACAACTGATTCAGTAAATTCACTACCTCCATGAACCATTCTATGTCCTACACCTTCAATTTCTTCTAAACTACTAACTATCTTATTTTCTAATAATTCATCAATTAATTTAGAAACTGCTACTGAATGATCAGCAAGTGGTGTCTCAACAACTTTCTTTTCACCATTAAATTTAATAGTATACATACTTCCAGCTAATCCTATTTTTTCAAATAATCCATTAGCTAAAACTTCTCTTTCTGGTAACATTATTAAAGTAAACTTTAATGAAGAACTACCAGCATTTACAGATAATATTTTCATAATTACACCTCAAATACCATTATAAATAATATTTTATTATTTGTAAATAAAACAAAAATAGAAAAAGATATTATCTTTTTCTATTTTCTTCATTATGATTAACACTATATCTTTTATTAATATCATAATTGATATTATCTTTATATGTGCTTTCGATATTATATTCATATGGGTTAAAATATTGCCTTAATTTATATCTTTTGTTATTATTCAAAAAATCATAACTTTTATAATAAGTCATTATATCACCATTATTATTATGGCAATATTTTAACTAATTATAATAAATCTTTATAATTATTATTATCTTCAGTTATGTTAATTGTTTCCATGTTCTTAACTGCTTCATATATTAATTCTTCATAATTAATTAATTTTTCATATTCAGCACATTTTAATTTATCCGGATTAATAACAGGGTGAAGAGGTACAAAAATAGTACAACAATCTTCATAAGGTAATATGCTTATATTATATGTATTTATTTTATTTGCTATATCTATTATTTCTAATTTATCAAAGCACGCTAATGGTCTTATTACTGGTATTTTTATTACTTCATTAATTGCATTCATACTAGATAATGTTTGACTAGCTACTTGACCAATTGATTCACCATTAATGATTATTTTAGCATCTTTCCTAGATGCAATTATAGCACTAATTCTATACATCATTCTTCTCATTATAGTTATTAAATATTCATGAGGAATATTTTTATATATTTCTTCTTGAATATTAGTAAAATTAATTATATGTAGTTTTATATCATTATTATATTTTGCTAATACTTTAGCAAGTTCAATTACTTTATTCTTAGCATTAATGCTTGTATGTGGGGGACTTTCAAAATAAACAGCTTCAATTCTTACTCCTCTTTTAATTGCTAAATAACCTGCTACTGGAGAATCTATTCCGCCACTTAGCATTAATAATCCTTTACCTAATGAGGATACTGGATATCCTCCTAATCCTTTAATTGAATCAAAATATACTAATACTTCTTTTTTTCTTATTTCTACATTTACTACTATATCTGGATTATGAACATCTACACTTATATTATTAATATTCTTTAATATAGATGATCCAATCTTTTTTCTTAATTCCATTCCATCAATTGGATAATCTTTATCACTTCTTTTAACATCTACTTTAAATGTTTTAAAACTCTTATCTTTTAATAAATTAATAATATCTTTATTAATATCATTAATATCTTTGCTATCTAATAAATAAGAAGTAACTATTTCATGGATACCAAACACTTCTTTTAATTTAGATATTACTTCATCAAAATTATTAGATTTAGGAAGGATAAACATTCTTCCTAAATCATATTTAATATCCACATTTTTTAATTTCTTTTCAATATTTTTATTTAATAATCTTATAAAGAAATTTCTATTATCTTTTTTAGTAGATAACTCTCCATATTTAATAAATATTATTTTTTGCATAATAACACTTCCAATTAAAACTTTAACTTGTTATATTCTACTTCAAATATTTCTAAAAATCTATTAATTTCTAATACTGTAGTTAAATGCGATATACTTATTCTTATAGTAGATTTACTTCTTTCTAAATCATTATATATAGCAAGAACACTACTAGATACTTCATTTATATTATTTGTATTAACATATATTTCTTCTTTAGATAAAGCTGATTCTAATAAATCTGATGATACATTATCAAAACTAATACTTAATATATGTGGTATAGAATATCTACTTTTATTAATTCTTATACCTTCCATAGTAGATAATTTATCTACTATTCTTTCATTTAATAATGAAATATATCTTTCTCTTTTATCTAAATCTTTTAATGCTTGTTTTAGTGCTTCTTTCATGCTTACTATTAAAGGAAGCGGAGGTAATCCGGGTTTATATGGATTATTCTTATTACCATATAAAAGAGGCGCTATTTTAACTGAATCATTTTTGTATAAAAATCCTATTCCTTTTGGACCGTAAAACTTATGAGCAGATATGCTACCTAAATCTATATCTCTAAAACTCACATAAGTTTTACCAATAGCTTGTGATAAATCAGAATGAAATAAAGTATGTTCATTTTCTTTTTTTATTATTTGTCTTAACATTTTTAATGGTTGTCTTACACCAGTTTCATAGTTAACTGCAGATATGCTTACTAATATTGTATCGTCTCTAATTAAATTTTTTAAACTATCAAATTTAATTAAACCTTCTTCATCATTATCAACATAACTTATTTCAAATCCAACACTTTCTAAATAAGAACATATTTCGTACATAGATGGATGTTCCAGCTTTGATACTATAATATGTTTACCTATTTTATGATTAGCCATAGCTACTCCAATTAAAGCCATATTATTTGCTTCAGTAGCTCCGCTTGTATATATTATTTCTCTATCCATTATATTTAACATATCGCTAATCTCTTTTGAAGTATCATTTAATAATTTTTTAGATAATTTGCCATAATTATTATTTGAACTTACTGCTCCAAAAAATTCTTTACTAACCTTTGTTAAAGTATCTAAGGAATCTAAAGATGTTGGAGTTGTACTACTATAATCTAGATAAATCATATTATCACCATAATAATTATAACAAAATAAGCATAAAAAAAGAATATAATTACTTATATTCTTCTAATAATCTTTTATGAATACCTGGTTCAATTATATTAATTGCATTTATTGCGCTTTCTAAACTAGCTTTATAATTTCCTCTTAAGAAAGCATTTTCTGCTCTTGTCAAACCAAATTCAACCTCTTTGTTGTTAACTCTATATCTATTACCATACACTATTGCAGTTTCTGCCATTTTAGCAGTTTTAATAGTTTCGTTAATAGTATTATATACTTTTAATACTAAATCTCTTGCAGTATCCACTCTTAGATTTAACGTCTTAATAGATATAGGCCTTTGATCTAATTCTTTTATCATTTCATTAATTGCAAGTGTTGCTTCAGATAACTCAACATAATAATTTTTTGGTATTAATGGAAGTTTATAACTTCTTACTTTTTCTTTTGCTTGACTTAAAATATCTTTTATTTCATCTAATTGTCCTTTAGCTCTTATTTCATCTTCTTTTAAACTTCCTAATGTATGAAGTGCATTATTTAATTTTTCTTCATTTTTAGTTAATTTGTTATTAAGTATTTCCATTTCTTTAGAAAGACGAGAATACGCTAAAGTTTTACTTCTTTCCATTTCAACTACTCTGTCATAAGATGCTCTAATATTAGCAAATTCTTCCTTTATTTCACTTATTACTAATACTTCATCTTCTGATAAATCATAACTATATTTAATATCATCTATTTTTCTATATAATTCATTATTTATCTTTTCTAATTTAGATACTTTAATAATAATACTTCTTTTATAGTCATCATATATTTTTCTTGTTACTCTTTCTTTATCAAAATCATTATATAAAGAATCAAAATAATCTAACATCGTTTTTAATTCAAATGTTGAATCAACTACATTTAATACATTTAATCTACTAAATATATCTTGAATTTTTTTATTTGTTTCTTCAATATTATATTCAATATTTAAATAATCAAGATTATATCCCTCTAATTTCATTTTATGATATATATCTTCAACATCTTCAATTTTATTTGGTATTAATACACCACCATAATTAACAATTACTTTAGTTTCTTTAACAACTATTTTTAAATTACCGATTATATCATCAATTGCTTTTACTATTTTACCAACTTCTAAATATTCATTATTATCCATTGCTTCTTCAAAAGCACTAAATAGTTTATCTAAATTTTCAAATTGTAATTCAAGCGGCTTTTGAATTATTTCAAAATCCTTTAAATTACTATTATATATATTAATAATATCTCGATATTCTGCTTTTAATTTTATAATAGTCTCTCTATTTTTTTCTTCAGATAAAGTAATATCCCTTATTTCATCTAATAAAAAATCTGCTTTTGTTCTTAAATTGCTTATATCAAGTTCTACAAGAGATAAACCTTCTTTTAATTTATCATAATCTTTTTCATTATAATCATTTTGTAACTCGATTATTTTATCAGTTATTTTAGGCAATTCTTCATCTTTAATAGTAGTAAATCTTTCTTGCCAATTATTATATTTCTTTTTTAAATCTTTATTATTAACTAAAGCTTCAACTTTATTTAATTCACTTAATATATTAGGAGATATAATTAAATTCTTATTTCTTTCTAAGTTATTTATCTCTTCATTAAGTTTTTTCCTATATCTTTTTGACATCAACACTAAAACAATTACAACTACTACTATTGCAAAAATATAATAAGCAATTCCAAGTAATATAAATGTTTCTCTCGTCATCTTTACACCCTACTATATCAATTTTAGCACATATTTAATTATTTTAGAATATTTTTCTACAAAAAGATTAGTAATTTTTGGATACTTTATGATAAAATTATAATAAGGGTTGATAAGATGAATGATAGCATTTTTAGAGAATATGATATAAGAGGAAAATATCCTGAAAATATAAATGAAGATGTTGCATATAAAGTCGGTAAAGCATATGGTTCTTATTTAATTGAAAAATTAAATCAAAAATCATGTGTTGTTTCTCATGATAATAGATTATCTAGTAATTCATTACATAATAATTTAGTTAAAGGTTTATTAGAAACTGGTATTAATATAATTGATTATGGTCTTACTACTACTCCTATGAATTACTATGCTAGATATGTTAATAAGATGTATGGAATAATGATTACTGCTAGTCATAATCCAAAAGATGAAAATGGTTTTAAATTTTCTTTTGATGAATACGCTAATGCACGTGGACAAATGATTCAAGATTTCAAAAAATATATTGAAAGAGGCAAATTTGTTAAAGGAACCGGAAAAATAGAAATTAAGAATATTGAAGACGAATATGCTTTATATGTACTTAAGAATTTAAGATTTGGAAAAAGAAAAGTTAAGGTAGTATTAGATCCATCAAATGGTGTTCCAACTATAATAGCAAGAAAGATATTTGAAAGATTAAATATAGATTTAACTATTATTAATGAAGAATCTGATGGAAGTTTTCCAAATCATCATCCTGATCCAGCAGTTGAAGAAAATTTAAGAGAGTTAAAAGAAAAAGTTAAAGAAATACATGCTGATATTGGTATTGGCTTTGATGGTGATGGAGATAGAATTGGTATAGTAGATGAAAATGGTATTTTAGTATCAATTGAAGATTATGCAATTATTATACTTAGAAATATAATTGATAAAGTAAATAAAAAGGTATTCTTATATGATGCTAAAGCATCTGATACTTTTAAAGATGAGGTTGAAAGATTAGGTGGAGATACTATTATATCTAGAACTGGTTCTAGTTATACTATGAAAATAGTTAAAGAAGAAGAATTACCTTTTGGATTTCAATATGTTGGGCATATATCATTTAATGATAGAACATTTGATACAGAAAGTGCTATGATGGCATCTTTAAGATTAATTGAAGTATTATCAAGAACTGATAAATCATTATCTGAATTAGTTAAAACAATACCGCACTATATCAACACTCCAGAAGAAAAATTTCCATCTAAAGATGAAGTAAAAAGAAAAGTAATTGAAAAGATAAAAGATTATTGTGATGATAATAAATTTAATTATATGGAAATAGATGGATTAAAAGTAAGATTTAAAGATTCTTGGGCATATGTTAGATGTAGTAATACTGGGCCAAATATAACACTAAGATGTGAAGCTAAAAAGAAAGAAGATTTAGATAAAATACATAATTTATTTGTAGACTTAATAAATAAATATAATAAATAAAAATAAGAGTAAAACTCTTATTTTTTTATTCATTTAAAAAAATTAGAATTGTATTATCTTTTTTTTGTGTTAGAATAGTATACCAATGAGGTATATAATGAAGAACAAGAAGGTTTTAGAAGAAATGTTAGAAATATATGGATATCCTAAGATAGATTGGATGGGATATAAATTTAGTTCTAATAACTATGTTTCTTTTCATCATATAGATGAAAAAAGAAATGGTGGATGTGAAACCATTGATAATGGTGCATTACTTTCTAGAACAAGTCATGTTCTTTTACATATTATTGAACATTGTAATTATGAATTATATATGAAATGGCAATGTTTATTTATAGATTTTAATGCTTGTAGAAGACCTTTAAATGAATATCAAATTGAAGAAATTATGGAATTAAGAAAAGAGACAAAGGATTTCTTTATCTCTTTAAACAAACCAAAATATAGAAGATTTACTTTATAATTGATTCTAAAGCTAGTTTAATCATATCATTTAGACTAGTTTCTCTTTGTTCTCCACTTAATACTACATCACTAAATTTTGAATCTACTGCAGTAAGTATGCAACTTGCTTCTTTTTTAAAATGAGCTGCTATATGGAATAATCCAAAAGCTTCCATTTCTTCACCTAATACATGTAAATCTTTAGGCATTCTATCTAATACTCTATCATAGTCAATATATGGCCCAAATACATCCATAGTAGTAACGTCACCAACATGTATCTTAATATTTAATTCTTTAGATGTTTCTTTAATCTTTTCATTCAAATTACTTGATGGATAAGTAATATGCTTATCATAATTATCAAATGTATAAGCAAAGTTAGTTTCACTATAAGCTTTTTCTGCTAATATTAATTCAGGTACTTCAACTTCTTCTGATACTACACCACAAGTACCAATTCTAATTATTTTATCAACATTAAAGAAGTGATATAACTCAAAACTATAAATACCCATACTAGGCATACCCATACCTGATCCAATAACAGATACTCTTACTCCTTTATAAATTCCTGTATATCCTAGCATATTTCTTAAATTACATACTTCTTTAGCATTTTCCAGAAAATGCTCTGCTATATATTTAGCACGTAATGGATCACCTGGCATTAATACTAAATTACTAATACTTCCTTTTTCTGCATTAATATGAATAGGATCTTCTCCAATAAACATAAAATCATCTCCTATTATCATTTTAAAATAAAAGAATATATTATCAAAATATATTCTTTATATTTTTACAATTATTGACAAATTATTAAATTATAATTATTAAAATCTTGATATGCTGTATTAACAAAATTACTGCTTCCAATTATTATTACATTACTATCTAAATATTTATTATAGTTATTACTATTATCTATTCTTATTCTTACATCTAATAAATTCTTTTCATATATATTATTTGCTACATTTACTAAATAATTAATAGTAAGCATATTATCAGAATTTATATAAATAATAAACTCTCCTTTATAATATACTAAATCATGTAATATTTTTAATATAGTTAATATATCTCCTTCAGTAATAATAATTTTGCTATTTATTTCACTAGGTAATTCATTATCTACGAAAGAATATTCTAAATAATCTATAATATCATCATAAGTAGCATTTAACCCTAAAGTGTTATCTAAATTAACTATTTCATTAAATAATTCATTATTCAATGAAATATTATTTAATAATAATTCATATACATTATTATTCATATTCATCACCATAATCAATTCTACTTATATATTTAGAAACATTTTTAGAAGTATAACTACCATTTATTTCTTTATATATATTTCTTTGCCAACTATTAATATCACTAAAGAATAATCTTCTCATAACATTACTATCTAAACTATTCATATAACTTTTTAAATCTATATTAGATTCAATAAAATCAATAAAATAATCAATTAATAATATATATGTTTCTCTAAATTTATTATTAGAAAAATCTTCAATTATTATTTTATGATTTGGATACAAAAACGCATATAAATTATCTTTAATAAATACTGCTACACATAAATCATTATTTAATATATTGAATCTAATATCGCTTACATTTTTTATTTTTTTATCAATAAATATTTGCCAAGATTCATTTTTAATACTAAGTAAATATAATTTTTCCATTAAATAAATATCTTTATATTTAATATCATTACTTGCTATTTCTATATTATACATCTTACTAGTATTCTTTAAATAATTAAATTCATTTATAAAATCACTAGTACTATATAAATACTTTTTTTCATCAATAGTGATAATAACATTGGTATTATCACTATTATTTAACAAATAATTTTCATAATTAAATAAATAACCATAATTCTTTAATTTATTATCATTTTTATAAGCATCCATAGATATTTTAGCAAATAATAAATAGAATTTATTACTATCAAAACAATTCTTTAAGTCTGATACATTTATTTTAGTATCAAAAAAATCACCAAGTAATAGTAAACCCTTTTCTATATTTTGACTTGTTTTATCTAGTTTATCTAAATATTCATTGAAACTCATAAATCTTTTATAGTATTCATAATCTTTCATTGCATAATCAAAATAATCTGATTTAAATTCATTTACTACTAAATCAGTAATAACACTATTCTTTACTTTAAAAGCTTCAACAAATGTATTGTTTAATTGTTCATTACTACCATTTAGATTATTAATTAATCTATTAATAAAACTATAATAATCATCACCATATTTATATTTATCTAATTCTGAATCAAAAAAAGAAATAAGACCTTTATAGAAATCTTCTTTTGAATAACATAAAGACCTTCCTATACCATCTTTATTTGGCATAGAAACAAGACCAACATTATATTTTAATATTTCATTAGTATTAAATATTTTCAACATATAATTTTTATATGTTCTATTATAGAAGTTTTCAAATAAATTATACTTATTATCTCTTTTAGAATTATTAACTAAATCACTTATATTAATGTGAAAATTATATGGATATGAAGGAGTTGGATCAAATATAGCTAAAGCATTATTGTATTTATTAAAATATTCATCTATATTCACACCAATCACCTTCTATTCTTTTATTATTATATCAAATATTAATATTATTTTGTATTAATATTTATATTTCCTATTCCCCCACTTATTTTAATATTGTTATTTCCATTTCCATATTCCCCATTATTTACCTTTTTATCATTTAATTTAATAGTACCAATACCTTTATCTACTTTAAATAAATAATTATTAAGCGAATCATGTAAATCTAATTTTAGATTACCTACTCCTGCATCAATTGTGGCATCACCATCAATTAAGCCTTCAATTAGGGAATCTCCTACTCCTAAATCTAAATCTAAATATTTAGTATAAAAATCATGTATCTTTAAATCTCCTGCTCCAGCATTAATTACTGTTTTGTCATTTATAGTAAGTTTATCAAATTTTATATTACCTACGCCTAAATCAAATCTTGCTTTTTCACATTCAATATCTTCAACATATAAATCTACTGCGCCAGCATCTAATCTAACATCATCAAACACTACATCTTTTTTAATATATAAATCTAAATATTTATCATTATTATTAATAACATTATTTTTATTCTTATCTTTAATTACTAAAGTATTATCTTCTACTAAAACTTTAATAGTTTTACTATTATGTTCTACTTTAATCTCTTCTCCATATTTAATATTTACTTTCATATTAGATATATCAATATCTAAATTTTTAATATCATCATCTATCTTTTTTATCACGCTTTCTTTTAAAGTAGTATCATCAAATATAGATGATGACAAATTATAAAAGAAATTAACAATAAACATTACTATACTTACTATTAAAAGAATTGCTAATCCAAATCCAACATACTTAATTATCTTTTGACTATCTTTCATCTATTTCTAATCCTCCAAATAAGCAAGTAGCATTTATATATAAAATTTTTCCATCTTCATTATTTGAATTATTCTTAACTCCTCCAAAAATAGATGTGGATTTTAATACTACTTTTACATCTTTTGGAACATATATCTTAATACTTCCAAATACTGAATTACTTTCTAGATAAGCATCTTCTTTAATCTTACTATTACTTAAATCATATTCTAAAGATCCAAATATAGCATTTAATTCAGCTTTTTCAAATACTTTATCATACTTTACCTTTTCAGCTGAAAAAGTAGCATACACATCATCAAAATCAGTATCTTTAGATACTTTTACTTTGTTGTTAGCGTCTTTAAATAATACTTTTAATCCAATTAATACAAGTATAACTGGTAATATTAATTTAGAAATGTACTTATACTCTATAATATCTCTTGCATTTAGTAATAATAATATTCCAATTATAAATAAGAAAATACTAAATATTCTTCCATTTTTATCAAATATTCCAATAAATGATGGAATAATAATAAATAAAGTCCACCATCCATCAAATAATAATTTTACATTTATTAGATTAAATCTATTAAGTCCAATAAATACTCCTAATAAAATCAATACTATCCCCCATAATATATTTGTTTTTTTCATAAAATACCTCCAAAATAATTATATCACTTTTTAGTATCTATACTACCTTTAAATACAATATTTTTATCATATAAATACTCTAATATGAAATTACATAACATATTTAGTAATGTTACTATATAACCATTCCAATGTAATTTCTCTACTAAATAATTACCTAATATAGTAGATACTGGTGTAAATATTAAATAAAATATAAATACTTTAAACATTGCTATTGGCACATTATTTGCAGATTTAAATGTATATTCTCTATTTAATGTAAAATTCCAGATAACAGATAATACTAACGCAATTAAATAACATGGCCAATACGAAAAATTGCTAAATTTTTCTAATAATGTATATGTTAAAAATTCTATAATTCCTGCTGAAATAGAAAATAATGTAAATTTTATTTTTCTTATTGTTTCTTTATTCATATCTATATTCCTCATCTATTACCTTTTTATAAGTACTATCTATAAATTCTTTAGTTAATCCATAACTATATCTATAATGCGTTTTTTCATATTCTGCATTATAATCTTTATATGGTATTAATTTAAAATTAGTTAAATTATTATCAAAATAATTAATTATTAATTCTGTTTTAATATTATTAATATCAATATTGTTATCTTTTTTAATAACATCTATATTAGCTAGTAATCCAAATTGATAAGCATTATCAAATTCTTCTACTCCTTTTGGAGTTCTTGCTATATCATCATCTTGTGATGTGAAATTACCCATTGAATAAAACACTAATGTTTTATTCTCATTATCAATTACTTCAATTGGAGATATATTATGAGAATGACTACCAATTACTATATCTACTCCTAAAGAATTTAGATATTCTGCCAACTTTTTTTGTTCATCATTTGGATTATATCTAAATTCTAATCCCCAATGTATTATTACTATAGATACATCACTTTTTTCTTTTATTCTTTCTATATCATTTTTTATTTTATCTTTTAATATATTACCATTACTATCTTTATAATAATTAATCATATTATCACTTGATTTTTTATTAGTGCCATACGTATATGCAATTATACCAAAGGTAATACTATTTTTAGTTATATATATTTCATAATTATCATCATTATCTCTAGTACCAGTAGTTAATATATTTTTATTCTTAAAATAATCTAAAGTAGATTTAATGCCATCAATACCTCGATCATATGCATGGTTATTAGCAGTACTTAATACTTCAAAAGATAAATCACTTACTATATCCCCAATATAAGATGGCGCACAAAAATTATAACCTTCACCACTTACTTTTAAATTATCATTACCTATTACTACTTCCATATTACCAATAGATAAATCATCATTTTTAAAATAATCTTTAACTAAACTAAAATATTCATTTTTATCATATCCATTATCTACTGCTTTATAAAATAAATCTTCAAATAAAAGATCACCAACAATAGTTAATTTGGTTTTATATTCCTTAGGAGTTACTTTCACGTGTATTTCTTTTACTTCAACTTTTTTATTACA
>JAEEGL017036517.1_pt1 | contig 20755 bp, 9 predicted proteins | sample 9134231 | NCBI WGS metagenome assembly JAEEGL01 (sample SAMN16246548, study PRJNA631951) | gut metagenome | biome: gut microbiome; feature: rumen; material: fiber-attached | host: Bos | place: Iran: Karaj | collected 2018-10
GTTGTTAAGTGGTTTTGAGTAAATGAATCATCTGCATATCTAAGTAAAAGACATGTTTTTCCTACTGATACTTCTCCTATTATTAATATTTTGAAAAGATAATCAAATTTATGTGTCGTCATTTTTTTTTTTTAATTTTTTATTAAAAAATAAAATGAGAAAATATAAAATTTTCTTTTTTTATATATTCAATTGTTTTATGTATATTTTAGTATTTTTGTTTTATAAAATATTTTGTTTTGTATTAATTCCTTATTAATTCCTTATTAATTCTTAATTATAATCCAATTTTTTGGTTTTTGATTGACATATTTCTTTTTATATTATATTTTATAATTATTTTTGTTATTGATTTTTAAAAATTTATGAAAAAAATTTTAATTATATCAGTACTGTTTAAAATTCTTAAATAAGGACTTTATTTCATTATATTATATTATTTAGTTTAGAAAGCATTTAAATATATTGTAATTCTATATTATTTGATTATTTTTATATATAAAAATTTTTTTTAAAATACAGAAACAATTCTTTTAAAAATAAAAATGATTGAAATAAAAAACAAATAAAAAAATAAATATAAGCTTTTATTAAAATATGAAGCTTAAAAAAAAAGAAAAAAACAAACACACAAAAATAAAATTGGATTTTTAACTTTTTAACCCTTTTTATTTTATCTTTGGTTAATTAAAAAAAAATTATAATATTTTTGTAGAACCTATATATATCAAATCACAATCTTAGGAGTTGAAAAAATAATATTATAATCAACAACTATTAATCACATAAACTAATTTATTTTTTTTATTAATTAAATAAAGGATAAATCATTAAAAATATATAATCAATTAAAAAAAAATAACATCAAATTATATAATTAATATTTAATTTTTTAAAAAAAATAAAAAAAAAATCAAATTAAAAAAAAAAATATAAACCAAAAATAAAAAAAAAAAATTTCAAAACATCAAAAAAAAGTTAAATCTTATTTTGAAGGATTAATATTAGGAGGAGGAATATTAGGAGGAACAACAAATCCTCTACCAAAACCATTTCCACTAATATTATTCATATTAGGAATTCCAACACCTCTTCCAATACTTCCCAATCCACTAATAGTATTATTATTACCAAATTCATTATTTTCATCAACATTTCTCCCAATAACATTATCAAATCTCTTTTTATTATTATTTGGTTCTTGACTTTCAGCCGAAATTGCAATAACACTATCTCCTCTTATTAAAACTAATCCTAATGTTCTTCTTTTTTCTCTATCAAATTTTTTATTTTTTGATTTTACTAAACAATGCTCTTCTGTATCACTTAATACTATATTCATATGTTTGTCAAATGCTAAAAATGTTCCTATTAAAACACGATTTTCACTTAATGTTACTCTTATTCTATAATTTATCCACATTAGAAATTTACTTTGACGAGTTGACATTTTTTTAAGATGGGAATTTATTTATATTTTTTTTTGTTTTTAAATTTTTTTATTTTTTTTTGAGATGTTAATTTTTTTTTTTAATTTTTTTTTTGGTATGTCATTAAGTAATCCTTTTGATAAAAAAAAAGTTGAAAATAAAAATTTGAGTAATGTTAATCAAGTAAAGAAAGATATTATTAGGGAAAATGTTAAAAAACAATTAATTAATGCTTTGGAATTACAAAATGATAATAATTGTAAAATTTCTTCTGAAAAATTGGCTTTAGAAATTGAAAATGTTGTTTATGAACAAAATGGAAATAATGCAAAATGTAAAGATTATAGAGATAAAATTAGAAAAATAGAATTAAGAATAAAAGGAAATAGAAATTTATTTATAAGAAATATATTAAAAAATGGATTAATTAATGTTAAAAATTTTTGTGAACTTGATGAAAAAATACTTAATGATGATTTATATTTTAAAAAATTAATTGGAGAAGAATATTCTACAAATAGTAATAATAATATAATTAAAAACAATATGAATAAAAATATCAAAGTTCCTATTAAATCTGTAAAACCTCCTACAATTAAAATTAATACTCCAAAAATAGAAGAAAATATAATAAATCAAGAAAATATAGAAAAAGATAATAATAATAATGAAAATGAATTAAAAGATGATAAACAAAATGAAACAAAATCAGATTATAAAAATAATGAAAATAAAAATACTGAAAATAACTATAAGGATAATAAAATTAATGAAAATAATTTGAATATTAATAAAAATAGAGATAATGAATTTAATAATAATAAAATTGAAAAAAAAGAAAATTTGATGAATAATAATAAATTAGTGGAAAGAAATGAAAACAAAGAAAATATACAAGAAGAAAATGTTCCAAAAAATAATTTAAATTATAATAATGAAAAATCAATGGATATAATGAATAATAATGAATTTGAAATGAATAATACATTATCATATCATAGACATAATGAAAGTGAAATAATTACCTCTTCATATATAAATGATAGTTTTATTTCAATTGATTCATCTGGAATAAAAAAACAATCACAATATGAAAAATTAAAGAGAATGATGGAAGAAAGAAAAGCAAGAAAATTAAATAATAAAACAAAAACATTAATTAATTTACCTAATTATATATATAATAATGATGAAAATAAAAAATTTATTGATATTAATAAAGAAGATAATAAAGATAATAAAACAATAAAAACAAATATTGACAATAATATTACAAATGAAACTCTTATTTCAAATGCAAAAGATATGAATTTATTTAAAACATCTGAGCAAAATAAAAAAGTTAAAATAAATTTACCATATTCAAAAATTAAAATAAATAAAGGAAATAATATTAAAAATCGTCAACATGATAATAATAATTTAAATAATAAAAGAAATGAAATTTCAAAATATAAAAATGAAAACGAAAATATTAATAATAGTAATATAAATAATAGTTTTTGTTATAAAAATTTAATATATAAAGAAGAACCAGAAATAAACCTTAATATTACTACAGAGTCATCAAATAAAAAAGAAATGTATTCATTTAAACATTCAATTTTTAATAATTTACAATTTGATAATTTAAATCAAAGTGCACTTTTACCAAATATGAATTTAAATAGTTCTTTTATGGAAATTCCATTTAATAATTTAAAACAAAAATATAAAATTTTAAATGAAGAAAAAATTGCAATTGAGACCGAATTAAATATAATAAAAAAGGAAAATGAACAATATATTAAAGAAATAAATAGTTTAAAGGAAATTGTTTCTAATTTAAAGCAACAAAATTCACAAACAAATGAAGAAATTTTAAGATTAGAACAAATTAAACTTAATCAACAATTAAAACAAAAAGAAGTTGAAGTTGAAATTTTAACAACTGAAAATACAAAATTAAAAAGTCAATTAAAAATTTGTGAAAATAATTTAAAAGAAATGATAAAAGATAACAAATTATTTAGAGAAGAAATGGAAAAAAGATGTTCATCTTATCAAAATGAAATAGAATTATTAAGAAACTCTAAATTGACAAATTATTCTAATTTATTTAAAAGTAATTTAAATTATGATTCTGGAAATACTAAAAAAACAAAAAAAAGAAGTTTAAGTTTTTATCTTGATAAAAATCCATTTAATACAAATGATGGTGATAATAATAATGAACAATATGTTCAAACTAATTTTAAAAATAATGAAAAAAATAATAAATTAGATAATAAAAATAATAATAGTATAAATAATTTGTCAAACAATAAAAATAATATTGAAATTATCAATAATTTAGATGAAGAAAAGAAAGATGAAACATCATTTAATTCAAAGACTTTAGAAAATTCTAAACAATTAAATAATGTTAATAATAATTGTAAAAATGAAATAAAAAATATATTTGAAGAAAACAAAAATTCAAATATAAATAATAATTTATCCCAAAATGAAAATAATAATAATAAAAATATAAATAATGGAAAAGAAAAATTTAACAATAATCAAAAATTTTTCATTAAAAAAACAAATTTAATAAAAAGACCAAATCCACCAAATCCACAAATTCAAAAAACAGAAGAAAATAAAATAAATAATAATCCATTATCAAAAACAACAATAATTCAACATTCAACAATAAATCCATTTGATGATGATAATGAAAATAATGATGAAATAAATGATATCTTTTCAAATAAAAAAACTAAAAAAATAAATAATCCTAATATAAAAAATATTTCAAATAAAAAAATAATTAAAAATAATTCAATAAACAATAATATAAATAATAAAAATATTACTCCAAATCCTCAAATAAATATAAATAATCAACAAATTACTAATTCAAAAAAAATAAATATAATTCCTTTTAATGAAACTAAAAATGAAACAGTTGAAGATATTTTTAATAATCAAGATGATGATGTCAAAAATATTTTCAATTCAGGAAAAAATCCAAATAATAACAATGATGAAAGTTCAATATTTGATTAAATTATTTGTTATAAATTTTTAATTTTTTATAATTATTTAATTTATCATTTAATCTTAATTTTATAAAATATATTATAAAAACACTTTTTAAAAAATTATTTATAATTATATAAATAATAATATATAATAAATAAGAAAAAAAAAAATAAATAATAAAAATATCAATTTCCAAAAAAAAAATTAATTTATACTAAAAAAAAAAAAATAATATATTAAACAAAATTATCAGCACAAATAAGCATTTCTAAATAACTTGCAGCTTCTCCACCTTCTAAAATTTTTTGTTTAATTAAAGAAATAGGAATTTCTAAATTAAGAGGCATATCAACTAATCTAAAAATTAACTTAGCAAAAAAATCAGCTAAAGTTCTAATAACTTCTTTAGCATTTTTATTATAATCTTCCCCAATAGTTCTTTTTAAAGAAGCAACACTTAAATCATAAACTTCATAAAAAGATAATTTTTGATTACCATCAGTATCAATAATTTTTAAAAAAATTTCATATCTTTGATTTAAATCTTTACTTTTTAAATGCATTAATCCAATAAAATATTCATCAAAATTTAAATAACCATTTCCAATTAAATTAAATGCATTAAATATTTTTTTTGCTAATTTTGCACCTTGAGAATTTATTTTTCTATTACAAAGTAAGAAAGTTTGAAAATCAATTCCATTTTTTATATTATCAATATTTTTACTATATGAAACACAGAATTTTAATAAGTTTTTAAATTGAATAAAAATATCGAATAATTCTCTTCTTTGTAATTTTGGATAATCTTCTAATATTGTTGGAATGTTAAATGCTATTAAATCTGGATAATTTTTTTCTGCTTCAAAATCTGCTCTGTATTCATAATTTGCTTTATAATCAAATATTTCTTGTTCTAGTTTATCTCTTTTCTTTATTCCATAAAATTTATTTGAGTCAAAATCTCTTTTTATATTTATTTTTTTTGTTTTTGGAGGATTTATCATGTAATTTACTGATATTTTGTTTTCTCTTCCTCTAATTGTGTTGTAGTTTTTTATTAATTTTTCTAATCCTTTTAATGATGTTTCATCTATTTCTTTTGAAATGAATTTTTTTATTTTTTTCTTTTGTTCTGAATATAAATAGTCTATTTTTTTATTCATTATATTATTATGATATTCTGCAAAATTATGATATTTTGATATTTTTAATGTGTCTTTTAATAATTTTATTTTTGTTCTTTTTTCATCTGTATCACTATAATAATAATATATTTCTTTTTCATCTATATCATCTAATCCAAAAGTATATGATTGATTTAATAAATATTGTTTTTTCTTTTTTATTTTTTTAAATTCATATTTCTTTTTTATTTTTATTGTATTTGCTCTTTCTTCATTTTTAAATTTTTTTATAATTTCTTGTTCATATTTTTTATTATAAAAACTAATTCCTTTATAATTCCAATTAAAAGATAAAATAAGACATTTTTCATTATTTGGAATATCTATTAAATCTTTAATATAAGTTCCATCTGTTAAATAAATATATTCTAATCCATCTTTTACATATAATTTTATTGAACAATCAGTTAAAAATTGTTTATATATTTTAAACCTTTTTTTTACATTTAATTTTTTTAAATAATCTTTTTTTGGAATATCAACAAAATTCCCTTTAATATATTTATGAGATAAAATAATTGTCCCATCTAAAATAACAAATACTTTTCTATAATTTTCAATTTTGGAAATAAATTTTTCATTTGGAAATGTATTTACATAATTATTAATTATATTTTTTGTATTTTCATCAGCTATAAATTTTCCATATCCATTTGAAAGTTTCATAATATTATTTATACCTATTTTTAACTTATTATTTAAATGATTTTCTGGAGAATTAGGATATAAAAAAAAATCACTTTTTTTTTTTAAAAAACTTTCAACACAAATATCATTATTATTAAAATTTTTATTCTTTTTTTTTGTAACATTTTTAAACTCTTCAAAATTCTTTTTTTGATTATAAGAATTATTTATAGAAAAAGAATTAAGAAAAGTTGAAGCAGTAGTGACTCTTTTTTTATTTATTTTATACCCTAAAATTTCTTTTTCTTTCGATAAAGAAAAAGACTTATTATTTTCTTTTAAATAATTGTTTTTTTTTGTAAAAGTTTTTGAATTAAATGGTATAACATCATATAAATTTTTAATAGAATTTCTTTTAATGATACTAGAATTTAATTTTGGTAAATTTTCTTTTGGTTTTTTAAAAAAAGATTTTTGTGTATTATATGCTTTTTCTAATTTGTCATAATAATCATCTAATTGATTATAATGATATGTTGATGAATCTATTGTTTTTATTGATTCATTATCTTTTAGAATTGGTTTAATTGGTTTTATTGTTTTTTCTTTTTCTATATTTAAAAAATTATCTACATTTAATTCATCATTTGTTCTTGATAAATTAAATAAATCATTTGTTAATTTTTTTGAAAAATTGTTTCCATTTAAAATATGTTTTTCTGTTGTTGGAGATATAAAATTCATTATATTTCTTATATATTCAATACTTTTAACATCTTTTCTTAATATTTCATCTTCTGGGTTTAAAGTTTTTTTGTTTCTATTATATGGTAAAGGGAATATTCTTTTAGGAATAAAAAAATTATCATTTGTTTTTTCTTCATTTTTAATCAATCCTTTCATAAATATTAAATCTATTTTTAATATTAAATTAAAATTATTTCAAAATTTTTTCTACTTTAAATATAATATGCATAATTATTTTTTTAATATATTCATATTAATTATCTTAATAAAATTTAGAATAATATAATATTTATTTTTATAATTTCCTAAATATTTATTTTCAATTATTTATTTAATGTATTTAAATTATCATTTTTAAATTTTATTTTTTTAATTTAATTTCTCTTCATACTATTTTTTTTTTAAAATTTTGAACACTAAAAAATTTAAAAAATAAAAAATAAAATTCCAATTTCATAATTAATAATACATAAATAAATTAACAACAATCAGATTTTTCTTCATGTGTTTTCAAAACCATAGAATTTAAATTAATTCCATGAAATTGATTATCCTTAGACAAATTATTTTTATTTAAATAAATCAAAGCACTTTTTTCAAACAATTCATTAATATCAATATCATCTTTAGCACTAGTTTCATAAAACATAATATTATATTTTTCCCCAACATTTTTTCCTTCATCAAAACTAACAACTCTCTTATCTTTTAAATCAATTTTATTTCCTACTAAAAATTTAATAACATTTTCTTTAGCATATTTTTCAATTTCTTCTAACCATTTTTCAATATGTTCAAAAGAATCTCTTTCAGTAACATCATAAACAATAACAATAACATTAGCACCTCTATAATATGAAGTTGTTATTGTTCTAAATCTTTCATGTCCTGCAGTATCCCAAATTTGAATTTTTATTTTTTGATTGTTTAATTCTATATCTTTTGATTTAAAATCAACTCCTATTGAACTTACTAATGATGCATTAAATTCATTTTCAGTATATCTTAATATTATACTTGATTTTCCTACTCCTGAATCACCTAAGAGAAGTATTTTAAATAATTGATCACTAAATTAATATACATTTTATTAAAAGGTTTTTTTTACTAGTCTGGGGATAAAGGTTCCATTTTATTTTTAAATTTTTATATTATTATTTTTTGTCTTTAAACAAATATTTGATTATTAAAATAAAAAAAAAAAGTTTTATTTTTATTTTATTTTATTTTTTTTATTTTTTTTTGACTGAAAAAATATTTTTATATTATTTATAATAAAAAATACCATTTTTAAAATAAAAAAAAAACTCCTTTTTTTCCTTAACAAAAAATAAAACAAAAAATAAAATTAAAAAAAAATATACCCTACATAATAATTAATTTAATAAGAATACAAATTTTTCCTAAATTCTTTAGCCAAATTACTAACAAATTCATAAGCATCAGGTTGTAAATCATTTTTATATTCACTTTCAACAAAAAAAGCAAAACCTCTTTTAACATTTTCATAAAAATTAAAAGGTTTACCAAATAAATGAACAACATGTAACGCAATAGCTCTTTTACACAAAGTTTTCATACGATAATTTTTAGCATAATCAATAGGATTTTTTCCACTTAAATCTTTTTTAAAAGGTGAAGCATAAAATAAAAATAAAAAAACAACAGCATCAAAATGATTATTCATAATTGCTAAATGTAAAGGAGAAAAACCAATTTCATCTAAAGCATCAACATCAGCACCATAATTTATAATTTTTGGTATAAAATAAAAACTATTTCTTTTTGCTGCCCAATGAAGTAAAGTTTGTTTATATAAATCAGATTGGAAAACTAATAGTTTATAATTATCTAATAATATATTTCCATTATGTATATCTTTATTTTTTATACATTGAATTAAAGTTTCAAAAATTTTATTATAATTTGTTAATTGTATTGTGTTATAATTTTTATATAAATCTGATAAAGTTAATGTTATTCTTTTAAAATGTAATGCTGCTTTTATTATTATTCTTTTCATTTTTGAAAGTATGTTTTCATGTTTTATTTTATTAAAATCATATTTTAATTTAGTTTTTTTTGCTATTTTTGCTATTGTTAATGCTTTAATTGCTTTATATTCATGTTCTTTTTGGTTTTTTTTTGGTTTTTTTGATTGATTTAATATATCTTCTTTGTTTTTTATTATTATTCTTTCTTGAAATGGATTTCTGAATTTTGGAGAAAATTTATATTTTGATACTATACTAAAGGCATCTTCAAATATTTTTTCATTATCTCTTTTTAAAGAATAATATAATTGATTATTTGACTCTTCAATTACTTTTGGTAAACCTGTATATTTTTTTGGTAATATTGGATGATTATCAATTATAAAAGGATATTTTAATGATGTTTTTATTCTTTTTTTTAAATTATAATGTGATTTATTAAAAGTTTTTATTGCTTTATTATTTTTTAATTTTTCATTGTTATTTCCTTCTGTTTTATTATTTATTTCATTTGCATCTGAAATATATGAACTATGTGATGATGTATATGTATTTACTACATTTTGAGAACATTGTATTTTATATTTTTTCATTGTTTTTTTTTTTACTTCTTCTCTTAATAAATTATAATTTGCTAATCTTAATAAATTTTCATTATGTTGTCTTGGGGCATAATATATTGGATAGTTTGTATAGCGAAATTTAAATAAAATATTTTTATTTTTTACTGGGCATTCTTCTTCATTTTTATTATAATCTAATAATGAATTTTTATTAAATTGATTATTATTCTTTAACTCCATATATTATATTTTTAATAAAGAATTTATATATAATAATAATTAATAATAAAAAAATAAAATTTAAAATGACTGAAATAAATGAACATAAAAATTTATTAAAATGTTTTATTTGTAAAGGATATTTAAATGATGCAATAATGTGTCCAAAATGTCATAAATTATCATGTAGAAAATGTATTGAAGATTTATTTAAACAACAAACACAAAATAAATGTCCAAATTGTGAATGTTTATTTAACACAAATTCAATATGTGTTTTGCATAATTTACCTTTAATGTATTTTTGTAAAATTTGTAAAGTTACACTATGTTCTGATTGTTATATGCTTAATAATAATCATAAAAATCATCAAATTGAGAAAATTGATAAATATTTTGATGATAATTTTCAAAACGTATATAAATATATTAATAGTTTAACAAAAAAATCATCACAATATGTTGAAATGGTTGACGTTTTAAATAAAATATTAGAAAGTATTGATTATTTAATTGAAGATAAAGAAAAAGAAATTGGAATTATTTATAATGAAATGATGAATAATATAAAAGAAAAAGCTAATCAAATAAAAGAAAAGTTATCTAGTTGTAAAAAAGATATTATGAGTAAAGTTAGATTAATTGATAATAGAAAAAATGAATTTAATGAAAAATATAAAAAAAATGATAAAGCTAAAATGTTAGAAAATATGGATGAAATAAAACAATTTATGAATAATAAAGTTAATGAAAATATAGATGAAGAATTATTTTCACAAATTATAAAAATGGATATATCTGAAGAAATTTCAAAGGAAATTATTCCTCAATATAATAAATTTGTTGAATTAAAAATCAATATTTTTGATAAATTAAATAATATTCATTGTTTTTATTCAAAGCCTCTAAATTATTATGGTAATTATTTTAAATTAAAAATAAAGAATAATAAAGATTATTTGAGTACTTATATAGTTTTTGAAAAAGGAATTTTAAATCACAATTTTTCTTTTATTATTGAATTATATAATTATAAAAATAAAAATAAATCATTAAAAATATCAAATAATTATATATTTACTAAAGATAATGAAGCTGCTGGATATAAAAAATTAATTAGTATAGAGAAATTAAAGAAAGATGGTTTTTTAAATAAAAATGGGGAATTATTAATAAAATTTTCTGTTAAATCTCTTACTTATAAAAATTTATTTGAAATTTCTCAAATTTCTAATATTAAAAATAAAAAATTAAATAAAACTAAAAGTGAAGACAATATTATTAAAAACAATATTATTAGGAATAAAATTTTTAATGAATCAAAAAATAATAACATAAATAATAATGATAAAGAAATTGAATTTAATTTCGATAATAATGATGAGAGTTTTGCATTAAATATTAAAAATATTTCTCCAAAAAAATTAATTGATAAAATTGATAAAATAGAGAAAAAAGAAAAAATTACAGAAAACTCTAAATTTAAAGAAATAGAACAATTAATAAAAAAATCAAGTACAACAAATACAAACCCAAATAATAATAGATTTAATATTTTAAAATCAAATGAAAACAAAAATAATAAAATAAACTTTTTTAAAGAGAATAATATTAATAATAGTTTTAAAGAATTACCAAAATCAGATGTAAATAATAATAATGTGGAAATTAAATCAACAGAAATTAATGATAATAATAAAAAAATTATTAATAATAATGAAATAATAAATTCAAATGAAAATAAAGAAATATTATCAAATGGAAATAAAGAATTATTATCAAATGGAAATAATATTGATTTATCATTATCTGTAATTCCACAAGATTCACAATATTTAATGACTGATATTGATTTAACTTTAAATAATGATGATTTAAAAGATAATGCTTTTGCAAGAAGAAAATTTGTTAATGAATTAAAATATTTAGCTAATGATAATTCATTTCTTCCTATGCCAAAAAATAATATAAAAAATAATTATTTCCAAAGAAATAATTTACTTAATTATGATAGTATTACAAAAAATAGATATCCATTAAATATTCTTAACTTAAATGTTAAAGATACAGTTTATCCTCAAAATAAATTTAATTTTAAGAAATAACCCAATTTTTGGAAAATTAAACTATATTTTTATTAGTAAATAATTAATATTTTCTCATAAAAAAAAATTATATATTAAATTTATTTTAAAATTATAATTTACTCTTTTTTTCTATATATACATCATTTATAATATTTAGATTATTTTTACTGTTGGCATTCTCTCCATTATTATTATGTGTATTAAATTTACTTAATTTATTCATATTGTTATTATTATTATTTATAATATTACTATTTAATGAATTTGTTCCTAAAGTATTTGCTCTTTCATATTTAGTTTGTGATAATTTTGAATAAGTAGAAGAAAATAGAGGATTAATATTATTCATATTATCATTATTGAATAATACATTACTATCTAAAATACTTATTTCTCTTTTATTTAAAGCAACAAGTCCAACATTATTTAAAAACATACTAACTCTAGTATATTGAGCTTTAAAATCTTCTTCATCTTTGGTAACTCCAGCAATTTCATTTCTTTCACTAGGAATATCATTTTTATTAATTTCAAATTGTCTACAATTTTTTCTAACAATATTATTTTCAATATTATATGTTTGTCTAATAAAATAATAAAGAGTTTTAATATTAGTAGAAGTTATTTTTTCTTTTGCTTTTTCTCCCATTTCTTCAGTTAACCATTCTTTTTTAACTAATCTATCAATATATTTATATGCACCTTGAAGTTGAGTTTTTGGATTTAATCTTTCATAATCTGCAACAAAATCCAAAAATGCATTTTCATAACTAACATTATTTTTATTTGCTTTTGAATTAGAAATATCAAATTTTCTAATAAAATAATTATATGGAACAAATATTATAACTGCATAAAATATTAAATTAAATAATTCATAAAAATGATTTGAATGAGTTTTACCAAAAAAAATATAATTTCCAATTGACCAAGCAATAAATCCCATAACAAAATAATCAATATAAAAATATGTAATTTGTTCATTTAATTTTTCAGGTCTTTTATAAATATTTAACATTTTAAATTTTTCAATAAAATAATTTAAAATAACACCAATTAAGGTAATAACTGGTCCCAAAGGAAAAATAGGCATATAAAAAAAAGTCATTAAAATTGATTTAGATAAGAAAGAATATTGATAACTAATATTCATATTAGGACTTTCAAAATAATAATTAAGTTGTTTTTGACTTAAAGGAATTGATGTAACATCACTTTTATATTTTCTAGTAATAAAGAACCATAACTTAATTTTATTAATTAATAAATCATAACAAGAAAGTGAAAGTAAAGGAGAAATAATAGAACCACAAATAAAAATAACAAACATATTATTAAGTAACATTTGATGATCATCCCTTCCATTTTTTAAAACATTTGAAATTAAAGGAACAAGTGCACTATTAACAAATGATAATAATGTTAATTTTATACTGGTAAATAAATATTTATCTGTATATGTCCATGGCTTTTCATAATCACCAAATTTTTGAAATAATAATTTTATTAATAAATTTATTATTGATGTTACTATTGTAATTACTAATGATAAACCATATTTTAAAAAAAATTTATTTTTTACTTTTTTCTCATTATCAAATTGAACTTTATTTAATAATAAAACTAATACTAATGAAATTCCAGTTAATAAAATAGAAAAAAAAAATAAAATTGATGTACGTAATAATCTTTGTAAAAAATTAAATTCTAAATGTTCAAATATTATATCTTCTGGTTCTGGTGCTAAATAACCAGTTAATTTAATTTTTTTTTTTAATTTTTTTTTTTCTTTTTTTGAAATACAACAACATAAATATGCTAAACAAGCTCTACTTGAATTTTTAAAACATTTACCAAAAAATGTTTTTGGAAAAACTTTTACATATTTTTTTGCATCAGATTCATAATTAAATATTAAAAAAACAACTCCAGTAAATGATTTAGATGAAATATCATTATTTAATAATTTTATTTTTTCAATAATTTGTTTTTTTTCTTCATGTAAAGATTCTAATTTTATCTTTTTTTTCCAACATAAAAAACCATTTTCATAATATTCTGTAAATTCATTTCCTTCAAAAGAAATTTGTTCAATTTTTCTATATTTATCTTTTAATTTTTCTAATTCTGTTAATTGATAAGTTAAATTAATATCATGAATTTCAATTGAATTATCATAAGTTAAATACTTTTTTAAATCTTTATCACCATATTTAATAGGAATATCACTAACCATAACAGAATAACTATTAGGAGTTATAATAGAAGAATCAATATCTGCAATAAAAACAGAACTCAATGAAACAAATAATAAATTAATAATAAATAAATAAAGTAAAGTAATAAAAGAAATAAAATTAAAATTAACAACAATATCATCAATATTTTCTTTATTAGAAATATCTTTTAAAACTTTAATATATCTTAACATAGTCTCACCACTATATTTATTAATCCAATCAAATGTATTATATTTTTCCTCATCATCAACATTATTATTCTCAGAATTAATAAAATACTTACAATTTGAATTATTAGTTTCAAAACCTGTAATTTCATCATTATCAATATAAAATTCAGAACAATATTTATATAAATTATCAGCATATTTTTTAGCAATAATCATATAAGGAATTGAACAAATAATAATTAATCCAATTAAATTTATAATTAAATACCAATGAAAAACAAAAAATAAATAAATTCCATTACCACAAGTATGTAATTCTTTAGGATCAATACAATAAGGAAAAGGTTCAACAATTCCTTTTGTTTCTTGTGGAAGAAGACAATCATTACAAAAGACAACTGGATTATCTGGAGAATATTGTTTAGGTGTTTTTAATATTTTTTTTGCTTTTGCATGTATTTTTGCATTTTTAATTGTTCCTTTTAAATCTAAATATTCTTCTTCTATATCAATTCCTTCACTTGATTTACTCTCTGAAACACTTTCAAATTCAATTGATTGTCTTTCTTCTGTATTACTTAAATTTGAATTTTCATTTAATTCTTTTATTTCTTTTATTTCATCTTCTACTTCTTCTTCTTCTTCTTCTTTTATTTTTTTCATTTCTGATTTTTTTTTTCCTAGTTTTTGATTTTGATTCATAAATATTGTTGTTGAATGTTCAAGTTGAACATTATTGTTTTGTGAGTTGTTTTTTAGGATTCCTTTATTCATTTTATTTTTTTGTTGGTTGTTGAATGTATTTAAACTGTAATTTTGATTTTTCTTTTGTTTATAAAAATTACTTTTATTATTTTGTGACATTTTTATTTATTTTTTTCCTTGAAATTTTAAATATGAATTATTTATTAAATAAGTTTTTTTTTTCTGTTTTTTTTTTATTTTTAATATAAAATAATTACATTAAAAATACTTTTCTTTTTAATTTTGAAAAATTTATTAATTAAAATAATTATTTTATATTTTTTTCACAATAAACACATTTTTTAATTCTTATTGGTAATGGTTTTTTACATTCAGGACAATCATATTTAACTTGAATATTACAACTTTTACATTTATAGCCATTTAATTTTTCTTGTTTACATATAAAACAAATAACTTTTATAGTTTTTTTATCTTTTTCTTTTTTACAGTTTGTGCAATATTTATCATTAATATTTTTATTAATTTCACCACACCATAAACATAACCATATATTATTCTTATTTTGTTCATTCTGAGAATTTATTTCAACATTTTTATTATTAATTTGTAAATTATTGAAATTGATAGGATTATTTGAATTTCTACGAGAATCTTTATTATTATTTTTTATATTGATTTTATTATTCTTTTTTTTTTCTTTTTCATCATCCTTTATTGTCAGTTTTTCATTTGATGATTTTTTTTTCCCATTATCAATAGGAGGAATAGGAGGTTTATTTTCATTTTCTTTGTTTTTATCATTAGGTCTTTGAATTTTTATATTATTATTAGATTTTTCTTTATTTTTATTATTGTCTTCATTTTTTTCATTTTTTTTCAATTCATTATTTATTTTGCTTTCTTCATTTTTTTTAATATCATTTTTTATTTTTTTATCTTCATTTTTTTTATCATTGTCTATTTTCTTTTCTTCATTTTTCTTAAATTCATTATTTATTTTGCTTTCTTCATTTTTTTTAATATCATTTTTTATTTTTTTATCTTCATTTTTTTTATCATTGTCTATTTTCTTTTCTTCATTTTTCTTAAATTCACTATTTATTTTGCTTTCTTCTTTTTTTTTGATATCATTTTTTATTTTATTATCTTCATTTTTTTTATCTTCTTTTATTTTATTATCTTCTTTTTTTTTAAATTCACTATTTATTTCATTTTCTTCTTTTTTTTTGATATCATTTTTTATTTTACTTTCTTCATTTTTTTTATCTTCTTTTATTTTATGATCTTCATTTTTTTTATCATTGTTTATTTTCTTTTCTTCATTTTTCTTAAATTCACTCTTTATTTCATTTTCTTCATTTTTTTTAATATTATCTTTTATTTCATTTTCTTCATTTTTTTTAATATCATCTTTTATTACATTTTCTTCATTTTTTTTAATATCATCTTTTATTACATTTTCTTCATTTTTTTTATTAGTAATTGATTGAAATTTGATTTTTTGGGAATTATTATTATTATCAATTGATATATTATTATCTTTATTATTTAATTTAATATTTATATGTTTATTAATATTTTTATTATTTACAATTTCATTATTTTTAAGATTATTTTGTTCATTATTATTAATTTTAATACCTTTAATTTCTTCAATATTTTCTTTTTGATTTATTTTTTGATTATTTTTATTATCTTTATTATCTTTTTCATGAATATCATTATTATTAATCTTTGGAATGCTTTTTACATTACCACAAATTGAACATTTTTTGTCAGTAATTAAATTTGTATTACAGCCACAATATGAGCAAATCCATTTTTCAATATTATTTAATGCATTTTTTTTATCATTTACAATTTGAAGAAAATCTTTATCTTCTTTAGATAAATTCTGTGGATTTTTATTTGATAATTCAATATATTTCATTTGAATAAACAATGCAATGTTTTCATTAATCTTATTACATGATAAGCAATTTTCATTATTCATATCATTTATGTTTCCACAAAAATCACAAATCCATTCATTTTCTTTTATTTTTTGTCTACCCGCAGCTAATAAAGTAAGATTTTTATCTGTTTCTATTGATTTTTTTAAAATATCATTATAAAAATTTTCATCAATATTAAAAGGGCTTAATTTTTTTAATTTATTTTCTTCATATTCACCATATATTAAAGCAACAGGTTGGTATTTATTTGTAATTAAATTTTCAATTAATTCTTTCCAAGTAGAATAATGTTTAATTGATGTATCATCATACATAATAAATTTTTGCATATTTGGAGAAAAAAATAAACAAACATAATGACTACCCCAATATAAAAACATTCCAATAAAATATAATTTTAAATCATTTTTATATTCATATAAATCTTTAATATAAAATTCTCTTCCTATCATAGCATATATTTTACATAAATCTTCTTTTTTTGAAATAGTTCCATCAAAACCTAAATTAACTATAAAATATTTACCTATTGAATTACAAACAAATTTATTTTCAATATTTTCTTTTTTACATTTATCACATTTTGATGATTGAGTTCCAAAAATTTTTGAATAAGAAAAAATTTTTCCTTTTATATCATCAAATTTTTTAACATCTTTCACATTATATAATATTGAATCAACATTTAATAATTGTGTAAAATAATTAGAATCATATTTTAATTCTTTTTTATTTTTACAATTTTTACAATATGAAATTTCACATATATCAATATAAAATAATTCATGAACTAAACAATTATTTGAAGTACATTTTTGATTTAAAAGTGAATTTGCAAGTTTATTTGGATTAGTAGATGACATAAAATTATGAAGACAAATAAATAAATAATTTAATAATTCAATTGGGTCACCTTGTTCATTTTTTTGAAATTCTGATTTTTTTGTTGCTAAAACTTCTCTAAAAGCAGTTGGATTTAATATTAATTTTGAACTATTATTTTCTCCTTTTTCTTTTTCTTTATTAATTTTTTGATATGCATTTAATAATGATATTAATTCTACTATTAAATTAGGAGTTGATTTTGTTAATTGAATATTAATTAAGTTATCTTTTAATTTTGTAAAATGAAAAAGTGCATGAAATACAACACTTACAAAACAATTGTTATCATTTATTTTATTTTCAAATCCAACTGGATTGAAAAAACTCTTTTTAGTTGAAATAAATGATTCATTATTTATATCTTCATTGTCATCATCATTTCTAAATAAGAGAAAACTATTATCAAATGTAGACATTTTTTATAAATGTTATTTATATTATTAAAAATAAATAATAATAATAATATTATATTTATAGTTTTTTTTATATATTTAATATAAATAATTTATATTTTCTTTAAATGTATAATAAATTGTTTTTTAAATAATTTTAAATCAATTTCTTATAAAAATATCAATTGAATAATTAGAAAAATATATTATAGTGATATTATTATATTTTTAATTTTATTCCTCTTCTCTTTCTTTTTCATCTTTTAATTTTTGATATTTTTCCATTAATTCAAGATTTTTATCCTGTTCATCACTAAATGACTTTCTCAATTTTAGTATTTCTTCTCTAATTTCTTCAATATCTTTTTTGTATTCATCTTTTTTTTTAGATAAATTTTTATAAGTTTTTTGTAACTCTTCATTATCATCTTCTAATTTTTTTAATTGTTTTTTATCTTTTTCATATTGTTCCTCATAACTTTTTCTTGAACTAAAAATATTAAGTAGCTCTTCTCTTTTTACAATATTTTCTTTTAACATTACACTTGTGTCATTTTGTAAATAATTAGTTTCATTATATAATTCATTATATTTTTTTGTTATATTAGAAAGTTGATTTCCTTTTATAATTGAAAGAATTCCTAATATTATTATAAGGATTAAACTTATAATAAAAATTATTGAATTTTTTTTATTTTCTTTTAATTTATCTTTTGAAGTTTTCACATCAAAATCCCCGAAGTCATTAAAATCAAAAAAAGTTGATTCCATATATAATAAATATACAATTAATATATAAATTTGGAGAAAAAAATATTATAAAATAAATTAAAAACAATAAATAAATAAGAATTTAATTTATTTTAATTTATAATTTTTACTATCAATATTATTTTGACAATTATTAATTTAATCTTCATAACTTTCATTTTCTTCTTCTTCTTCAAATTCATCATCATTATCATCAGGAAAATTTTCTATAATATATTGATTTAATTTATAAAAATCAACTCTTTTATTTTCATCAGTCTCCATCATTAAAATAAGAAGTTTAATAAATTTTTCAGTATATTTATTTTTTAAATGTCTAAGTAAAATTTTTTCAACTTTATCCATATCAACAAGATCTCTTACTTCATAAATAATATTAAAATTTAAAGTAGCAGCATACATAAAACAAAAACCAAGTGAAAAAACATCACTTTTATAAGGATTATGTGTAACATCATCTTTATCTTTTTTTAATCCATTATATAAAATTGGACTCATATATAATTCTGTTCCTCTTAAAGTATTTAATTGTTTTGATATTTTTACTTCTTTCGCTTCACCAAAATCAGCAATTTTATATAATTTATTTTTAAAAACTAAAATATTTTGTGGTTTAATATCTCGATGAGCAATTCTTAATTTTTGTTCCATAAATAATAATGCAGAAACTAATTGTTTTAATATATTAATTAATTCATCTTCTTTATAATTTTTCCTTTGATTGACTCTATTTTTAATTTCTATATCCCAATCATAAAGTGCAATTTCCATTAATACATATAAAGCAAAAGTAATTGCATCTAAATTACAAATTGAAATACCATATATTTTCATTATGTTATTATGTTGACATTCATATACTAATTTAAATTCATTTTCAAATGATTTTATTTCTTCTAAATCTTTTGCTATTATTTTTTTTAATGCATATTTTTTATTTGTTTTATTATTTATTGCTTGATATATTGTTCCATATGATCCTTCTCCTAATTCACCATATAATGTAAATTCTTCTATATTGAATTTTGGTATTTTTGATTTTATTAATATTTCATTTATTTTTTGTTTTATGTTTTCTTGTTGAATTGGATCTGGGGCTAAATTTATTTTGTTTTTGTTTTTATCTTCTGAAACATTATTAATTTCATCTGATTCTTCATTTGATGAATTATTCTCTTTTTTGTTTTTTAATTTTTTTTTTCTTTTTTTTTTATTTTTTATATCTTCTTCTTCTTTAATTGGGAATAAATTTTTGTTTTTTATTTCATTTTTTTCATTATTTATATTCTTATTTTCTTTTTTATTTAATTTATCAAAGATTTGATTTCTATTTTCTTTATTATTATTTATATTTATTTCAATTTTTTCTTCTTCTTCTTCTTCTTCTTTTTCTTCTAATTCTTCTTCATTATTATTTTCATTATTATTATTATCATTAAATTTATTATTATTATCATTTTCAATTTCCTTATTTTTCATTTCTTCTTCTTTTCTAACTTTTTCTTTTTCTTCTTTCATAATTCTTTTTCTTTCCATTAAAACATCAAATAAACTTCTTTGTTTATTTTGATTATTATTAAAATCATTTTCACTTTTTAAAACTCTCATACTTTTCTTATCTCTAAATCTAATTCCACATCTTGGACAAGTCCAAATAAATCTATCATAAAAATTAAAAGCTTTACATTTTTCACAAACAATAATAATTTTATGATTTAATTCTCCAATATATAAAATTCCTTTACAATCTTTTTTATGATAAAAATCAGTAAAA